>PDVH01000224.1_pt1 | contig 14251 bp, 8 predicted proteins | sample 1369781 | NCBI WGS metagenome assembly PDVH01 (sample SAMN07795378, study PRJNA414565) | Alkali sediment metagenome, whole genome shotgun sequencing project. | isolation source: glacial lake sediment | place: Bosnia and Herzegovina: Donje Bare Lake | collected 2016-06
CATATTCTTTGACGAGGACATAAGGAAAGATCCGTCCCACGGCCAGCTTCAGGTTTGAAACAGGCATGTGGACCAATGTCGAACCACTTCTTTTGAGAATTGAGCAATCATTTTCGTTCAGAAAACAGCCATGACAGCCGATGAATCTGTCAGTTAGGACCCCAATAGAATCAAGAAATTCAACAGGTGATACGCCGTATTTTTCTTTTGAAAAATGAACCTCATCCTCTGTCTCCGAGAGGTGCATGTGGATGGGAATCTTTTCTTTGTCGGAAAAGTCCCGCATCCATTCGAGGCTCTCTCTGGAAACTGTGTAAATAGCGTGGGGTCCGAAGGTAAATGTTACCCACGGCTGATATTGATTCGCGATTTTAAAAAGTTTTACATTGAGATCGATCTGTTCCGTGCTTTTGTTTCGATCGAACATGTCAATAAAGACTGCACTTATAAATCCCCTGATGCCCATCTCTTTCACGGCCCTTGCTGTTGCTTCCCATTGCCAGTACATGTCATTAAAGACTGTAACTCCGTTCTTGATCATTTCAAGACACGCAAGCTTTGCCCCCCAGTAGACGTCTTCTTCAGTCAGTTTTGTTTCAAGGGGCCAGATCTTTCCCTCAAGCCAGTATTTAAGGGGCATGTCATCAGCATATCCTCTAAAGAGGGTCATGGCTGCATGGGTGTGAACCCTGTCTACAATTTTGGTGCAGTTTTCAGAAATCTCACGGATCACCCCGTCTTCTAAAAAGATATCCTGTATGTTCCCATCCAATAAGACATCCTTGATCAGAATAGTCATTACAGGACTTCTCTCTTGATTGATCCGATTATTGTCTCGATATATTGCAAATTTTTCCTGACATTCTCCTGAATCTCCTCCATGGTGAGTGGTACTTTTGCGATTCCATGACAGTAGTTGTCTATTGAGCAGATGCTCGCATACGGTATGCCATACTCAAGGCACAATGTGACTTCTGATGCCATGGTCATGCCTACCACGTCACCGAACCGTTTGAGCATGTCGATCTCTGCCTTTGTCTCGAGACGGGGTCCTTGGGTTTGAATATAAATTCCACCATGCTTGATGGGTATTTTAAGAGTCCTACAGTGTTTATACAGTTGTGCGGCTAATTTAGTATCCATGAGGGGGACTGTGAACTTCATATCGTTATCGAAGAAGGTTGGTATATTCCAGGGTGAGAGGTAATCATCAGGAACCAGAAATGTCATAGGTTTGATTTTGAGCTTTAAGCTTCCTACTGAATTGACAGCGATTATTCTTTCGGCACCAACACTCTTGAGCGCCCATATGTTCGCCCTGTGATTGATCCTGTGGGGAGGCAGGGGAGGATTGCCGTGCCGCTGGAGAAAAAAAGAATTTTCGTCATTCTTTAAGGATACCGTTCCATAGGGCGTCTTCACTTTTCTGTGTGACCAGTTCTTGAATATGGTGGAATCAATGAGAGAGGTGCCGCCGATGAAGCCGATCATGTATGAACCAGGTGATAGGCGGTAGGTAATATGCAATGGGCAACAGAAGAAGATAAGAAGCAGATATTCATGGGCATGCTATGGTGATATAATAGCCTGCGATAACTAGTCAAGGGTTTTGTGTCATCCTTAGAAACTCATCTTCGCTGATTATCTTAAGACCCAGTTTTCGAGCTTTGTCAGCCTTGGATCCTTCTTCCTCGCCAAGGACAACATAATCAATTTTTTTGCTCACTGAAGAGGCAGTCTTGGCCCCGAGCGCCTCAACGTGCTTCCGAGCCTCTTCACGACTCATTCCCTTGAGGACACCTGTAAAGACAAAGGTTACACCGACAAGAGGCTTACGCCCTTGTTTTTCATACTCAATAGTCACTCCAGCAGCAAGAATTTTCGTGATTGTCTCCCAGTTTTTTTCGTCGCCGAAAAAGGTAACAATGCTGTTTGCTACCTCAGGGCCGATCTCGGGGATAGTTATTAAAGTTTCTTCATCAACAGGGTATAGATCATCAATGGTGTCAAACCTCTCAGCGAGAAGTCCCGCAATATGCTCTCCCACGTTACGTATACCAAGGGCGTATAAAAATCGCTGGAAAGATGGTCTCTTTGATGCGTTTATTGCATCAATAATATTTTGTGCAGATTTTTCAGCCATTCGCTCCAGATTGGCCAGACGGTCTTTCGTGAGATAATAGAGATCAGAGACATCCCTTATTACCTCCTTGTCAACGAGTTGTTCGACAAGTTTTTCCCCGAGGCCGTCTATATCCATGGCCCTCTTCGACGCAAAGTGTTCAATGCTCCCCTTAATCTGGGCAGGACAATTGATATTGACGCAGCGCCTGATAGCTTCTCCAGGAGGTCTTACGACCTTTTCCCCACAAACCGGGCACTTGTAGGGCATGGTAAAATGTTTTTCGCTTCCTGTTCTCTTCTCCTTGACAACCTTTACCACTTCGGGGATTACATCGCCAGCCCGAGACACGATCACTGTGTCTCCGATCAGGATATCCTTCCTCCTGATCTCATCTTCATTGTGGAGGGTGGCCCTCCTGACTTCTACCCCGCTAACTATGACAGGCTTGAGAAGAGCAACGGGTGTGAGTGCCCCTGTGCGTCCCACCTGAACGATAATGTCTTCGATTATGGTTGTCTCTTCATGGGCCTCGAATTTAAATGCTATAGCCCAGCGCGGAGAACGTGAAACTGCGCCCAGGGCAGCCTGGTAGTCGAAACGATTAACCTTGATAACTGTGCCATCTATCTCATAAGGAATTTTGTCCCGCATCTCTCGAATGTACTGATAGTGTGTTATCAGTTCTTCAAGGTTGCGGCAAAGTTTGACGTAAGGGTTCACCCTGAATCCCCATTTTTTGAGATACTCAAGGAAGTGAAAATGTGTTGTCAGAGTGATACCTACGATCTCGCCGGGCGCGTAACAGAATATATTCAGTTTTCTTCCTGCTGTAATTTTCGGGTCGAGCTGCCGGACTGAACCAGCACCCGCGTTTCTTGGATTCGCAAAGAGAGGCTCGCCGGCTAACGCTCGTTTCCTGTTCAATTCCTCAAATTCTTTTTTGCCTATGTAGACTTCGCCACGCACTTCAAGGCGGTCCGGAACAGGGATGTCATGGTCCCGCAAAAGTCTCATGGGTATGGACTTGATGGTTCTCATATTCTGGGTAATGTCCTCGCCGGTAAAGCCGTCACCTCGGGTGGAACCATTGGCAAATTGCCCATTTAAATAGACAAGTTCAACGGCCAATCCGTCAATCTTTACCTCCATGACATAATCTACATCCGATACGCCGAGGAGTTTCTTCACCCGTTTGTCAAACTCAGCTAATTCATCAGAGGTCATGGCGTTCTGAAGGCTTAACATAGGGATTGTGTGGGTGACTGTTTCAAATTCTTCTAAGGGCTTAGCGCCTACCCTTTGCGTTGGAGAGTTGGGGCTCATGAATTCAGGGTATTTTCCTTCCAGATCAACAAGCTCCCTCATGAGCCTGTCATATTCAGCATCGGCAATAACAGGATCATCAAGGACATAGTACCGGTAGTTGTTGTAATCCAACTCCTGCCTGAGTTGATCTATTCGTTTTTTTATCGTCTCTTTTTCCGATTCCAAGTTAAATTTCCTTCATGAATGTTTCCGTGACAATTCTATCAGAACTCTCAAAAAAGAGAGAGAAGTTATGAGCGCACTAAAATTACGAGGGTTTCAAGGTATACATATGCAATTTTTGGAAGATTCAGCTTTTTGACAACACCGAGACTTTGTTTGCTTAAACCGGTTCTAGGGGGATCGAGGACGAGAATGTCCGGCTTCGGCAGTTCGAATCGGTTAAGCGCGTCCTCGGTTCTTGATTGGTAAAAAGTACAGTTTGTAATCTGGTTGAGCTTGCAGTTCTCTCTTGCTGCTTTGATATTTGACGGATCTGAGTCAACGCCAATTACCTGCCGTGACTTTTTTGAGAGAAAAATTTCGATAGGTCCAGAACCGGAATAAAGGCCTAGGATTGTTTCATTACCCACCAGATTAAGCTGATCCATCATCTCGTTATATAAAAGGGCGGCACATTTTGTATTGGGCTGGAAAAATGTTCCAGGGTAGACCTTTAGGATGAGATCACCAACCTTCTCGTCGATCGTATGGGTCCCAAACAGGCGCTTGACCCTTTCAAAATGAACAACATCATCGGTTTTCTTGTTGGTAGCATGGTAGAAGCTTGTTATTTCGGGAATATGTCTCTTCATTTCCTGTATGACGCCATCCAGGTTTTGCAGCACGTCTGTTCTTGTCTCAAGGATGACCATAATTGCGCCTGTTGATTTTGACTCCCTGAGGATAAGATGTTTCAGGACCCCCTTCTTTGTGAGAGGATTAAAAGCCATAAATCCTTCATTGTGAGCGAATTCAGTAAAAATGGGTATGATTTTTTCCACCACAGGACTGAATACCGGGCATTTATTAAGTGATACTACCTCTGCAGTGTACGATTTGAAAGGGGACATCCTTTCCCGCAGACCCAGGACAACCCTCCCGGTTTGCTCGCCGAAGGAAAGCTCAAGCTTGCTTCTGTAGAAATATATGTCTGGTGATGGAGTGACCGGCATCAGATCAATTTTATTGGTATCGATGCCACCGATTCTGCGCAGGTTCTCTGACAAATACCTTTTTTTGATCTCAAGTTGATTGTCATACTGTAAGTGCTGCATGATACAACCGCCGCATGAGCCAAAATGAGGGCATTCTGGTGTAACTCTGAAAGGCGAGGGCATTTCCATCTTCACAATCTCGCCATACACAATTTTTTTGCTCACGCGGCTAATCTTTACTGTTACTTTGTCGTCAATGACTGCACCAGGTATAAAGATGACGCGACCATCTTTTTTTGCAACACCGTAGTCATTTGGCAAGGCAATATCGACGATGTCAACTGATAATTCAGTGTTTTCCATAGCTATCAAAATCAGTATCCGGGCATTATTTTCAGATTTGTGCTCAGAGCATAGCGCATGGCGCATAGCGTAAAGTACAAATAATCTATTCTCAACTTCTCAACTTCTTATCTTCTCAATTTCTGGTCTTCAGGCCTCTGCCTGCAGTGCCTGTTTCTCAACTGGGAAGGACACTGAGGGCATTGGGTTACATCGCCCGGGCAGAGATCCTGATCTGTCGGGAGGTAAATACACCGTTTACTTTTCATAGTGATGTCAAAACCGAAACGTTGTCCGTAAACCTTCATCCGCAAAAGCTCGAGTCCCTTGCCGCCCGCGCCGAAGTCATAGGGTCTTCTGGAGCTATACAGATCAGTCTCTTTTGCGTGGAAAAGGCCATCAAACAGATACTGTTGATTATCTTCCCTGATGCCGATACCATAATCTGTGACATGAAACCATATCCTGTCTCCTTTCTGCTCAACAGAGATCTTGATCTTGCCTCCATCGGGGGTATTTTCAATGGCATTCTTGATGAGCCCCTCTGCTACCTCACGTAGAATTACAGGGTCCATCATAATAAAGAGATCATTTTCTCCTTCAATGCTGAAATCAATTCTTCTGTTGCGGGCAGATTGTTTTGCTTTCTCAAGTACCTGTAAAATTGAGGGATAGATATCGATAGACTGTGTTGAGAGAACGCTGCCGGCCCTATACTGGCTTACCCATTCCTTCAAGGCCTCTATGTGTTCATGCATATCTGTAGGAAGATCGGAAAGGTCTTCTATCCGTTCCCAGAGGCGCTCAAGATCATCGAGGAGTACATTGGCTTCAACCTCCTGGGTTACCCTGAAAATTTCATCGGTTTCCTTAGAAATACCAAAAAGGCGCTCCAGATTTCTCTCGAGTACTATAATAATTCCTTGCATGCCGCCATCAAGAGATGCTGCCTGGATCTTACGTTTGAGTATGCGGACATTCCCTTGAATCACAGCCAGCGGTGTTTTGAGTTCGTGAGAGATGTGGTTAACGGCCTTTGTCTTGGCCCTGTTCAGTTTTTCCAGCTCCTTGTGCGATTGTATGAGCGCTTCCTGGGCCTGGATACGCTCAGTAATGTCGTCGAGGCTTACCAGGTATTCACCAGTCGCTAATAGCACTGGAATAAAGTTTACTGATTTTTTCATACCGTCTTTGCAGGTAATGGTGAATATCCTTGCCATCCGCTGACCCGGTTTTGTATTCTTAACATCCTTTATCCAGCCGGATATTGCGGTTTCACGTTCCTTGATGTTAGGAAAGGCCTTCTTGTACCATTCCATTCCATTTGGTACATCGCGAAGGTCATAACCAAAAAGTTCGGTGAATTTTGGATTTAAATAGGTAAAATTTCCACTTCCGTCAATAACCATGATCCCGAAAGGAGCGCTGTCTGAAAGAGTCTGAAACCTGTTACGTTCGTTCCGCAGGGCCTGGTCTGCCTCTTTACGCTCCGTAATGTCCCTCAGATAGATCAAATACACAAGAGACTCACGGTAGCTGATGCTCGCTGCCGAAACTTCAACAAAGATAATTCTTCCGTCTCTGGTGATCCCTTTAAACTCATACCGGGAAGGTACCGGCTGCCCTTCATGCCTCCGCCGGTTAATGTTCATGACCTTCTCGAGGTCGTCGGGATGAACGATTATAAAGACCTGTTGGCCCACAAGATCCTCTGGAGAATCATAGCCGAACATCTCCAGAAATCGACGATTCACGAATTCATGGCGGTCACCCCGCACAATTGCCACACCGTCATTGGAATGTTCAATAGCTATCCTGTATCGCTCCTCGCTCTCCCGAAGTTGCTCTTCAGCTTTTTTGCGTTTGCTGATATCGAGCATCGTGCCCTCATAATACAGGACATTTCCATTGGTGTCCCGCACAATACGGACGTTAATTCGGATCCAGTGGCGCCCCCCATCCTTCCTGTACATCTCTACCTCATAATTCTCAACTGTGTCTTGTTTGGAGAGGGTTTTTACAAGGCGAGCAAGATCTTCCGGATCAACATAAAGTTGATGAGCAATATCGGTAACTGACGTGATCATTTCTTCCGGCGAGGTATATCCATGTATGTTTGCCAGAGCGGGATTTGCGCTTACGAAACGCCCTTCAGGGTCTATCTGGAAAATCCCCTCCATGGAATTTTCGTAAATAATTCTATATTTTTCTTCCGCCTGGTGGACAGCCTCTTCGAGGCGTTTTCTGATCGTTATGTCCCTGACATATGCTGCGATTCGCTTGACATCTCCTGCCTGATTAAAGACCGGGTAAAGGCTGTTCTCAAAGACATCATCTCCAAGGGTACCTTCAAAGCGAACCGTCTTGTGTGTTTCGATGACCGCTTTTACTTTTTCTTGGGCATTTTCGACCCGGTCTGGCGGTATGAGGTCATAGATTGACTTGCCCACGATATGTTCGCATGCTATTCCGTAAAACCTCGCGCTGTTGTTGTTTGCAATGAGTATTGTGCCGTCTGTCTCCATCAGGAAGGCGATCTCTTCAGTGGCATTAAAAAGATCAAGAAAGACCTCTTCGCTTCGCGCAAGGGCTTCCTTTGTCTCTGTTCGCTCAGCCTCACATTTCCCTAACTCTTCAACCCGCTTGCGCAAGCATGTCAGTTCAGAAATGAGTTGGTCCCGTGTCTGTTCAGCGTCTTGCATGTCGATGTCCCAAAAATGGTGAATGTTACCATTATAAATCATTTTTTTCATTCTACTAAGAGTTTTTTATCTTCGGAGAATAATGGACTGATTAGCGCTTGAACCGTGGACCCTCTCGTTTTATGGCCATATACCTCTTCTGTTCGCCATAAAATAACTGCACCAGGTCTTCTTTTCCCAAACTTTTCAATGCTTCCCGAACATATTCCCTGTTGGATGGGTTCCAGTATTGGATAAGGGCACGGTGCATCTTACGTTCATGAACGGTTTTTGCTACATAAATCTTCTTTCCTGTGAAAGGATGTTTTTCTGTGTAATACATGCACCCTGAAACGGTCATTGGTAATGGAATGAAATCCTGGATCTGCTCAGGATGCATCTTCCTTTGTGCCAGATAGAGGGCAAGCTCCAATGTGTCTTCCAATGTACAGCCAGGGTGAGCACTTATGAAATAGTTCACGAGATACTGATTTTTTCCGATTCGCTGATTAATATTCCGAAATCTCCCGACGAAGGTTTCGTAGACCTTAAAATCGGGTTTATTCATTGCCTGGAGCACGTGACGGACATTGTGCTCGGGGGCAACCTTCATTTGACCGCTCACATGATATTGGCATAGGTGTTCAAGATATTTTGATGTTTTGTCATCGATCAGCAGGTCGTGTCGAATGCCGCTTTCCAAAAAGACATGCTTAACCTTGGAAAGTTTTAACAGATCTTCATAAAGCTTTATGCTTTGATCGTAACCCAGTTTCAGGTTCTGACATTTCTTAGGGATAAGGCAGTGTTTGTTCTTGCAGGTTCCCTCGTTTTCCCACTGAGAGCATTGAGAAGCATAAAGATTTGCTGTCGGCCCACCTATGTCCGAAATCGTTCCCTTGAAGTCCTTGCGTTCCGTAAGGGCCTTAGCTTCGTTCAGGATTGATGCCCTGCTTCTCGATTGGATTATCCTTCCCTGGTGCATGGAGAGAGAACAGAAGCTGCATTCACCGCAGCATCCCCGATGAGCTATAATGGAAAATTTCACTGTTTCGAAGCCTGGAATGCCACCTTTTGTTTCATAGGTCGGGTGGGGATTTCTTTCGAAAGGAAGATCGTAGATGACATCGAGCTCGTGTCTACTGAGTGGCGCGGCCGGAGGGAACTGGATAACAAATCTGTCGCCATGGGGTTGAATCACAGTCTTTCCCCTGACCGGGTCTTGGTTGCGATAGATTGCAGCGAAGGCTTCGTTGAACTTATCCCCATCATTCTTTACAATCTCATGGGAAGGTATTTTTTCTATGTTTTCAAATAAATCAACATCCTTACGAACAATCACTGTTCCACGGATTCCAATGAGATCAACACCCTTGTCCATTCGGTGGGCGATCTCGATGATCTGGCCCTCACCCATACCGTAAACAAGTATGTCTGCCCGGGCATCAAGGAGAATTGACCTCCTTACTGCGTTGTCCCACCAGTCATAGTGAGCCAGTCTTCGGAGACTTGACTCAATGCCACCTATAACGATACACACACTTCCAAAAGCCTCCCGAACTCGATTCGCATAGACAATGGTTGCCCTGTCCGGGCGGAGGCCTGGTTTGCCACCTGGCGAATATTCATCCTTCTTTCGTGGTTTTTTATTGGCAGTGTAGTGTGCTACCATTGAATCAAGGTTCCCAGCGGTTATTCCGAAGAAAAGACGCGGCCTCCCGAGCTGCATGAAATCCTTTGTGGATCGCCAGTCTGGTTGGGCAATGATACCAACCGTGTATCCGGCTTTTTCAAGGATCCTTCCGATGACAGCAGCCCCGTAGGATGGATGATCCACATAGGCATCACCCGTGATGAGAATGACATCGAGGTTATCCCATCCCCTTTGCACCACTTCTTTTTGTGTCATTGTGAAAAAATCAGCCATAATGCTTTTATTGTAACAGAAGAAAGCGGGAAAGGCGAGACGAGCGAGAAAAATTGGAAAAGGAAGAAATGCGTGGCTGGCGCGAAAAGCGGGACAGGCTCAACCGTTTCTCTCTGGCAGTTTTCCCTATCACCCATTGCCCATTGCCTATGTTCGTTATCTATTGCATTGTCCTGTTGTGTGTACTAATCTTGTATAGTACCATCGTTTCCGAAGCAGATTATTCATAAGAACAAGAGGAGGCTAATATGAGATCAGATAAAATGAAGAAAGGACTTGAAAAGGCACCCCACAGGAGCCTCTTTAGCGCTATGGGCTGTTTGCCGGAAGAGCTTGAAAGGCCGATCATCGGTATCGCAAATTCAGCCAATGAATTGATTCCCGGCCACATTCATCTTGACAGGGTTTGTCAGGCTGTGAAGGATGGAATCAGGATGGCAGGCGCCACGCCCATGGAATTCTCGACCATCGGCATATGTGATGGCATCGCCATGAACCATGAAGGCATGAAATATTCCCTCGGGTCCCGTGAACTCATTTGTGACTCTGTAGAGGTCATGGCTAAGGCGTATCCTTTCGATGGCCTGGTGCTTATTCCAAACTGTGACAAGATCATACCCGGTATGATGATGGCTGCTATGAGGCTCAACATCCCCGCCAAGGGGTAGGGAAGGTGGCTGGTGGCCTCATGTCAGAGGAAGAATTGGGTCTCCTTGAACAGTGTGCCTGTCCTGGGCCGGGTTCGTGCAGCGGCATGTTTACAGCAAACTCCATGAATTGCCTGTCAGAGGCTTTAGGGATTGGCCTTCCCGGCAACGGCACCATACCGGCGGTACATGCTGGAAGAATAAGGCTTGCGAAGATGGCAGGTAAACAAATTCTTGAACTGATAAAGAAAAATCTAAGGCCCAGGGATATCATGACCCTTGACGCATTCAAGAATGCTATTGCTGTAGATATGGCCTTTGGTGGTTCTTCCAATACGGCCCTCCATCTTCCCGCCATCGCCCATGAAGGCGGCATTAATTTACCTCTTGCCCTCTTCGATGAGATCTCTGAGAAGGTTCCCCACATTTGCAATATGAGCCCTGCCGGTCCCCATCACCTTGAAGATCTTTTTGAAGCAGGTGGGGTCTATGGGATCATGAAAGAACTCACAAAGAAAAATCTGATCAACAAGAAGTGTGTGAACGTGACAGGAGGTAAAGTGGGTGATGTCCTGAAGGCAGCAGCAGTTACTGACCGTAACGTTATCCATCTTGTTGATGCGCCTTATCATGAAAAAGGCGGTCTTGCCGTGCTCTCCGGAAGCCTTGCTCCGCAGGGAGCTATAGTAAAAAGAATTGGCGTTTTAGAGAATGCATGGCATTTCGTGGGCAAGGCGAAGGTCTTTGAAAGCGAAGAAGATGCCGGAGCAGCCATTATGGCCGGCAAAATCAAAGAAGGCGACGCGGTCATCATCAGGTATGAAGGCCCCAAGGGTGGTCCAGGAATGCCGGAGATGCTCACCCCAACAAGTATTCTTGCGGGAAGAGGCCTTGATACACACTGTGCCCTTATAACAGACGGGAGGTTTTCTGGTGGAACGAGGGGCTTGTGTATCGGTCATGTTTCGCCTGAGGCTGCCGAAGGTGGCCCCATTGCCTTTGTGAAGAATGGAGATAAGATTGAGATTGACCTTACCAAAAAGACGATCGACCTCCATGTGAACAAGGAAGAAATGGCTCAGCGAAAGAAGGCATGGAAGCGGCCTCAACCGAAAATAAAAGAAGGATACATGGCGCGATATGCAAAGCTTGTAACGAGCGCTGCAAGCGGGGCCGTCTTTAAGGATGTGGGAGAGTGAGACTACTTTCTTCAACCGATGTCTGCTAACCATGGTCATAAATACCAAGGGGAATGCATCACTTATGTCTAAGGTTATGATCCATCCTGCAACGTATGAGAACGTAAACCAGGCCGTTAGACGGGCATTTGAGCTCTTTCCTTTTGACCTGAGAGGAAAAAAGGTCCTCATAAAACCGAACGTGCTTCGAGCTTCAAGGCCGGAGGAGGCAATTACCACCCATCCGGCAGTGATGCGGGCCGTAGTGGAGAAAGTGGAGACGATGGGGCCTGCTTCAATCGTTGTGGGGGATAATCCAGGCCTTTTCAGCTACGGTGTAAATGAAGAAAGCTTCAAGCAGACAGGGCTTATGGAGGCAGCCAAGGGTTACTACCGGAACATCGGGAATGATTCCATAAAAGTTGATTTCAATCCGGAATTCATATCCATGGTGAGTGTGTCCCGGATTGTTTTTGAGTCTGATTTTATTATCAGCGTGCCAAGGTTCAAGACCCATGGATTGACTATCGTTTCAGGGGGTATAAAAAACAGTTACGGGTTTTTACCAGGAGCGCAGAAGGCAAGACTTCACAAGGCAGCTGGGAGCCCTGAACGCTTTAACGACATTGTGGCTGAGGTATTCCGGCTCCGGGTTCCTGATTTTTTCATAGTAGATGCCGTGGTAGGTATGGAAGGAAATGGTCCGGCATCCCCGGATCTCAGGCAGATTGATCTGATTCTTGCAGCTGACAATGCTGTGGTGCTAGATGCGGTCATTGCTACCATGATGGGATGTGACCCTAGTCGACTACGGTTTCTCCAGAAGGCAAAGGAACTGGGCCTGGGTGACTATAACCTTGCAAAGACTGAAATCATCGGAGATTTGAGGGTAATTCCTAACCTCTTTGAGAGTCGGGCGATACTGCGACCCAAGTCCGATCCAGGGCTGTGCACAAGTTGTGGTACCTGTGTCAGCCAATGTCCTGTTTCTGCCCTAACAATGACTGACAAGTTCCCGCAAGTTGATGTTGATCGCTGTATAACCTGTTTCTGCTGCCAGGAAATCTGCCCGGTAAAGGCCATTACGTTAATATAGTAAATGGGTAAAAAGGTGGATGAGTCGATGAGGACAAAGAAGGTAGGCCTCTTTGACCTTTAACGCACCAAACTATCTTCTTATTTGGAGATACTGTCCGGAGTATGGTATTCTAGGTAGCCCCTTACATGTGGAAATCGAACGATCATTGAATGTTGTGAAAGAGGACAGTTGTGGATAATAAAATCATTGATGAAATTATAAAAATCGTTGGGAAGGAAAACGCACTCACATCTCTTGAAGAAAGAAAATGCTACTCCTATGATGCGAGGACAGACGGTGCCATACCGGATCTTGTTGTTTTTCCCTCCTCTGCGACTGAGGTCTCGCAGATACTTATCCTAGCAAATAAACTCCATTTCCCTGTGATTCCTCGTGGTCAGGGATCAGGACTTACAGGCGGTTCTGTGCCGATAAAGGGAGGAGTTGTCCTTACCTTTACAAGAATGAACAAAATCTTGGAAATAGATACGAAAAACCTGGTCGCGATTGTGGAACCGGGTGTCATTACCTTTGTTTTTCAGGAAGAGGTTGCAAAGCATGGACTATTTTATCCTCCTGATCCGGCATCGTATAAGTATTCGAGCATTGGGGGAAATGTTGCCGAATGCTCAGGTGGACCTAATTCTATGAAATATGGTGTCACGAGAGATTACGTTCTCGGCCTTGAAGTTGTGAAGCCTACAGGAGAAATTATCGCCATAGGCGTGAAGACGATGAAAGGTGTTGTTGGGTACGACCTCGCACGTCTTTTTGTTGGTAGCGAGGGAACCCTCGGTGTAATTACCAAGATAATCCTGAAGCTTATCCCTGCACCAGAGGCAAAAGCCACTATCCTTGCTCTTTTTAAAAAGATTGAAGATACAGCAGAGGCTGTTTCGGGTATAGTAGCAGCAAAGATTGTTCCTTCCACAATAGAATTCATGGACAGAGCATCTATCAGATGTAGCGAGCAGGCAAATCCCATGGGTATTCCAGAGGATATTGAAGGCCTTCTTCTCATTGAGATCGATGGAAACACTGACTCAATTGAGTCGTTGGCTGAAAAGATAAAGACAGTTCTTATTGCACACAACGCTGCAGAAGTAACATTGACCCAGGATCCGAGCGAGGCGGATAAACTCTGGCAAGCGAGAAGGGTAGTGTCACAAGCTACGTATAACCTCAATCCTGTCAAGATTGCTGAAGATGTGGTAGTGCCGCGCTCTAACATCCCAAAACTTATTCGCTTTCTGGAAGAAATGGGAAAGAAGTATGGTCTTCCCATACTCAGCTTTGGACACGCGGGAGATGGAAACTTTCACGTGAGCCTTATGATAAAAGATACGCCTGAAGATTATACCAAGGCTCACAAGGCTGTGGAGGAGATTTTTTCGGAGACCATTCGCCTTGGTGGTACCCTTTCCGGTGAACATGGTATTGGAACATCAAAGGCGCCATACCTCAGCATGGAGCTTTCCACTGAAGTAATTGAAACAATGAAGAGCATCAAAAGGGTTTTTGACCCGAATAATATTCTCAATCCGGGCAAGATATTTGTAGACTGATAATGAGCATCAGATGCTAATATTTACCGCCGACATGATTGAGGCTGCCCTACAAAAGCCTCTGCCTGGCCTTAAAGCTCAACTCCGCATGGCTCCCCGGCCAGGATCATTGAAGCCACCATCACCACAGTCTACGCCGCGTAAGAGCGGTGTATTGATCCTGCTTTTTCCATCTTTTGAAACAGGGGAACTCTGTTTAGTCCTAACACTTCGCACCGAGAGTGTTGCAGATCATAAAGGGCAGAT
>PDVH01000225.1_pt1 | contig 14195 bp, 13 predicted proteins | sample 1369781 | NCBI WGS metagenome assembly PDVH01 (sample SAMN07795378, study PRJNA414565) | Alkali sediment metagenome, whole genome shotgun sequencing project. | isolation source: glacial lake sediment | place: Bosnia and Herzegovina: Donje Bare Lake | collected 2016-06
TGGGAGTCCTCACATCCGTAGACTTCCGCCAAGGCCCGGAGTTGGGAGTTCGAACCGAAGATTAGGTCGACACGGGTGCCGGTCCACTTGAGTGTGCCCTTTGCGCGATCACGACCCTCGAATACGTTATCGTCTTCCGCGGTTGCCTTCCACGCCGTGCCCATATCGAGCAGGTTCACGAAGAAGTCGTTAGTGAGTGTCTCTGGCCGCTTGGTGAAGACGCCGTGCTTGGATTGTCCGAAGTTGGCATTCAAGACGCGCATACCGCCAACGAGAACCGTCATCTCAGGAGCGGTCAGCGTCAGCAGTTGCGCCTTGTCAACCAGCAGTTCCGCGGCCGACACGGCGTATTTCGCCTTGAGGTAGTTGCGGAAGCCGTCCGCCTTCGGCTCGAGCACGGCGAAGGAGGCCGCATCGGTTTGCTCCTGCGAGGCGTCCATGCGTCCCGGCGTGAAGGGAACCGTCACCTTGTGACCGGCATTCTTCGCAGCCTGCTCGACGCCCGCGCAACCGGCCAGAACGATCAGGTCAGCCAGTGATACCTTCTTGCCGCCGGACTGCGCGCTGTTGAACGCGCTCTGGATGCCCTCCAGGGTCTTGAGCACCTTCGCCAGCTGGGCAGGCTGGTTGACTTCCCAATCCTTCTGCGGCGCCAGACGAATGCGGGCACCGTTGGCACCGCCGCGCTTGTCGGAGCCACGGAAGGTGGACGCCGACGCCCAGGCGGTCGAAACCAGCTCCGACACAGACAGGCCAGAAGCCAGGATCTTGCCCTTAAGGGAGGCAATGTCCTGTTTATTAATCAGTTTGTGATTGACGGCAGGGATGGGGTCTTGCCAGATGAGCTTTTCGGCCGGAACCTCCGGACCGAGATAGCGTGCGCGCGGGCCCATGTCGCGGTGCGTCAGCTTGAACCATGCACGGGCGAACGCGTCCGCGAGCTGCTCCGGATTTTCGTAGAATCGCCGTGAAATCTTTTCGTAGATAGGGTCGAACCGCAAAGCGAGGTCCGTGGTCAGCATGCCTGGCGCGTGACGCTTTGACGGGTCGTGTGCATCCGGCACGGTACCAACGCCTGCGTTACCCTTCGGTTTCCACTGGTGCGCACCGGCCGGGCTCTTCGTCAGTTCCCATTCGAAGCTGAACAGGATCCGAAAGAAGTTGTTGCTCCACTTCGTGGGCGTGTTGGTCCAGGTGACTTCCAGACCGCTGGTAATCGTGTCGCCGCCCTTGCCCGTGCCAAAGCTGCTCTTCCAGCCCAGGCCCTGCTCCTCGATGCCAGCCGCTTCGGGCTCAGGACCCACATGGGACGCAGGGCCGGCGCCGTGGGTCTTGCCGAAGGCATGGCCGCCCGCGATGAGGGCCACCGTCTCTTCGTCGTTCATCGCCATGCGAGCGAAGATCTCACGGATATCCTTGGCTGCCGCGATCGGATCCGGGTTGCCGTTCGGGCCTTCCGGATTGACGTAGATCAGCCCCATCTGCACGGCAGCAAGCGGGTTCTCGAGGTCCCGCTCTCCGGCGTAGCGCTTGTCGCCACCCAGCCAAGTCTTCTCGGCGCCCCAATAGACGTCCTGATCCGGTTCCCAGACGTCCTCGCGACCGCCACCAAAACCGAAGGTCTTGAATCCCATCGTTTCCAGGGCGACGTTACCAGTGAGGACCATGAGGTCGGCCCAGGAAATCTTCCGGCCGTACTTCTTCTTGATTGGCCAAAGCAGTCGGCGCGCCTTGTCCAGGCTGACGTTGTCCGGCCAACTGTTAAGCGGTGCGAAGCGCTGCTGGCCCCTACCACCGCCGCCGCGGCCGTCGCCGGTGCGGTAGGTGCCGGTGCTGTGCCACGCCATACGGATGAACAAAGGTCCGTAGTGGCCGAAGTCTGCCGGCCACCAGTCCTGCGAGTCGGTCATCAGCACCGCAAGATCTTTCTTCACAGCCGCCAGGTCAAGGCTCTTGAACTCTTTAGCGTAGTTGAAGTCCTCGCCCATCGGATTGGACTTGGAGGAATGCTGGTGCAGGATATCGAGCCTCAACTGGTTCGGCCACCAGTCTCGTGTCGACGTGCCGCCGCCGGCAGTGTGTTCGTGAGCCCTGCCCGTTACCTGGGACTTGCTTTCTTCATTCATAATATTTCCTCCTTTCATCTTGATTTACTTAAATTATGTTTGTTTTTACACTTCAGTTGATCTTTTTCTTCTTTTATCTGTAACCATTCCAGATTCAATAACAAAAAAATTTAAAACGCAAAAACCCCTTTAAAAAGGTTTGCTGAGCGGTCTGCGACCAGCAATGTGGCGTCCTTTGTCCTTAATACATTCTCCACAGTATCCGTAATACTCAAGCCTGTTATTTGTGATCATGAAGCCCGTTCTTTTTGCCACCTCTCTCTGATCTAAAGATATAGGGACTTCGTAATCAATAATCTTCCCACAATGTTCGCAGATTAGGTTGATATGATCATCCAAATTACCCTCGCAACGGTTCTCCTTCCCATCAAACTCTAGTGATTTGATGATTCCATGGCGGCATAGCTCCTTTATGTTTTCGTAGACGGATGACAGGCTTAAACGGGTGCTCTTCTTTTTTGCTTCTTTGTATATGAAGCTTGCACTTGGATGAAGATGCCCCTTCTTGACCAACACGTCAATGATAGAGAGCCTTTGACTCGTAAGTCTTAGGCCCTTCTCTTTAAGCTTTTGAATTATTGATTCTTTCGTCATCATATCTTATTCGGAATTATTCCAGATTGTATTTAAAGTTACCCGCTATTTAATTGGCTGTCAAGACATTTTTTAGGTAAACCGGGGAAAAGATATTTTGAACATTACTAATCGTAATACAGCATAGAAGGTGAAAATCGAAAAAACAAGAATACAGGAAGAAGTGCTCGCTGAGAATACCAATTACACAGACTGCGGATCCATGTCATATATCAAATTTTTGTGACCATGGTTTTTCCATCATCCCGCAGATCTAGACAATGTCTTCAAACGCCGGAAAAGCAATGCACCGAGGATAAGGCAATAAAGAAGGACATTGATGAGAGGATATATTGACCCGAATCCATGGAATGCTTCGCCGCCAATCAACGAAGAAGCCAACTGCTGCGTGCCTGAGAGCTTAGGCCATAAATAATAGATAACTTTCCACCATGTCAAGTCCGACGGCAGGTGGGCGCCCGGTTGCTGCATCATCGCCTGCGCCATCTGGCTATGGCTTATAGCGGATATCGCGTCGGCTACAAAGGCCACGACACCGATGCCTATAACACAAAGAAAAGCGACAATGTCGGACATCAGGAGCGATAAAAGAAACACGGCAACAACAACAAAGAGCAGGTTGAAAGAGCATAGCAGTGAGGCAATGAGGTATTCCGGCATGACAACCTTCAAATTTATGGATGTAATTAAGAACACAATGCTATGCAGGATGAACATGAATAGTACCGATAAAGCCCACATTCCGATGATCTTACCCATAACATACTGCCACCGAGCTATCGGTTTTGACAAAATACATGATTGCATCCCATCGTCCCGGTCGCGCCTGAATACACGCATCGAAAGTAAAGCCGCTATGAACATCACGCCTGCGGCAATGACGTGGAAGGTCACTTTCGACACCATCCTGACAACGGTTTCGGCATCGAGCAACTGCCCGTTCACCATGTAATTGCCTTGATAACAACCACGAATAAGAAAGACGAAGATGGCGCAGACAGCGAACATGATGATGAAGCTTTTCTGCCGTACTTCATCGGTAAACGTATATTTCGCAATCCTGGTGATGGGGGGAAGTGCTTTCTGCGTTTTCATGTCAACCTTTCACAAGCCTTACAAACACGTCTTCCAGTGTATCACCGTCCTTGACAATGGCGGAAATCGCGTCTTTTACCAGAAGCTTGCCGCGGTTGATGATCCCGGCGGTATCGCATATTTTTTCAACTTCCGACAGCAGGTGTGAATTCAGGAAGATAGTCATTCCTTGATGTTTAAGCGATTCTAAAAGCTGGCGTGTTTCTCTGATGCCGATGGGATCGAGACCGGCAGTGGGCTCGTCGAGAATTAACAGCTTCGGATTTCCCACGAGTGCGGCACCGAGTCCGAACCGTTGAATCATGCCCTCGACGATGCGCCTGCATTGATCCATGGCATCGGACCGGCTTATATCCAATAGCTCCGCACAGCGTTGCAGGTACTGCCATCCTGAAAGGTATGGTGGAATATGGAGGCTTTCAGCCAGATAACCGACTGCGGTCCGGCAGGCTGCATGTGTACTTGGAAGGCCGTTTAACAACAAATTCCCCGATGTTGGGCGTGTAAAGTCGAGCAGCATCTTGACGATCGTCGTCTTCCCTGCACCATTGGGTCCAAGCAGAGCGAAGTACTCTCCTGTCTGAACGGAGAAGGAGACATTGTCAACAGCCGCAAGGGAATCGTATCGTTTGGTTACGGTGTTCAATTCAATCATAAGGGGTACTCATGTTAATCCTTAAATCATCTCTCCAGCAAAGATGACAGATTCTTCTTTTTTTGCAGGTAAGTATAGGAACCCCGGCTTGTTATGTCAATAAAATATAGGCCACAAAATGTGGTGTTTGTCGTCGGGCACAAATTGTGTTTATTACGGATTGAAGTCCACTATTTTCGTCTAGATTGATGGTAGGAGGAAGTACTCTTCGAGACAAGCTGTAAAAAAATTTTAAGAAAGGAGGAATCTTAACCGCCCTTGAGCCGTTCCACAGGGACAGGTGCCTCCATTGGATAGATGGGATTGGCTCGGGTCCACCAGCCCGGTGTCTGCTTCGTGGAGAATACGATGCGGGTGACGTATTTTGATCCTTTGTAGCCGAGATCATAGGGGGAGACAACGCGGAGCGGGCTTCCCCGGTCGAAGGTGAGAGGTTTGCCATTCATGGTCAAGGCCAAAAGACACTTTTGTTGGGGGTCAAGAAGTTTTTCGAGAAGCAAGCTCTCGACATAATTGTTGACTCCTTGAGCAGGCTCTGGGGTTTTGCCGAGGGAATGGAAGACCACGTAGCGCGCCTCCGGTTTCGGCCGCACAACTTTGGCAATCTCAGCAAAACGGATACCGCCCCACCGTATATCTTTCACGGACCAACCCTCTACACAGTGAAAATCAGAAGTTTGAACAACTTGCGGGAGCGCTTGAAGGTCTTTGTAAGAAAAAAGTTTCGGCTCCTCAACTAGACCCTCCACAGTCAACCAATAAGGCTCCTTGACAGTGGGTCTGTTGCGCCACCGAATGGTTCCATTGATAGGGTCAAACAGAAACGTCTCGTTTTCAACCGTTCTGGTCCGCATTTCTATTACAAAGAAGGACCATACATTTTGGGGAATGGCAAGGACAAGCCAGAAGAATGCTGATACCTTGAGTAAGAGCCTGCGGGTAAGGACTGTGCTATGTTCGTCTGTAGAATTGCTCATGCTTCTCTCACCTCCACCTTGCACCTCTTTTGTTCGACAGAAATACTCTTTTGATTATGAAAGTATAGGAAAAGCGGTCTTGTATGTCAACGCAATAACGTCTAACGATTACCACTCGAAAGGTTTAGGGCATGCCAAATTTACCGGATGCTCTCTTTCAGGAAGAATGAGATAAAAAGGATAATATTTGTTACACTTACTACTGTTCATATAAATCATGCTTCGTAGGGTGAATATTACTGATAGAAATGTACATGAAAAAGGCAGGGTCAGCGTTTGGCCCTGCCTCTTCTTCTCCCCAAAGATCTGTTTTCAATCAGAACCGATAAACTACGGATGCTATATATTCCTCAACGTACTTGCCCCAGCTTCCCGCAATATCCAACTGAAAATGTTTGCCAAGAACGATTCCTATTTCTTATCAATAATCAATATTCCCCCTGCATGTCGGACTTACCGTGAGCTGCCTTCATTCGCATTATGAATAATTGATGTTAAATTTCCTTCTTCGTAACGATACCGTGACCCGCTGGAAAAAATTAAACGGCCTGACCCTTGGTAAACAAGTTCATAACGATAACGGTCACTACCACCGTGGTAGAATGGAATCCATGCCTTGCCCGTCACATATCCACCCTGATCGTTAGGTTGGCCAATCATATTGGTTACTTGTCTCATGCTCATTCCAATTTGTAATTTTTTAAACTTGCTTTTTGGTGCTGGCTTGCCGATAATTTCCCCTTCCCAGCCGCCGAGACCTTTAACAGTTTTTGTTTCCTGTGATGATGTTGCTGCTTCAGATGAACCGGTTGTAGAAGATGATTCAGTCTTCACAACAGGTTCTGAACTGCTTGTTGTAGAACTTCCGGTTTTTTGAGTCGTTTGGCAACTCATCAGAAAAAAAACGGCCATAATTGCTGACAATAGTACAATTTGATTTCTTTTCATAGAACACCCTCCTCTGAGTTGAATTATTAGCTCTTTCAAGATACAAGAATAGCATATCAAAGACAATGTCAAAGTGCCCATACCGTTCTTACATGCCTACTGCAATGCAGGACAATCTGCGTGCTGCAGAATGTGAGACAATAGACGTAATCAGCCACCAGCGAGAAGTTCTTGCCCAATTCCAAACATACACCGACGTCCATGTTGGATATCTGCCAATGATCCATTATTTATTTAGCCACTTAGAACCACGTCCGCGACATACCATCTTAATTATTAACAATTAAAATATTGCATGTTTCTTAAATTACATCAACTGAAGAGTTCAGGAAGTACACTACGGAAAAAGCTGTAAATAATTTTCCTATGGTCGGTCGATGGTCATTCATGCACTGTTCACCTACGAGTCCGCAAATTTCAATTTGGAATTGGAGTGATGATTACTATTTGAAAGAGAGTAACGTTTGAGTCCAGCGGCAACGAGACGCCCCATAATTTCCGCAATCCTGCCACCATAATATAATGCTTACAATACCCGCTTTACCGCAAACCGGTCGTCCCGGTCCGACAAATTAAGCACCTGTGCAGAATCCAGGCGGGAACTGGCTACCGGATTGAGATGTCGCCGGCTAACCTCTTCCGATGAGGCCATCTGATTCTGTGTGCTGCGGATAAGGCTGGCCGGGCACAGGGGGATATATCCCATAATCTGAAATGGGATGTTCCGGTCAATTGTGGTCAGCCAGGCAGCGATTGCCTCAACCTGATCGAGATCCACAAGGCCCGGTATGAAGACCACGTTAACCTTTATGTCCATTCCCGCCCCATATGCTGCGGCGACATTTTGGAAGATTGCTTCTCTTTATGCGTTCAGTCCTCGCAGTTTCTGTGCGAGCAGGATAAGGAGAATGGATTATGAGTGGATACACTTATTCTATTGATAATCAGGATGTATCAGAATGTTGCTGTCTCTGATTTCTTCTGCTGGACTATTTCTGTGAGATAGTCGGCCTTTAAGTCTTCTATGGTGTAATAATTAGCGCCCAGTTTTGAGGCGATGTGCAGAGCGAGATCGGTTTTTATGAACTTCCCCTTCATACGTACGCCCGGTGTCCTTTTCAAGGGATTGCCCGCCACAGACCATTCCCGTTCGTCCCTCGTTCACCACCAAAGTTTTACATGTTTATCTGCATATCATATCCTGAAAAGCGGCGCCTTCACCGAGGCTCCCAACTAGAAAGACAAAGGCTACAATACCTAACAGGGATTGTTTTATCCATTTCAATGGTCACAAGACCAGGCTTATCACTGACGAACTTCTTTTTGGTTCAATCTCCTTCATGGCTATATTCCTTGTATGCCCCGCAGCATATAATGATGTCTCCCTCCTTCTGGCAGTAAGTCGTCTTGTGCTCGTATTCATTTGTTTCCGGATTCAGATACACATAATCGACCCATCCGGAACCCTTCGAGTTCACCTTTTCCACGATCTCCTTGCGGAACAACTTCCCTTCGCTGTCCGGAACGGCAATCAGATTTTTCCCGATCAGTGTCGGATTTTTCGGGTGAGCGACCATAACGCCCTGAAGATCGTATGCGAATACATATGTTTCGCCTTTGTCGAACATTCCCCTGGGCTTATTGATTTCTGCAATCGCCTTTTCTTTGCCCTGATATTTTACATACGCGACCGCTTTCTTCACCAGGGCCTTTGCATCGTCTTTACCAGAAGCGCATGATAAAACTGTGAATGCGAACAATCCGATCAATCCAATTACAATTGAAACTGCTACAGCTCTTTTCATGGTTCTCTCCTTGGCTTATTTTTAAATTGCGAACGACTATGATAAACGCACTACACATCAAGCCTGATTGACTGCCGCCTCCACATCAGGCGCCTGGATGGCTGTCTCCTCACCGATGCCCTTGACTGTGAGGAGCTTTGCTCTCAGAGGCCAAACCTTCAACAATTAGTTCGGGCTCTTCCGCTTCGAGATCAGTTTCATTGTTCAGCATCCGCGTCATCCTGCTCCTATCAAGCTCCTTCTCCCAGCTTGAGACTACGAGAGTAGCCACACCATTACCGACCAGGTTGGTCAGGGCACGGGCCTCGGACATGAACCGGTCGACGCCGAGGATCAGGGCCAGACCAGCTACCGGGATGGTCGGAATGGCAGCAAAGGTTGCTGCCAAGGTAATGAAGCCGCTGCCTGTAACCCCGGCTGCACCCTTTGAAGTCAGCAACAGCACACCTAGAATGGTAAGGGTCTGGATTAAGGTCAGCGGTGTATTGGTGGCCTGGGCCACGAAAATCGCCGCCATGGTCAGGTAGATGGAGGTGCCATCAAGGTTGAAGGAGTAGCCGGTGGGAATGACCAGACCGACCACCGGCTTGGAGCAGCCGAGATTCTCCAGCTTGGCCATCATGCGCGGCAGAACCGACTCTGATGAGGAGGTTCCCAGCACGACCAACAACTCCTCTTTGATGTACTTGATGAACTTGAGGATATTGAATCCGCACAGCTTTCCGATCGCGCCCAGCACTATGAAGATGAACAACAGGCATGTCAGATAGAAGCTGCCCATCAGCATACCCAGCTTGGACAGGGAGCCGAGCCCGAATTTACCGATGGTGAAGGCCATGGCGCCGAAGGCGCCGATGGGAGCGGCCTTCATAATAACATTTACGATGCCAAACAGCACATGTGTAACCTCGTCGATCAGTTTAAAGACCGCCTTGCCACGCTGACCGAGCATGGAAAGCGCAAAGCCGAACATAAGGGAAAAGAACAGCACCTGCAGAATATCACCTTTGGCAAAGGCATCTATTACAGTATTGGGAATAATGTTCATCAAAAAGTCAACCGTGCTCTGCGAATCCGCCTTCGCTGTGTAAGTCGTCAACGCTCTGGTATCCAGCTTGGAGACATCGGCATTCATGCCCACCCCTGGCTGAACGATACTGACCACCAGCAGACCGATTGCCAAAGCCATTGTCGACACGACTTCAAAATAGAGCAGCGCCTTGGCGCCGACACGACCGACCTTCTTCATGTCCTCCATGCCTGCGATGCCGGTTACCACCGTACAAAAGATAACCGGTGCGATTATCATCTTGATCAACTTGATGAAGCCGTCGCCGAGTGGTTTCATGGCCGCGCCGGTTTCGGGGTAGAAATGCCCGAGCAGAATACCGATGGAGATCGCTGTCAACACCTGGAAGTACAGATGCTGATAAATTCTTTTCCCCTTCATAGCGTACCCTCCCACTTCATTGATATGATTCAGCAGCTTTAAATCGTTCTGTAATTCCTCGAAGGAAGAGGTCTAATAACACATCGGGACTTCCGGAAAAGGCATCCAATAGCTAAAGACCTAGACCTATTTCCTGCCCTCCCTCTTGGTACACGCCTTGATTCTTTCTGTATTGCCGACATACGAACAGGATTCCCTCAAATACAGTTATGGCGGTGTAGAGAAAAACCGGTTTATTGTTGACATTATGTTGTTGATAAGGCATTGCTTCTTCACGATGGGAGTATATGAAGAAGGATTTTGTATGTCAATGGAATATTGACCAAAATGTGTGGGTGCGTTATCGATAATTGAGAGAGGGTTATAATGAGGAGCCATCCTTTTTGAGCATGAAGCATGTTTATTACTGATTGAAATATTGAATCTTTGTCATATATATCTGATTGTTGATAACAGGAAGGAAGTGATAATAAGGGGGTTATTTAGTTCACTTACAACTGTGCTCATGGCCTCATTACTTATAATCATGAATTCCGTTTATAACGTTGTAAATGATGTCGACTTATTCTGCAGCCCTCAAAAGTAGTATCAAGATAATGAGAACGGCAACTATTTTAACAGTCTTCATACCTATAAATCATCTAATCACTCATGCGCCGTCTCAATAGCTGGTTACATAGAACCGTTTGTACTGTTTCATCTTTCTGATTCAAGGTTGTGCAGTGAAAACGTACCGTTCCTCGATCTGGGCGTGAGGAAGACGGGTGGGTATCGACAACGCCTGCCACAACTCTAAGCGTATCACCAGGACGTACTGGCAGCAGCCACCTCAGTTCGTCAAAACCAGGTGAGCCAATATTGTTAGTCAGTATACCAGTCATGAGTAACAGTCTGAATGTTACGGCAACAGTATGGATACCGCTGGCAATTAGGCTTCCGTAAATGGACTTCTTCGCTGCTTCCTGATCCATATGAAAGGATTGCGGATCGAAGTGCATGGCAAAATCAATAATGGCGCTATCTGTCATTGTAACACCGGGTGATTCAAATCTGTCACCCCGTTGGAAATCATCAAAATAAAACGATTTCATAGAATCCTCCATTGACCTGTCCCTGATACTGTTACCACATTTGAAGTTAGGTTTCTGCAGTATTTTGATTACTTCCGTTTGAAATGTTGCACATGAGGATAGAAATCAAAAAACAAGACTTCAGGAAGGAAAAAATAAAAAAGAGGTGCAACACCGCACCTCCGCGTATTCATGTTCAGATAACGGAGAGAGGAATTTTGTGTCCAATGATCAGCGTAGAACATGTCCAGAAATCACCATCCGCTGGGCTTCAGATGTGCCTTCATAGATTTCGGTGATCTTGGAGTCGCGCATGAGTCTCTCTACCTTTGTGCCTTTGATATAGCCGTAGCCGCCGTGTATCTGGACCGCTTTGACAGTATGCTTCATGGCAGCTTCTGTAGCGAAAAGCTTTGCCATGGATGCCTCCTTGCCAAAGGACTGATTCTGGTCCTTCAACCAAGCTGCGTGATAGGTGAGGAGCCGGGCTGCGGAAAGGTCAGTTGCCATATCTGCTATCATCCAGGCGATGGCTTGTTGACGAGCGATGGGCTTTCCGAACTGGACCCTCTCCTTGGAGTACTTGATCGATTCATCCAGGGCTGCTTGGAGGATACCGATGGCTTGGGCGGCAATCCCAATCCGACCATGGTCAAATCCGTTCATGGCCATAGCAAGGCCTGCACCCTTCTGTCCGAGCAGATTCTCCTTGGGCACACGGCATTCATTGAAAACCACTTCTGACGTCTGCGAGGATCGGAGCCCCATCTTCTCGAAATGCACTCCCGGCTTCAACCCGGTGGTTCCTCTGGGGATGATGAAGGCACTCATACCCTTTCTTCCTGCAGATTTATCCGTCCAGCAAAAGACAATGTATGTATCTGCCAGAGGGCCGTTGGAAACGAAGGTTTTTGTCCCGCTGATGACGTAGTCATTCCGTTCGTGAACAGCCATGGTAGTGACTGCCATAACATCGGTGCCTGCTCCTGGCTCGGTCAATGCAAAGGCTCCGATGTGTTGTCCCTGAGCCAAGGGAACTAGGTATTTTTTCTTCTGATCTTCGTTTCCGAACAGGTTTAGTATCGTGCCTATAATGCCAGCGTGAAATGACAGAGTGAATCCCGTCGATGAACAGGAGCGGGAAATCTCTTCCACGGCAATGACGTGTGTTAAAAAATCAGAACCAGCACCACCATATTTTTCAGGGATTGGTATGCCCATCCAGCCTCCCTCAGCAAGTTTCTGAAATAACTCCACTGGATGGCGACTGTTCTCATCGATCTCAACAGCTATGGGATCTACATACTCTGCAGCAAATTCGCGCATATTCTTACGAATGAGTTCCTGTTCCTCGGTCAATTTAAATTCCATAATCCATTCCTCATCTTAATTCTTCAGGATTAACTTTCATCTTTACAATCAACTCTATTTATATCATTTACTGATTAGTGTCATCTTCGACAATCAGCCCGATCACAAAAGGAATAGCCTGTTAAGATCAATCTGATACGAAATCTGACTTGTCGCTTTTGTTTGTAACATATTTCGAGTTAAAGTTCTGCGGTTTTTTGATCATTCCGGGTTGAAATATTGCATGGATAGACTGAATAGAAAAAAAGCGATTTCAGGAAGAACGAGATAAAAAAGATATTACTTGTTTCACCTACAAGTCAATGTTTTTCGATTTAGGATTAGGGTGATGATTACCATTTGAACTGTAGTTTCAATAATCCGTATCACTGTACTACGTCCCCACCCCTGTTCGCATTTCCTTTATCGCCTTTTTTTAAGATCACTACTCTTGCAAAAGGCACAATTATCAACTATATTGCTTATCCAGTACCCATGACTGGCGTAATTACAAGGACTGTTTTATAACTACAAACACAGAGTAAATTTCCTGTCTCTTGTGAAAGAAAAAGGTGAGAAGGATGACAACCAAGGAATCTGAACAGGATCAGCTTGCAACCCGCAGAACACGTTGGAAACAGATGGCCTGGACGATTTACAAAGTCGATGATCAGGGTAAATATAAAACGACATTTGAAAGATATGATGACCATTTGATCGTGACTGTGCCATTTGCTGATGCTTCTCAAGAGAAGGCAGAGGAAGTCAAACAACGTGTTTTGAGAAATGAGTCATCTCCTATAGAATATTTTATGTACAAACGGTTGCTTGATCCAAAAGCTCTTGCACAGGCTATGAGCATTACAGTATGGCGATTGAAGCGACACTTCAAACCCAACGTATTCAAAAAACTGGATCAGAAGAAGTTGCAGGAATACGCAAAAATATTCAATGTTAAAGTGGACGATCTTATAAACTTCCAAGAGGATGCATAATTGAGGGTCAAGGATCGATATGAGCATAGAAGTTATGCACATTGCGAAACAGGTGCGGTAGCTTCGCTTTTAAGGCATCATGGGCTGGAGATATCCGAGCCCATGGTTTTCGGACTTGCCAGTGGACTGATGTTTGCTTTTCTGCCTTTTGTCAAGACGACAGGTGGTATGCCGATCGTCGCCTACCGCAGCATTCCCAAATCGATCATTCGTGGGATTCAAAGGCGCCTTGGTGTAAAATTCGAAGTCAGGAAATACCGGGATGAAGTAAAGGCCATGGAGGATCTTAGTGAGCTGGTCGATAAAAAACAGGTTGTTGGGGTACAGACATCTGTTTTCTGGCTTCCCTATTTTCCTCAGGAAAGCAGAATTCCATTTAATGCTCACAACATCGTTATCTTCGGTAAAGAAAACGGGGAGTATCTGGTTAGTGAACCGGTCTTCGAAGAGCCCACACGGATAAAACCGCAAGATTTGCAGAATGCCCGGTTCGCAAAGGGTGTCATGGCTCCGAAAGGCTTTATGTTTTATCCGACATATATTCCTGAAAAAATCGACATCAATTCCCTGATTCCGAAATCGATCAAAAGGACGAACCACATGTTGCTTAGTGCCCCGACCCCCTTTGGAGTCCGCGGGATGTTCTATCTCGCCAATTACATCGAAAAGCTCGGTGGAAAGAAGAATGAGAAATACATTAGATCGCTTCTGGGACACATTGCACTTATGCAGGAAGAGGTTGGCACCGGTGGGGGCGGATTTCGATTTATGTATGCCGCATTTTTGGCGGAAGCTTATGAACGCCTGGAGACACCTGTATTGCAGGAAGCCTGCAGAAAATTGAAGGAGGCAGGCGACCTGTGGCGCAACTTCGCCCTGGTTTGCGGGAGAACATTCAAGAAAAAAGACGGCGAGATCAATCTGCCCCATATTGCCAATCTACTCAGGATGGCCGGCAAAGCAGAGAAAGAAGTCCACCTGATGCTTCGTAAGATTTCATAAGAGAGAAAAATGAAGATTAATGAAGTAACCAAAGAAAATGAATTGTGTCAATGAAATAGATGCTGTTTACCATTTGAAATCATCAACTTTTCCTGACTCATGCTGATCGTGTAGTACAGTCAACTATC
>PDVH01000226.1_pt1 | contig 14161 bp, 13 predicted proteins | sample 1369781 | NCBI WGS metagenome assembly PDVH01 (sample SAMN07795378, study PRJNA414565) | Alkali sediment metagenome, whole genome shotgun sequencing project. | isolation source: glacial lake sediment | place: Bosnia and Herzegovina: Donje Bare Lake | collected 2016-06
TACCTGCAACGGTCCATACCGCTGTGTCCAGAGCGCACCCGCAAGGCAAAAAAACTTCTTGCCGGGCACCACAATAGCAACACGAAACTGTGGAGATAAAACGTCGTTCATTCCGAATCACCCCGTTCCGGACAATAACTCTGTCCTGAATATTCGCTTATACTTTCCTGGCTGAAGAATTAGTGGTTCAAAATGCTCGTTGCTTAAGGGGAAGATGCTTATCTTTCAACGGCTAACGTGATCTTCCCTCATGCTCTTTGCTATTCGATGATTATGTTTCTGGGCACAGTTTCAAAATCTCGGAAATATATTTGGCGACAGGTTTAGTAAAATTATTATCCGTCCAGTATTTGCCATGGCATAGAATGTTCCATCTAGTAAATATGCTGCCAACACTGATTGGCTTATTCTCGGCTACGCAATCTTTTAAATCTTTTACTGGCCATCCGAAAACGTCATCAGCATCATAGAAGTTAAACCACTTTGCCTTACCTTTGAAATCTTTATGCAAATTATCAGGAGGAAATTTGATACTTACTTCACGATGATAGCCAAATGTAAAGAGGGGAATGGGGCTGCCAAAGGTTATAAGGCCCGTCAGTGTTTCCATACGTTCAAATGGAGTAGCCCCGTAAAGTTTTTCATTTATGTGTTGCTGTCTGTCCCAGATGTAGTCGTACATTATGACAGAACCCAACGAATGGGCTATCACTATAAGGGGTTTGTCTGCATTACCTAATTCCTCTCTTAGCATGACGATGCGTTTATGAACGCGATCGTGAATGTCATCATATATTGTATTTGTCTGCCTCGAATGGCTCGTATGGCCAGAAATATTTAGTACAGACCGATATGCGGCGACATCTCCAATACCATTCATAACTAATTCCCTCAATTTGAACCGGAGAAACCACTTAAAGAACCAGTGGGGATGTTTCCCTTTTGGAAAGAGCTTATCCAGTAATTTGGATTCTTCCCTTAAGAGTAGCGTCGCCCAACATACCGGTTTCCAGCATATTCCATCATGATTAGATATTCTTCTTATTAATTCCTCCTTCATCGGCTCCGCAAAGTTCTCGTCGTGCGATCCTATCCCATGTATTACTAACACTCCAAGTTTAGCCGGCATATCACACTCCTTGTTGTTGATAATTTAATTAAGAACTGAAAATTAGGCGGCACTCGTCAGAAACGTTCACAATCCGTTCAGACTGATAGTTGATTTGCCATATATTTTCAAGTATTATATCGAAATGAGTAGGAATGGGGACAAACACAGTATTCAATTTTGGCTCGCTGAAAGTCAGTCTGTGCCATGAATAAGGAGGTCTTATGAATCCATCAGAAATGGAAGAAAAGGCAGGGGCTCTGTTTGACAGGCTTTTTCATTGAAGCCAAGCCGTTCTTGCGGTCGGGCAAGAGAAGCTCGGTAAAGATGTGAGCGAGGAAATGCTGAAAGCAATGGACGCTTTCGGCGGGGGATTGGGGGCCCACGGTGAAACTTGCGGCGCCCTCATCGGCGGCCTCGCAGTAATAGGCTTGATGTTCGGCAGAAGTGCGGGGGACAAATTTGCCGATTTTCGCATGTGGAAATACGCGCATGAACTCATGAAGCGGTTCAAAGGAGAAATCGCAAACGGCAGTATCCTTTGCAGGGATATAGTCAATGTGAACTGGATGGACCAGAACCAGGTCAAAGAGTATCGGGAAGGCCAAAAGCACAAGGACTGCAGGAAATTGACGGCCAGAACCGCGAAGATTGTCGGGGAAATAATCGAGCGCGCGATGGTTGTGTAAGAATCCCTTTGTGCATATCAAGGAGGAATAATGTTAACAACTAAAGAAGCCATAGAAAAGAGGCGGAGTATAAGAAAGTTTAAACCTGACCCCATTCCCGAAGAGCACATATTGGCCCTTCTTGATTCTGCGAGGCTCGCGCCTTCTGGTTCAAATTCACAGCCCTGGCGATTCAAAATAGTGCGGGATCAGAAAACAAAATCTGCACTAGCTCAGGTCTCCCACAAACAAGCATTCATCGCCGACGCACCCATCGTCCTCGTCTGCTGCGTAGACTTAAAAGGTTTCCTGAGCGGCACTGTTTCCGGCGTTCAGGACCTTGGCAGGATAGGAGCCGTCGAAGGCAGGATAGTAAAGATCATCGTCGACAGGACGGAGCGGTACACACCCCTGGACATAGAGCAGATTATGCCCAGAATAGCTTTTAATCTGGCCATTGCCATAGAGCATATAGTATTACGAGCCTTAGATTTTGGCTTCGGAACATGCTGGATCAGGCTGTTTGATGAAAAAGCGATCAAGAATATCTTCGGGTGGGGAGAACATATACATGTCGTTACCCTGCTCCCCATCGGATATCCCGCCGAATCGCCGGCGCCGCGACGAAGATTGACGATTGAAGAAATACTCATAGATTAATTTAACGGGAGGAACGCCATGGTTATCATTTTAGGCAGATACGTAAAGTCGCTGGAGGTGATCGATGCTCTCCTCGCTGAACATCGGAAATTTCTGGATCAACTCTACAAAGAGTCCAAGTTCATCTGTTCTGGTCCGCAAGACCCGAGAGTCGGCGGTGTCATTGTGGCAAACGTTGAAAGCGTCGATGAAGCCCGGCAGATCATGAAAGACGATCCCTTCTATATTAACGGAGCCGCGGAATATCAGTTTATCAAATTCCTGCCGACTAAATCTGACGAGCGGTTTTCGTGCTTCATCAAATGACAGCAATAGGCAGATCTGTATAACAGATTTACTATTATAATCAGGCTATTACACTTCATGCATAAAGTAGAATATTAATTTGTAATGTCTATGAGTTCCACCGTTCCAATCTTGCTTATTAGCCTATTTGTTCCTCATATTTCCAATCTTGCGAGGACATGCCGGAGGTAGTTCATATTGTCCACTACGAGAGACAGATTTGACATCTTCGCGGCGACACACCGCCTTAGTGCCGATTTCATCAGGCCACGGGACAAGAGAGACAATGGGCCTGTCCTTGTGTTTCTCCACGAAGGACTGGGCAGCATCGGTCAATGGCGGGACTTCCCTGAAAAAATATGCGCGGCAACGGGCTTGTCCGCGCTGGTCTATGACCGCTGGGGCTATGGCGGTTCCGATCCTCTGACGCAACCCCGAAAACCTGACTATCTCCATGACGAAGCCTTGGTCAGCTTACCAGAAGTCCTCTGTCAATGCGATATTGACAAACCTATTCTTATAGGTCACAGCGACGGGGGTTCCATCGCCATAATATACGCGGGAACCTATCCGCAAAAGGTCTCTGGTATTATCACAGAGGCGGCGCATGTCTTTGTCGAGGATGTCACAGTTGAGGGCATAAAGAGCGCTGTTGAAGTCTATGAGAGCACAGACTTGAAAAAGAGACTTGCCAAGTTTCATGACAATAACACAGAGCTGATGTTCCGAGGATGGTCAGACATCTGGCTTTCCCCGGAGTTCCGGAATTGGAATATAGAGGAATACCTGCCTCAAATCACCTGCCCTTTTCTTGCCATTCAGGGCAAGGACGACGAGTACGGCACGCGTGCCCAGGTTGAAGCCATTGTGGACAAGGTAACAGGGTCTGCAAGAGCATCGATGATCGACAATTGCGGACACATTCCTCACCTACAGGCGATGGAGAAAGTGTTTTCTGAGATGGTAAGTTTCATCCGCCAATTAACTAGACGCTGAATCAAATTCTTGCTTCAAACTTCAGGAACATAGAACAAAAGCGTAGATTCATTTTTCGAATATTAACTCGTCCTCCAGTCTTATACAACCGACGACGCTCTGGGCGGCCGGGCACTGGGTGGGGTTCGTCACTTTGGTACTATGCGGAGGTGTAACTTGCACCCTTACCCTTGACCGCTACTTTACCAATCCATCCATCCCATGAAACACTATCATGAGTAATGCAGAACATCTCTTGTGGTTTAGTCACGGTTGATGTATAAAATGCCACAGATTAATAACAAGGTACCATTTAGATGAAATCCATTCGCTTTATATTACTCCTGTGCATGTTTTCGCTTCTTACCTTCACTCCCTTGGATGCAGCATCAAAATCTCAGCGCGGAGTCCAGATAACCCCAAGGCCCTCCCCTTCCCTTGATAGCCTCTATAATCAGAGTTACGCTGTTATTATCGGCATCAATGCTTATGACAAATGGCCTTCCCTGGAGTATGCCGTTAACGATGCCAGATCGATCCAGAAGCGCCTCAAAGACATGGGATTTGATACCATCACGCTCCTGGATAACAATGCCACAAGGGAGAACATCCTCAAAGTTCTCGGTGACGAACTGCCGAAAAAGGTAGAGAAGAACGACCGGGTAATCATCTTCTTTGCCGGCCATGGCCAGACAGAGGAACTTGCGGACGGCAGCCAGATGGGTTACATCGTCCCTGTGGACAGTGACACGCGGAACATCTTCTCCACTGCCATATCCATGGATCAAGTCCGTCAGTTTTCCAGGCGCCTGCCTGCAAAGCACGTTCTCTATTTGATCGACGCCTGCTACTCCGGCCTTGGCCTTACCCGGTCAGGAGGCATACCCCCAAGTGACCGTAACTATCTCAACAAGATTACCACACGGAAGGCGCACCAAATGCTGACGGCCGGCGGCAAGGGTGAACAGGCGCATGAAGAGGAAGGGCATGGGATATTCACAAGATATATCCTTGAAGGTCTCGATGGCTCGGCAGACCGGGATGACAAGGGCTATGTCACATTCAGCGATCTCGCCTCCTATGTGAAACCGAAAGTGACGCGCATGACCCGCAATTCTCAGGTTCCACAATACGGCAGCATCGATGGCGAAGGAGAGTTTGTTTTTGTCCTGACCAAAGCAGCTCCGACGGCAAAGGATATTCCATCCAGAGTGCAGGAACCGATCGCACGCCAACCTGAACGTTTGGAGCCTGACCGACAAAGGGATTTGAGAATAGGCCCTGATGTCCGTTCTCTTGTTGCTGCGATGAAAATCTCCGTTGTTAGAATCATTGTCACACATCCAGAGGAGCAAAAGAAATCAACCAAGGAAACTGATGATATTTTTGATAAATTTTTTGGAAATCCGCCTTCGGCCGCGAAGCCGGAACCAAAGGTAAAAAGTATGGGGTCCGGTTTTATCATCAGTCGCGACGGTTATATTCTGACAAACAATCATATTATTGACAAGGCTGAGAGCATTCAGGTTAAACTTCCGACTGGAAAGGAGCATGAGGCCAAGGTAATCGGGAGAGATACACGAACGGACATTGCACTCATAAGAATTAACCCGGATGAAAGTCTCACCTCAGCTGACTTAGGCAATTCCGAAACACTTCAGGTTGGTGAACGGGTCATCGCCTTTGGTTATCCATTGGGACTGGAACAAACAGTAAACTCCGGCATTGTCAGCGCCATCAGTACGAAAGGTAGCGGCGATTTTATTCAAACAGACTTCTCCTTCCATCCCGGGAGCAGTGGCGGTCCTCTGGTCAATATGGAAGGCAAGGTAATCGGCATCAATACGGCTATTCTACAGCAAACACAGGGAATCGGTTTCTCAATTCCCATCAATACAGTTAAAACCATATTACCAGATCTCAAAAAAAGCGGAAAGTTCACAAGGGGCTTCCTGGGTATTCAGATTCAAGACGTAACGGAGGAGATGGCTCAAAACCTGAAACTCCAGGATATAAGCGGCGTCCTTGTCGTTCAAGTGGAAAAGGGAGGTCCGGCGGATACGGCCGGTCTTCGCACAGGTGATTTGATTATTGAGGTCAATGGAAACAAAATGAAGGATACCTCTCATATTGTGCAACTAATCTCATCTCTTCGCACCGGCGAGAAAGCAATTGTCAAGGTTCTGCGCGATAGCCGGCCAATGACATTTCGCGCCATCATTGCTGAAAGAAAAGACTGATCGCACGCAGCCATGGAATAGACGGGAAAGACCGCTGACACGCGGCACGGACAAATAAATGGGCCTACTCAAACTTCTCATAAACGATCCTTTTACATTCATTCTCCTTGCCATCCCGCTTCTGTATTCTGTCATTCTTCACGAACTGGCTCATGGCTGGGTTGCTTACCGGATGGGTGACCCAACGGCTAAATGGCAGGGCAGGCTTAGCCTCAATCCGTTAAGACATCTCGATCCTGTGGGCACCCTCATGCTTTTTCTTTTCGGCTTCGGCTGGGCGAAGCCGGTACCTGTAAATTTCAGCAATTTGCATGACACGCGCAAGGGGCTCATACTGGTTTCCTCTGCTGGAATCATCACTAATATGCTTCTCGCATTCTTGGCCTTCTTTCTATATCGCTTGTTATCGCCGGAGCCATCAGGGGTTCTTTCCACCCTCCTCTATTATCTGGCACAGATCAATATCATACTAGCATCATTCAACATGATCCCGATTCCGCCCCTGGACGGTTCAAAGATCCTCATGGGATTCGCGCCAGCAGGGCTCCAATACACCCTTGCCCGCCTCGAGCCATACGGATTCTTTATTATCATTGGACTCCTATATTTTGGAGCCTTAGATCCGCTCATCGATCTTTTCCGATGGCTGATTCTATCTCTCATAAGCTTAGTACTGCGATAGGATCGACCATTATGGCTATGCATCCCTGATGCAAGTCCGCTCCCTATCATCTGCAGATTAACTGAAAAACCTCTTGTCTGATATTGCCTGCTGAATTTATTGCGCTAAAAAATGATGTACAAACTCTTTTTACCTTGACGTCAATTTTTTTTATGTATAAAAGAAAAAATCGGAAATCTTAATGCTGAATTTCAATTCTTTTTTGGAGTAAACCAAATTATATGGAACCTCCTGGTTGTAGAGGGAATGAAGATTGCCTGACCGTGGTTCCCGGTAAAACAAAATAGAATCTTATCCCGGAAGTATTTACAACGCCTCTCTGTCAGCCTTTCATCCGCAGATTTCCGGGGTATATGTTTGAACCGGAAATTACTGTCACTCCTAATACCTCTATCTCCTATATTGATTAACACGACTTCTTAGATCTTTCGATTTATTGAGTCCTATCAGGAATAGTTCGTTTTCCTTTTGATGGCGCGCGTCCTATGTTCTGGGTAAGCAAGAGTATCCACATCCTGAATCGCTTTCGTCGGCAGTTCGTCATATTTATGTCAGTTCTCGGCCCGGGCATTATTGTCATGGTTGCCGACAACGATGCGGGGGGAATATCGACTTATGCTGTGACGGGTTCCAAGTATGGTTTTTCCCTGCTATGGATTTTCATCATCCTTCTGCCCATGGCCTATTACATTCAGGAGATGACCGTCCGTTTGGGGGCCGTTACCAAGCGCGGCCATGCAGAGGCAATCTTTGAGGGATTCGGCCCTTTCTGGGGATGGTTTTCCCTAATTGATCTTACTATCATCAATTGGCTTACCCTGATAACGGAGTATGTCGGAATGACGGCAGCTATGAGTCTCTTCGGAGTGCCCCCATGGCTGACCGTTATTGTGGTTACAGCAATTCTTTTTGCTGTAATTGTTTCAGGTCAATACTGGACCTTTGAAAAAATAACTCTTTTTTTCTGCTGTTTCAACCTCGTTTATATCCCCGCCGCCCTTTGGGCCATGGAAACGCCGAACGCTCCCACATGGAACGCGGTATTCAAAGGATTCTATAATCCTGACTTGGGCGGCTTTAACGCAGACCTAATCTTTATTATCTTGGCCAATATCGGAACAACGATTGCTCCCTGGATGCTTTTTTTCCAGCAGAGCGCAGTCGTGGATAAGGGCCTGGACATCCATGATATCAAGTATGCCAAATTGGAAACTTTTGTGGGTTCCATCTCAACTTGCGTTGTTGCCATCTTCATCATCATCGCCACGGCAGCGGTTTTTTATTTCCACAAACCGCCCATTATCATCGAAGATGCAGCCCAGACGGCTGAGGCCATCGTACCTTTTCTCCCCACTGGACAGGGCGATTGGGCCCGAAAACTCTTTGCCATCGGTCTTTTTGACGCTGGTTTCCTGGGAGCCCTATGCATTTCGCTGTCCACCTCATGGGCTGTGGGAGAGGTCTTCGGCTGGGCGCACTCATTAAACAGAAGAGTCAAGGAAGCGCCCTGGTTTTATCTGGTTTATCTTGCCATGCTCCTTACCTCTGGAGCCGTGGTCTTGATCCCAGGCGCTCCTTTAATCACCATTACCATGTTCGTGCAGGTTGTTGCCGTAACCTTGCTTCCGGCATTACTTATTTTCCTACTATTATTACTAAATGATAAATCCTTCATGGGTGAGCATGTCAATAGCCGTTGGCAGAATATTATAAACTGCTCGATAGTTGTTCTTGTAATAATAATGTCCTCCCTGATGGGCATCAGCACGCTTTTCCCGGACTTATTCAAATAACCATAGAGGAGTAAGGATATGGCAGAGATGAATCAGAAATTAAAAGTTCCCGACCTGCCCCATGGAATAGGCACTTATCGGTTCATCTATTTTTCAGAACTCTTAAAGAAACCCATCTGTATCGGAAAAATCGGAAACCGCATCGGCAGACTTACTGATCTGGTTTTTGCCGTTGCTGAGCCTTATCCTGAAGCTGTCGGCATTTACATCGAGCATGGGTGGGGCAAACCCACCACATTCATTCCTTGGAACAGGGTCCTCCGGATAGAAGATGATGCAATTTTTGTTCAGCCTCCCGATGAAGGAAACGAATACCCACCTTTCGTCGATCAGCCGGGCTGGATACTTATGGATAAGCATCTGATGGGTCGCACAATTGTGGACATGGATGACAGGCGCGTCGAGGTGGTGAATGACGTTCATCTCCTCGAAGCAAAGGGACGGTTCCTTCTTGTCCATGTAGATATTTCCTTCAACGGTTTCCTGCGCCGCTGGGGTCTGGGGAAACTTCACTTGATGAAAGATGACCTTATATCCTGGAAATACGTTCAACCTCTGTCGGTTGAAGATGCCGTCTCTACTGACAAGGTATCTCTGTCAGTAACCCGCAGACAGATCCATGAACTCCCCAGCGAGGATCTTGCTGATATGCTGGAAGAACTGGGCACAGAGGAAAAGGATGCCCTTTTTTCAGCCCTCGATTCGGAGAAAGCCGCCGAAACCCTGGCGGAAGCCGAGCCACGGACACAACGTCAGATCATCGCCACTCTCCGCAAGGAACGTGCCCGGAACATCTTCACGGAAATGACGATCCCGCAATTGGCCGGTCTGTTTTCCGTCCTTCCCCACGACCATGTTTCCGAATTGATGGCATTGCTTACCAAAGAACAGGCGGATCGCGTCCGGGCGATTCTGTCGGAACGGGAAGCGACGGCTAAAGGAATGATGTCCTCCGACTTCCTTACCATGGCGAGAGAGACAATTGTCAGCGTGGCATTGGCTAAGATCAGGACCTCTGGCATGGAGCCGGAAAGCATTTCTTATATCTATGTGGTGGGCGAGAATGGCCAACCGCTCCTCGGCGTAATCGATTTACGTGAACTGATGCTTGCTTCAGATGACGTGAGGATTGGCGATATTATGATAGAGCCCGTGGTAACCGCAGAGGAAGATGATGTTCAGGACGACCTGTCTGAAATGTTCGCCAAGTATCACTACAGGATGATACCTGTTGTAGACAGTCAGGACAATATTTTGGGCGTCATTCGTTACAATGATATTATGAAGGGTGTCGAAACCCGGATCAAGATTTAAGGAGTATGTAATGCCCCGCGTACAAATAACCAGAACGACCAAGGTTGCCCTATATTTTTTGAAATTTTATTTGGTCTTCCTTCTGATTTTGATCTTCGTGAGATTTGTAAAAAGTTTTTAACAAAAAATGCTCGCCTAAAATCTATATAGCACAAGAGCGATCAGCCTGCCGACGTTTTTTTCTCGTTTGCCATCATATCTATTATAAAGCGCTAAACAATGAAAACCGAAGATGATGATTGACCATTAAGGAAAAATGTTATAGGTAGGAATTGATTATACATCTTAGGAGGCAAGAGCGATGAGAGGTCTTCTCCAACCAATGCACATTCTGGTAATATTGGTCATTGTCCTCATTATCTTTGGTCCCGGCAAGCTTCCTGAATTGGGAAGCGCCATAGGCAAGGCCATAAAGGGTTTCAAACGTTCCATGGAGGGCACAAAAGAAAAAATTGAGGGCGCCGCAAACGCCGATGAAACAGAAAATAAGAAAGATTGATTTTTCCTGTAACCTGTTATCATGGCAATAGTGATATAGATCTATTCCACAAAAAGATGAAACTCTCTGCCAACCAATCACTCTAACATCTAAGACTCGGCGATCTAATCAAGAAAACGAAGTTTGGCAACTAATCGTGGTTTGCAAATGTCCGGTTAAGCGCATAATTATTTAAGTCCCTTCCATTGACAATTATGGCATATAGAAAGCAGGATACTTGAAAGCGGATAAAATAAAAGCGCGCATTCTCGTCTTTATACAATTAAGCTGCATTATTTTTATCTTTGCCTCAGGCAGTATTGTGGCATGGCATCTCGTGCTTCTTGTTCACCAGATTGCGGGAACGGCAATCGGGATCTGGGCTATCATCGTCATGGGGATTGGCAATATAAATATTTCGCCACTCATGAAAGAGGGGGCGGTGCTGGTAACAAGAGGGCCTTACAGGGTCATAAGACACCCCATGTATTTGGCCGTATTGCTCGTCATCTGGCCACTCATCATTGATGACTTTTCTGTAATGCGCATTACTGCAGGATTTATTCTCACTTTGGACTTAATAATAAAGATTCTATTCGAAGAGAACCTTTTGAAGAAACAGTTTGCAGAATACGAGGCGTACATGAAAACCACCAAAAGGTTGATTCCTGTAATTTTTTGAACACTTTCTATAAAGAAGCGACAGACATAACCTTTCCGAGTGAAACAGTCCTTTCTTTCCGTCAGCATAGGGAAGGTCATTTGTTGTTGACAGGCAATCATCATTTCTTTATTATTTTTTTGGCGATTTTTATCGCGTGTCAAACAACTGGAGAGTACCGACGAGACATTCTTGTTCATCACGTGTGCAAGGGATTTTTTCTATAATGTCTGAAGCATGGTTCTAAAGGAGGTATTATATGCGGAAATGGTATTCCATAATACTACTATTAGTTCTGATTTTGACCTCTGCCTGTGGAGGTCCCAGAATAAAGCTCTTCAGCGATGCTACGGAACCCCTCAAGGAATTTACTCTTGAAGGAAGAGGCTCAGACAAAATCCTGCTGATTCCCATGCATGGAATAATTACAGACACCCCGAAAGAAAGATTTCTCGCCCAGTCGCAGAGCATGGTTGAGAGGGTTGTGTCGCAATTGAACAAGGCAGAAAAAGACGACCACATCAAGGCCGTTTTGTTCGAGATTAATTCACCCGGCGGGACGATTACAGCAAGTGATATTCTTTACCACGAAATCTCCTCTTTCAAAGAAAGGACACGCAAAATAATTGCTGTATCTATGATGGATCTTGCCACTTCCGGTGCCTACTATGTATCTCTTCCAGCTGATCTGGTCACGGCTCATCCGACAACCGTTACAGGCTCTGTGGGCGTTCTATTCCTCCAGCCTAAGATTACGGGCTTCATGGAAAAAATCGGACTTAGCGTGGACGTGAAAAAGTTTGGAAAGAACAAAGATATGGGGACGCCTTTCAGAGAAAGCAGCGAGGAAGAACAAAGATTTATGCAAAAATCCGTAGATGATATGGGCGGACGCTTCATTCGCCTCGTACAAAAACATCGAAAACCTGACCAGCAAGCCATGGCTGAAATTGCCACAGCCCGTGTTTTTTTAGCCGACGATGCCCTGAAACTGGGGCTCGTAGATAAGGTTTGCTATTTACGGGATACTATTCAAGAGTCAAAAAAATTGGCAGGTATCTCTGCTGATGCCAGGGTTGTTGTATATCGACGAACTGAGTTCAGCGAGGATAACTACTATAATACCTCGAATGCCGCATATGACATCTCAGCTGTGAACATTGAGTTATCTGAAATCTTCGGTCTTAAGACCGGTTTTTACTATATTTGGCCAGGGGCAATTTCCGTTGAGAGATAAATCGGGTCGCCTTGTCCCGCCACAGCACACTTGATTAGAAGAAATAATGATCATGGGAGGTGCCGCAATTGAATAAGTTTCTTCTTATTATTATATTACTTTGTTCTTTTTCTTACACAGGCTGCGCAACAACCATAGACCTGGAAAAGACTGAGAGAAAGTTTGGCATGCAAATTAGCGCTCTCCAGAACGATATGGCAAAGAACGATCAGGCGATAGCGGATATACGCAAGAGGATTGCCGATATTGCGGCAGACATGGCCGAAATCAGAGAAGGCATGGATAATTTGAAGGGAGAACGTGAGGTGCTAGGAAAAGGTGAGTCTGACCTAAAGGCAGAGTTTTCTCGTAAGGACAAGGAATTCATCGATATAAAGAACCATTTTGATCAACTGTCTTCCCGAATGAATGTCATAGAGAATCTCCTTGAGATTGGGAGTAGCGCCAATCAAACTCTGAAGGGTGAGAAAGTCGTTAGCGCCGATTCAAAGAAGGCCGTAACCGGTAAGACGGAAGAGGAATTGGCGTATAACTCGGCTTATGAAGCTTTCAAGGAAGAAAAGTATGAGAAGGCTCGAGAAGGATTTCAAAGCTTTCTCAAACAATATCCAAACACGGAGTATTCGGATAGCGCACAATTCTGGATCGGCGAGAGCTACTATTTTGAAAGGAAATATGAACAAGCGATCCTGGAATACGAGAAAGTGATAAAAGATTATCCGCAGGGCAATAAGGTACCCAATGCTCTGCTGAAACAGGGGCTTTCTTTTCTGAATATGGGTGACAAGTCAAGTGGGAAACTTCTTCTTGAGCAGGTTGCGAAGAACTATCCTGGCACCAATCAGGCAAGAATGGCGAGAGCAAAGCTTGCGGAGATTAAGTAGCTATACAAGTCCGGAACAGTCACGAGAGATATCGTGGAATCAAGCGCCAACGACGAGGAAAGGAAATCAGCAATATGGCCCAAACCATTTCATCGCTTCCGTCTGACTTTATCAGGGATATCATTGAAGACGACTTAAGAACCGACAAGCATCACGGACGCGTGGCAACCCGATTCCCGCCGGAACCCAACGGATACCCCCATATCGGCCATGCCAAGTCCATCTGCCTTAATTTTGGTATAGCTAATCAATATAAAGGTACCTGCAATCTGCGGATGGATGACACGGATCCAAGCGGTGAGAGCATGGAATATGTGAATGCAATCATCCGAGACGTGAAGTGGCTGGGTTTCGACTGGGAAGACCGGTTATACTATGCCTCAGATTACTATGAGAAATTATACCAGTATGCCCTGCAACTTATACGGATGAATAAGGCTTATGTTTGCAGCCTTAGTGCGGATGAGATTCGTCAGTACCGTGGCAACTTCACAGAGCCGGGCAAAGAAAGCCCTTATCGCAATAGATCAATTGAAGAGAACCTCGAGCTGTTCGAACGCATGCGGGCCGGAGAGTTTCCAGATGGAACCCATGTCCTTCGGGCAAGAATCGATATGGCATCTCCTAATATTACCATGCGTGATCCGGTCATGTACCGAATAAAGAAAGAAACGCATTATAGAACCGGTGATACATGGTGTATTTACCCCATGTACGACTTCGCGCATTGCCTCTCAGACTCCATCGAGGGAATTACCCATTCTATTTGCACTCTGGAGTTTGAAAATAATCGTCCCCTCTATGACTGGTTTCTGCAAGAATTGAAAGTGGAACATCGGCCGCAGCAGATCGAGTTCGCCCGTCTCAACCTCAGCTATACAATAATGAGTAAACGCAAGCTTCTTGAATTAGTCGAAAAAAAGATTGTCAGCGGCTGGGATGACCCGCGGATGCCAACTATATCAGGCATGCGGAGAAGGGGTTACACGCCCGAAGCCATACGCAGCTTTTGTGAGCGCATCGGCGTCGCCAAGAATGACAGCATCGTTGATATGGCCCTCCTTGAGCATTGTGTGCGAGAGGATTTGAATGAAAGAGCGCCCCGCGTTATGGCTGTTCTCAGACCACTGCGCGTTGTAATTGACAATTACCCGAAAGGTCAGGTTGAGGAGTTTG
>PDVH01000095.1_pt1 | contig 14135 bp, 12 predicted proteins | sample 1369781 | NCBI WGS metagenome assembly PDVH01 (sample SAMN07795378, study PRJNA414565) | Alkali sediment metagenome, whole genome shotgun sequencing project. | isolation source: glacial lake sediment | place: Bosnia and Herzegovina: Donje Bare Lake | collected 2016-06
TCCCCTTCCTTGATTCTGTAGTAAAATAATTTTCAAGGCAATTATTATACCCAACATATTGGGGTAGGAAGTTATGATACTACTATATATTGATATAATCAAGATAAATATTTGATAATTTTTTATATGATAAAATATTACTTTTTCCTATAGCTTCATTTTTTGCTCTGCAAAATATTGATTAGCATATTAATTTTTTGAGGAATGATTTTTCAACGAATAAGATTTACACTAGTAATACACTTTTATGAGCCGTCTAGATAGGAGGCATTAGAAACATACACATCTGCATTCTTATGAATTAGTAATATCTTGTGACTTTCAGCTTCATGCGCCATCTTTTTGCGGAGTTTATTGAAGCACCCCAATCTATGGTAATGGGATGGTGAAATGCATGGAGGATTCCCCGATAAGTCGGCAGACATATGCTCAATGGGTCTTTTCGTCACTTTTTTAAACTAATACAGGCATCATAAGCATATAAAAGCGAAAGCTTCATTTTTTCTCTAATGCCTTCTTAACAAGTGCTTCTGAATTATGAAACATAATTTCGGCCTCTTCCTCAGTCATGCCTGCACCTAAGGCGATCTTTCGGGCCATTTCTTTTGAGACTAGATCATGGGGAGCATGACTATCGGTGTTTAAAATAAGAGGAGCTTTCGAGTGGCGGGCCATCCTCAACACACGTCCATTTGTCAGGGAGTGCCCCTTCCTTGTTGTTATCTCCAAACATATTGAATTTTTTGCCGCCATCATTGCCTCTTCCTCCGTAATCAGTCCTGGATGTGCAAGAATATCAATAGGAGACTTAAGGGCAGCCATGTTAGTCCCAGCAACAACGGGTTCAACAATCGTCTCTCCATGAACGACAACGATCCTAGCACCATGATTTCTAGCTTCAACGGCAAGATCGTAAATGTATGCCGGGGGAATGTGGGTCAACTCTATACCTGGGATCACCTGTATGGACCAGGTATCCTGCAATTTCCGACAGATATTTAAAAGCCGTGTAATTATGAAATCGAGATTGGAATGATCTCCATGATCGGTTATTGCAATTACACGATAACCGGCCACCTCGGCCCGCCTCGCGAGCTCTGAAGGAATCAGCTCTCCATCACTTAATATAGAATGGGTATGTAAGTCTATCAAATGATATCACCCCACCCGGAAATTGAACAATAATGAACAACCTCATTCAGTCAGCAAGGACAATTTGATTAGCAGATTTATTGAGCAAGGTCAATAAAAGACATGGATTATTATATAGAAAATTGCAATATATGGATACAATTAATGCAATGATTGAATCTTCACTAGTATGATTCTACCCATATTCAAAGCGATCATTTTCTGCTGATTTTCAATCAAGCAAGACTTGAATTTCTATCTTTTCCTTGACAAAACTCTTTAAATACGTGTTAGTTTACCCATCCAAATAATCATAATAGCCCGGACATACATGTTCAAAATTATCAATCGTTACATTCTACGGGAAATTTCTTATCCCTTTTTCATAATAATTTTTGTTTTGACCTTTGTCCTTCTCATGGGAAAGATTCTCCAGTTAATGGACTTGATGGTCAATAAAGGAGTCAGTTTCATTGACATATCAAAACTTTTTCTTTTGTTAACACCATCATTCCTGATATTGACCATTCCCATATCACTCCTGATATCGATACTGATTGGATTAGGCAGACTGTCCGGTGACAATGAAATAAATGTTTTAAAGGCATCAGGTATCAGTCTATACAAACTTATATTCCCGGTAGCTATTGCGTCATTAATAGCCTTCATTATGACGGCTGTTACAAGCCTCTTTTTAGTTCCTCATAGTAAATATGCCACGAAAAATTTGCTTTATACAATCGCCAAGAAAAAAGCCAGTATTGGCATAAAAGAAAAAGTGTTCAATGATGACTTCAAGGGTCTCCTCCTTTACGCGGAAAATGTACCTGTCAATGGCGATTACATGAAAGGAGTTATCATCTCAGATACGAGAATTAGCAAGGAACCGAGCACCATTATTGCGGAAAAGGCTTATCTTGTATCTGATCCTAAACTGATGACTGTAACCCTAAGACTCGAAAACGGCAGCACACATATAGTCGATACGAAGCTGAAAAATTATCGAAAAATGGATTTCAGTTTGTATGACGTAAATCTCGATATTGAATCCGCCATCGCTGAAGAAAAGAAAGTTAAAACAAAGGACAGCACTGAGATGACCATCTGGGAACTTTCCAGGAAACTTAAGACTTCCGGTATAGAAGGAGCGGTCTTCAGAGAAATGGCCATCGAATTCTATAAAACAATTACTACACCTCTTTCATGCATTGTTTTTGGTATTATAGGAATCCCCCTAGGAATCAGATCTCACAGAACTGCAAAATCCAGGGGTTTCACTGTGGGTCTTTTTACTGCGTTTATTTACTACATCATTCGTCTTGGCGGCGAAGCACTTGTAGAAACAGGCAGGCTTTCACCTTTTATTGGGACGTGGGCTCCTAATATTATTTTCTGTATTATCGGTTTTTATCTTTTGTTTAGGGCAGCAAATGACAGGCCTCTCAACATAGAGATCCCTGTTGGAACCTATTTGAAGAAGCTGATAGAAAAATACAAATAAGGTACTGATTCATGACGATTCTGGATCGCTATATAACCAAAGAGTTTGTAAGGTTATTTGTTTTCATCCTCGCAATATTTACGTCGCTTTTCCTGATTGTTGAATTTTTTGAACGGATCAGAATGTTCCTGAGTAATAATGCCTTACTATACCAAATCATTTCATATTTCTTTTTCATGATCCCGATGATGGTTTCCCAGACTATTCCCGCATCCGTTTTGCTCTCATCTCTCTTAACGTTCAGTTCCCTGTCAAGTAACTCCGAAATCACGGCCATGAAATCGAACGGAATCAGTCTTTACAGGACTTCGTTACCAGTACTAATCGCATCCGCATTGATTTGCATCTTAGCCTTCCTTAATAGCGAATTTGTCACGCCTTACAGCAACCAGAGGGCAGACCATATCGTATATGTAGAAGTACAAAAGCGTGAACCCCAGGGAACTTTTAAACAGAACCAGCTCTGGTACAAAGGAATAGACGGAATATACAATTTCAAAATGTTTGACCCCAACACAAATATACTACAAGGGATTACCATTAATTATTTAGATAAAAACTTCAAATTGACTATGCGGATCGACGCCGAAAAAGCCGAATGGAAAAATGACCATTGGGTCTTTTACAATCTATTGATTACCCGGTTTACGGGAGAGGAATTCCCCTTGCTCGAGTGGGTTTCATCGAAAGTGATTAACCTTCCAGAAAAACCATCAGACTTCAATGCCGTCCAACAAGAAACCGAAAAGATGGGGTTTGCAGAATTACGAAAGTACGTCAAAAAGATTCAAGCCGAAGGATATGATGCTACACGATACCTTGTAGATATGTATGGTAAGATCGCTTTCACCTTTGTCAGTATCATACTTGTAGTTATTGGTATTTCCTTTTCTCTTATGAAAACCGAACGAAGCGGCGGTATAATGCAGAGCATCGGCATCGGCATCATTATCGGATTCTCTTACTGGATTGTACATGCTTTCGCTATGTCTCTGGGCCGTTCAGGAACAATTCCTCCGATCATATCAGCATGGTCTGCAAACATTATTTTTGGCGTAGCCTCCACTATAATGTTCCTACGAGTCAAAACCTGAAATTGAAGCTCTCCGCAGTAAAATGCGGAGAATCTTCGATCCATAAGGAATAATAATGTTCCCCATTCGCTCTCTTACCCCGTAGCAAGGCTACGGGGAATGCGCTCGCTGCCGGATTCAGGAATTATGAGAAAGATGCCGATCCCCGGTCCTTCAACCCTGCACTTCTAATATCGGTAATAATCCGGTTTGAACGGTCCACCCACAGGAATGCCAAGATAATCTGCTTGTTCCTTTGTCAATTTTGACAGTTTTGCACCAAGACGATTAAGATGTAATCTTGCTACTTCTTCATCAATTTTCTTAGGCAGTGTATAGACACCGGGTTTATATTTCCTGGTTGCAAGCTCAATCTGAGCAAGACACTGATTAGTAAAGCTGTTACTCATGACAAAGCTCGGATGTCCCGTCGCACAGCCAAGATTTACCAATCTCCCTTCCGCAAGGACAATTATTGATCGCCCGGATTTAAGAATCCACTTATCTACCTGCGGCTTGATGTTCTCTTTTTTACAGTCCTTACTCTTCTCTAAATATTGAATGCTTATTTCGCTATCAAAGTGACCTATATTACATACAATCGCCTCATTTTTCATTTTCTCCATATGCTTACCGGTAATTACATTGCAGCAGCCGGTGGCCGTGATAAAGATATCCCCTATTGAAACGACATCTTCCAGCGTCTTTACATCATATCCTTCCATAGCTGCCTGGAGTGCGCAAATCGGATCGATCTCTGTGATAATTACGCGGGCGCCAAAACCTCTCATTGATTGGGCACACCCTTTGCCAACATCGCCATATCCACAGATGACAACCATCTTCCCCGCAACCATTATATCAGTTGCCCGCTTTATACCATCAGCAAGGGATTCCCGGCAGCCGTACAGATTATCAAATTTTGATTTGGTTACCGAATCATTTACATTAATTGCCGGAAAAAGAAGTTCCCCGGATTGTGCCATCTGGTGTAGTCTATGAACACCCGTGGTTGTTTCCTCTGAAACACCTAGGATATTAGCAGCTACTTTGTGCCAATGTTTTGAATCCCGCTTCAGAGAGTGTCTCATTCTATCCATTATAATCTGGAACTCTCTATTGTCGTATTTCTTCTCAAGCAGCGAGGGGGTCTTTTCGATCTTAACGCCATGGTGGACAAACAGTGTTGCATCACCGCCATCATCGACAATCAAGTCAGGGCCGGAACCATCAGGCCACGTTAGCGCCTGTTCTGTACACCACCAGTATTCCTCGAGAGATTCCCCCTTCCAGGCGAAAACAGCCGCAGATCCGGATTTCGCAATTGCAGCTGCTGCGTGATCCTGGGTCGAAAATATATTGCATGAGGCCCATCTATTGTCAGCACCAAGCACTTTTAGAGTCTCAATGAGCATCGCTGTTTGAATCGTCATATGCAAGCTGCCCATAACCTTTAAACCCTTTAAAGGCTTCTGAGGTCCGTATTTTCTTTGTATGGCCATAAGACCGGGCATTTCATTCTTGGCAAGCCCGATCTCTTTCCATCCCCAGTCGGCAAGACCGATGTCTGATACTTTGTATGGTAAATTTTTAACAAGATTCAGATATGTCATAAAGATCCTCCACCCCCGGTCTTACGTCTTAATTGCTCTATTTTCATACAGATGCTGCCTGTTTTAATGCGTCAACCATGTCAGTCACTTCCCAGGTATAGTCATCCAGGAAAAAAGTCTTGGGAAGCTTTCGGTAAATTCTGCCGTCTAGAAGGCCGAATTTTTCAATCATGCCTCTAGGGGACAGGTCGAAGTACTCTTTAATCAGCATATTGATTTTGTCGTCGGAAACAATTCCTGTACCAAAAGAATTTACATAGATGGAAATGGGCCTGGCTATACCGATGGCATATGCTACCTGTATAGAACATTTTTTCGCAAGACCTGCTGCAACAATATTCTTTGCAACATAGCGAGCACCCAGAACTGCCGAACAATCAACCTTTTCCGGTGATTTATTAACAATAGAGCCTCCGCCTATCTGTGCACCAGGGTATCCCCCGTATAATTGAACGACAAGCTTACGACCTGTGACTCCGGAATCCGCAGCACTGCACGAATTAATAGCCTGCCATTCCCCTGTCGGATTGAAAAGAAATTCGGTCTTTTCATCTATCCAACCTTTGAGGCATTCCATGGCAATGCGTTTAGCCTGAGGTTCCACACCGGCCCTGGCATTGGCCGGCACTTGACGATAATCGACTGCATTTGACATGAGAACTGTCGCCACTCTTTTTGGAACGCCCTTATCATCATATTCTACTGTTATTTGTCCTTTGCCGTCTGGAGCAAAAATTGGATTCCCGCAATTCTCAAAGGCCCTCATCATCCTCGTGGCCAATACGTAAGTAAGCGGAAGCAACTCAGGCGTCTCATCGCAGGCAAATCCATATATAATGCCCTGATCCCCAGCGCCGATTTCTTTGTATTTGCCTAGATCTGCACGGGTACCAATATTGATGTCGGGAGATTGTTCTATAATCGTATTGAGAATGCCCATAGAATTTCCGTTGAGGCCGAGATTATAGTCTATGTAACCTATTGAGAGAACCGTGTCGCGAACAATCTTCTCCACATCCACATAAACCCGAGTAGCAACCTCTCCACCGACTATACAGAGACCCTTACCCAGGAAAATCTCTATACCGCAATGGGGCATGTTATCCACATTGAGCCCTATTTTGCGTTCCTCATCGATAATCGCGGCTATGATATTTGCTGCTATTGAATCGCATACAATGTCCGGATGTCCTACTTTAACACTCTCAGATGTTATCTGCATATGGTTTCACTCCTATTTTTTATTTGCTATCCTTATTTCAATAATTTTAACTTACCGACACGATCACCTTCATGGTGTAATCTCTCTCTTTTTATAATGGCCAGATGGAGTCACAATACCGACAGAAATGATGAATGTTAATGCCTCTTCTACCGACATATCCATTTCAACTAATTCATTTTCAGGTATAATAACAAGATATCCCGATGTCGGATTGGGCGTTGTCGGCAAGAAAACACTTATGCAGTTCTGCCCGGTTTTCTTCTGAATCTCCAAACTCGGTATACCTGTGACAAAACCAATTGTATATAGACCTTTCCTGGGAAACTCTACCAATACAACCCTTTTGAAACTGCTTCTCTTGTCCATAAACATGGTGTCAGAGAACCGTTTGATAGCCTGATAAATATTCCTCACGAATGGTATCTTGTGAACAAGGTCCTCTCCAGATTGGACGATTTTGTTTCCGACATAACTTGCTGTGACAAGGCCGCAGATGAAAATCAAAATCACAGTTGCAATAGTTCCAAGACCCGGAATGTGAATACCGAGCAACGTATCAGGATGATACCTTGCGGGGATAATCTTCAGGAGACTATCCATTACGTCAATAAGAAAAAAGAGGATATAAAGCGTTAGTCCTATCGGTATGGTAACAGCAAGACCGGTTAAAAATATCTGCTTAAGTTTTTTCTTCAACGATAAATAACCTTTATACCATTTAAGCTTTTTAAGTTAACAAATAATTAAGATGTTTTCAACCTCTATTTTAAAAAAAGGGTAAGGTTCCTTAACACCCTACCCTTATTAACACAGTCATTTCTAAAATTGTTATTTATACTGTGTAGACCTTTTGAATACTACTTTTGTTTCTTGATCCTGTTTTTGTCATCCAAAAAAACACATGCAGGATGCCATTTCTTTATCATAGAATCATCAATAAGCGCATAGCTCGCAACAATAATAATGTCGCCCTTTTTAGCCTTCCATGCTGCAGCCCCGTTCAGACATATCACACCGGAATCCTGTTCTCCTTTTATCACATATGTTGAGAATCTTTCCCCATTGGATACATTATAAATATCGACTTTTTCATAAGGTAGAATATCCGCAGCATTCATCAGTTTTTCATCTATTGTGATACTACCTTCATAATGGAGGTTGGCATCGGTCACTATAGCCCTGTGCAATTTTGATTTGAGCATATACCTTTGCATATTACCTTTCTCCTTAGGAAAAATATTTCTAATGCATAAACTTTATATATTAAGAGCATCCCCGAATACATAATTATCTATCAATCTCGTTTTATTAATCTTGACGGCAAGGAGTAAAACTGACTCTCCATCGAGACAATCAATATCTTGAAGGGTCTTCGTATCGCATATCTTCGCATAATCGATCCGCGAAAATGGGTGGCCTTCTATAAATTTTTTGACCTCCTCCAGTATCGTTAAAGCATCCCTCTCTTCTTTGTCATACATTTGTTTCGCTAATTTTAAGGAACGACTAAGACTAAGGGCCGATTCTCTCTCATTTTGCTTGAGATATACATTTCTCGAACTCATTGCGAGACCATCGGATTCCCTCACTATTGTCATCCCGATAACCTCGAGATCCATATCCAGATCCTGTACCATCCGCTTAATGGCTACAAGTTGCTGGAAGTCCTTATTACCAAAGATTGCATAATGAGGTTTAACTATATTGAAAAGCTTTGCACATACCGTTGTCACGCCTTGGAAATGCCCAGGTCTCGAAATGCCACAGAGATTTTGCGTTACCTTTTCAACATTAACATAGGTCTGATAATTTTCCGGGTACATTTCCTTATCTTCAGGATAGAAAATAACATCCACACCAACACCTTCAGCAAGGCCTTTGTCTCTTTCAAAATCCCTGGGATACTTTTCGAAATCCTCATTCGGACCGAACTGTGTCGGGTTCACGTAAATACTGATGACGAGACAGTCACTATGTCGCCTTCCTTCTCTCATCAAACTCAAATGACCATCATGAAAATAACCCATTGTAGGAACAAAGGCTATTTTCTGCCCTCTATTCCTTATGGATTCCGAGAAGGCTTGCATCTCTTTTATGGAACATACGATATTCATATCTTCCCCGTATCTACAAAAAAAGCCCCTACGTCAAAGACGAGAGGCTTCATATTATAACCCACGATTATAAACTTTATCACACCTTCCGTCTCAGTCCGTGCCTTGGATCCAAGCGGTCGTTCGTTCACTACTAAAATAATCGGTATTTGTCAAGCTATTTATAGCGGACGAAGGGCATTTGATAATCTGCCGAGTTCTTCTGCAGTCAGAGTCTCACCCCGTCTCATGCCATCGATACACGCCTTCTCAAGTGCTTTTATAACATCTCTTTCTGAATATCCCAATTCCTGTGAATTACGGATATTATTTAACAAAGTTTTCCTCCTCTTTGAAAAGGCTATTTTCACAATTTTGAAGAAAAATTCATGATCCTTTAAATCCATTAGTGGCTTTTCACGAAGACTCATTTTCATAACAGCCGACATTACTTTCGGCTCGGGGTAGAAGCAACTGCGAGTGATTACCATTTCTCGATAACATTCCGAATACATGGAAACCAGGACTGTTGGTATCCCATACTCCTTTGTCCCCGGAGATGCGATGAGTCTGTCTGCCAGTTCTTTTTGAAACATGAGAATCATAGACGAGATATGGTTCCTGTACGCCAATAATTGAAACAATATCTGTGATGAAATGTTGTAGGGAATATTCCCGATGACCTTTATCTTCTTTGACAGGGATTCAAAACTGACCGGAGAAAAATTATACTCAAGCACATCAGTTTGAACAATATCCACATGATGATAACCCGCTAGTCTCTCTTTCAAAATACCGACCATTCTAGGATCTATTTCGAGGGCGATAACCTTTCTTGCCTTTTGAGCTATCGCCTCCGTCATGATCCCAACGCCAGCACCTATTTCAACTACTGTATCATCTCCATGGATATCTGATGTCTTCAAAATCTTATTTATAACATTCCTGTCCTCAAGGAATGACTGACCCAATCGTTTGAGAGGTCGTATCCCGTGATCTCTAAGGATTTTTCTTACTGTCGTCATACATCAAAGAGAATCTAACGGCCATCTGGAAACCGCGTTTATATCCAAAGAATCTTTCAGCCCTCTTGTCAAAAGATGTTCACCAACGACGGCTATCATAGCCGCATTGTCTGTACAAAAAACCGGAGGAGGAATGTATAAATCAAAGCCTCTTATTTTAGATTCATCGGTAAATCTTTGCCGCAAACGGCTGTTTGACGCCACGCCGCCGCATACAACAATCTTTGGTGCAAAATTCAGGTAAGCAGCCATGATTGTTTTATCTACTAGGACATCGACAATTGCTTCCTGATAGCTGGCAGCCACATCCGGCATTTCATCCTCAATAAACGGACACCCTCTTTTCTTAATGTAAACTAAAAGCGATGTTTTCAGACCACTAAAACTGAAATCCAGACTTTCTTTCATGGCCCTGGGGAATTTAATCCATTCATGATTTCCTTTTTTTGCCATTTGATCAATCACTGCGCCTCCCGGATATCCGATATTCAGAAGTTTGGCTGCTTTGTCAAAAGCCTCACCTGCGGCATCGTCCCTCGTCTGACCCAAAATGGTAAACTTTTGAAAATCATTAACAAGGTATATGTGCGTATGGCCGCCAGACACTACGAGTGCCACGAAGGGAAACTCGGGAGTATCTTCACTAAGGAAGATAGAGGCGATATGGCCTACGAGGTGATTAATACCTATGAATGGTATATTTGAAGCCAAGGCCATGGCCTTGGCAACCGACAAACCAACGAGGAGAGCTCCGACCAATCCCGGCCCCCTGGTTACCGCTATCCCCTCGATATCGTTTAAAGTCACTTTAGCATCACTAAGTGCCTGACATATGACCGGTATGATCATTTCCATATGTTTACGTGATGCTATCTCCGGTACAACACCACCATAAATACTATGCAGATCGACCTGGGACGCAATAATATTTGAAAGAATTAACTTCCCATCCTGGACAACAGCCGCTGCCGTTTCATCACAGGAGGTCTCAATTCCTAAAATCAACATTTTCTGCTCTCGCTATATTTTCCTTTTTACAATTAACTTGGAATTATATATAGAAGCTATCAATCTTTGTAAACAAATTTTGATGATCTTATAAAGTTTGCAGAAAGCCGATCATGGAATATACAACAGATTTTCTTGTATTAGGAAGTGGTATAGCGGGATTAAGCTTTGCCATCAAGGCGGCTGATCTTGGATCTGTGGCCATCGTAACAAAAAAAGAGAAGTCCGATTCAAATACAAACCTTGCTCAAGGCGGTATAGCAGCTGTTTTTGATAAAAATGACCGCTTTGAATTTCATATCAATGATACCCTTGTTTGCGGCGTCGGTCTATGTAAAGAAGAAGTCGTAAGATTCGTTGTAATGGAAGGTCCGGAAAGAATCGAGGAACTAATGCAGTGGGGGGTTGAATTTACAAAGGCGAAGAATGCCGATACCAGTTCCTACGACCTCGGTAGAGAAGGCGGGCATTCCATGAGGCGCGTACTACATTCGCGAGACCTCACTGGTCAAGAAATAGAACGCGCCCTTCACGAAAAAGCAAGCTCAAAAAGAAATATTACGATTTATGAAAACCACATCGGCATTGATCTCATAATAAAATCTACCATCCTTCGTCGAAAAAATGTTCCAGGTGATAAATGTCTCGGTGCGTATATACTCGATACCGAACGCAATGAAATTCATACCTTCAGGTCAAAATTCACTGTCCTGGCTACCGGCGGGACCGGAAAAGTATATCTTATTACAACGAATCCGGACATTGCAACTGGCGACGGTATCGCCATGGCATACAGGTCAGGAGCTCTTATAGCCAATATGGAATTTATCCAGTTTCATCCAACCTGCCTCTACCATCCGGAAGCAAAATCATATCTCATCAGTGAAGCTGTCCGAGGAGAAGGAGGAATACTAAAATTAAAAAATGGTTCCACATTCATGGATAAATATCATCCGATGAAAAGCCTTGCGCCGAGGGACATTGTTGCCAAGGCTATTGATACGGAACTGAAAAAATCCGGTGATGAATATGTTCTGCTAGACATTACTCATAAAGATAGAGACTTTCTTGTCAATAGATTTCCCAACATTTACAACAGGTGTCTGGAATTCGGCATAGATATCACGAAAGACGCTATTCCCGTCGTTCCCGCCGCTCACTATCAGTGTGGAGGTGTATCAGTAGATCATTTCGGGGAAACAAACATTCAAAACCTTTACGCCTGCGGTGAGGTATCCTGTACGGGACTCCATGGCGCCAACCGCCTAGCGAGCAACTCGCTTTTAGAAGCCGTAATATTTGCCCACCGGTCTTTCGTGAAGATATCAGAGATTTTTCACTTAACAAAAGATGAACCTCTCACTATCCCCGCATGGGATCCAAGAGGAGCCACAGAAAGTGACGAATCCATCGTCGTAGCCCATAACTGGGACGAAATAAGAAGATTTATGTGGAACTATGTGGGTATTGTAAGGTCAAATAAAAGGTTGGAACGTGCATATCGTAGGATTGACCTGATCGGCCGCGAGATCGATGAATACTACAGAAATTTCATTATTACGAGGGATCTAATTGAACTGAGGAATATCGCAACTGTAGCAAAACTGATTATTCAATGCGCCTTAATGAGAAAAGAAAGCAGGGGGCTTCACTATAACATCGATTATCCGGAAAAAGATGACCGGAACTGGTTGAAAGATACGGTCATTTCCAGAGACATACCGCTCAGTATGGAAACATCCTGTTGATGATTCAAACAGAAATCAATAGCAAGACCCTCAGGTCAATACCTGAACCCATGTTCCGCAACACGCCTGGGGAATTAAACCAAAGACCCAATGATTCGTTTCACTCAAACAGGGTCAATTCAAAAAAGTCCTTTTCTGCGTCTTTGCCTTGAAAAAGGCCTTTTAACATTGAATTAACCAAACACCCTTTTAAAAATAAAGTCTGTATGCTTCAGGAAATTCTCGATTCTGAATACGGCATCAATATCATTTTTGTTCAGACAAGCCATCACCTCATTGTCTTCCAAAATCAGTTGTTTAAAGTTGATATCCTCCTGCCATGATTTCATAGCATTTCTCTGAACAATGGTATATGCGTTTTCCCTGGACATCCCATTTTCTATAAGTTTCAACAGCACCATTTGGGAAAAGATTGCCCCTTTCGTCATATTAAGATTAGCAAGCATCCTGTCCGGATATACTACCAGTTTATCTGCCAGGTCAGCAAACCTGTACAACATGAAATCAAGAAGGATTGTGGCATCAGGAGCAATTACTCTTTCCACCGATGAGTGGCTGATATCCCTCTCATGCCAGAGGGCTATGTCTTCCAAAGCAGCCAGGGCATATGACCTCATCAATCGCGCAAGGCCGGATAGATTTTCCGACAAAACGGGGTTTCGTTTGTGGGGCATGGCAGATGATCCTTTTTGCCCGGGTGTGAAGTATTCTTCTGCCTCCCTGACCTCTGTTCTCTGAAGCAATCTGATCTCCTGGGAAAATTTGTCAATGGAAGAAGCAATAATGGCCAGTGTAGTAAAAAATTCTGCATGCCGGTCCCTTTGTATAATCTGTGAAGATACAGGCGCCGGCTTAAGACCCAATTTACGACAAACATATTCTTCAATAGATGGATCGATGAAGGAGAATGTACCAACAGCCCCGGAAATCTTCCCGCAGCTGATCGTTTCTTTCGCACGGAGCATCCGTGCAAGATTTCTCTCCATTTCCTTATACCATAGGGCCATCTTCAGACCGAATGTTATGGGCTCAGCATGAACTCCATGGGACCTCCCTATCATCAAGGTATCTCTATGCTCTAACGCCTTATTCTTCAGAACTTTAAGAAGCTGGTTTAAATCATCGACGAGAATATCCGACGCTTCCCTCAGAAGAACAGCAAGTGACGTATCCAGAATATCCGATGAGGTAAGGCCCATATGAATAAATCTGCCATCCTCCCCTATCTTCTCCGTCACGGAAGTCAAAAACGCGATGACATCATGTTTTGTGATCTTTTCTAACTCTTCAATTCTTGCTACATCAAAGGTAGCCTTTTTTTTGATATTATTTAGAGAATTATTAGGAATTTCACCCCTTTGTGCCATGGCTTCGCAAGATAAAATCTCGATATCCAGCCATTTCTGATACCTGTTTTCAGGGCTCCAAATGGCACTCATCTTTTCTCTTGAATATCTTGGAATCAATCTTCCCCTCCTAATACTGATATAATATTTTTGTATGTTTTCAGTCTGCCAGAAATATAAAACAAAAAAGCCTAAAAGGAAATGAAAAAAACTGTTTATATTATAATATATACCGTATAATTAGTTTTTTAAAACTTAACTACGAAGATTATGGTACGGTATAAGAATATGTCCGCTGTATGAATCACGCAAGTCCCGCTATGTGATTAGGATGAATAAGGCGTATTGTAAAATAGATATTTTCCCGTAAAG
>PDVH01000228.1_pt1 | contig 14133 bp, 13 predicted proteins | sample 1369781 | NCBI WGS metagenome assembly PDVH01 (sample SAMN07795378, study PRJNA414565) | Alkali sediment metagenome, whole genome shotgun sequencing project. | isolation source: glacial lake sediment | place: Bosnia and Herzegovina: Donje Bare Lake | collected 2016-06
TATCTGGCTATGTGCAGTCGCGATCTCGGTGCGGACCTGGTCATTGCCTGGCCGACGGCGGAAATGGCGGTTATGGGAGCGGAAGGAGCATGCAATATCATCTTCCGGAATGAGATTAAGGCAGCTGCGGACCCGGCAGCCATGCGGGCAGCGAAAATCAAGGAATACGAGGATGCCTTCTGTAATCCCTATGCGGCAGCAGGCAGAGGATATGTGGATGCGGTGATTCGACCCAATGAAACCCGTCGCTTTATCATTCGAGCCCTTGACATGCTGAGGTCCAAGCGGGAGACCCGGCCACCGAAGAAGCATGGCAACATCCCAATGTAGGAATACGATTACTTAAGAAAAGGATATTTAAGTATGCAGGCGATAGATGTAAAAGTAATGGCAGCCATATCAGCGGCGATAGGCGCCTATCTGGAAGAAGAAGCTGCAGCCTCAATGGCAATGCAGCAGGCAGCCGCAGCCGCTCCGCCATTTGCAACTGTTAATCTTTGGGCAATAGCCGGACGGATGGACTCGATGTTGCAGAGACGGTCGTGGCAGATGCGGATGTATTAGACCATTTATCAGATTGGGCAAATGGCAATTACGGCCGGATTGCTGATAATGTGATAATGAAGTCAAGTTAATGAAATATAATATAAAAGAATAATAATTTCAGGAAAGGAAGTTTAAACTTATGGCAGAGAAGAAAAAGAAAATAGCAACAAATCCTCTGAAGATCACGGATACTACTTTCCGCGATGGTCATCAGTCATCCCTGGCGACCAGAATGAGAACGGAGGATATGATTCCCTTAGCAGAAGCAATGAATGAAATCGGGTGGTACTGCATGGAGGTATGGGGTGGCGCCACGTTTGACGTACCCACGCGGTTCTTAGGTGAGGACCCATGGGATCGTCTCAGAACAATGAGAAAGTTATTGCCCGATACCAAACTGATGATGCTCCTTCGCGGTCAGAACATCGTTGGTTACAGAAACTACGCCGACGACGTCGTCGACGAGTTTGTCCAGTACACTGCCGAATGCGGTCTTGACGTCTTCCGCGTGTTTGACGCCGTGAACGACACAAGAAACTTCGAAGCCCCCTTCCGGGCCATCAAGAAAGCGGGCAAGCACATCCAGGGCAGCGTCTGTTACTCCCTGACCCAGAGGCGGATGGGCGGCGAGGTGTATGACCTCGATTTCTATGTAAAGAAGGCGAAGATTATTGAACAGATGGGAGCGGATTCCTTCTGTATCAAGGATATGGCGGGACTGATTTCCCCCTATGACGCCTATGACCTGGTAAAAGCCCTGAAGGCAGCCATCAAGATCCCCATAGAGCTCCATACCCACTACACCAGCGGTCAGGGTTCCATGTTTCCTCCCAGCCCGCGATTGAACCTATCCTTGTTGCCCTCGAAGGCACGGACAGAGATTTAGGCCTGGATCTGAGGAAAATGGTCGAAATCGGGAATAACCTTGAATTGATCGCTCCGAAGTACCGCCAGTTCCTCGACACGACAAGAATGTCAGTGATCGATGCGGGCGTGCTGCGCCATCAGGTACCCGGCGGGATGCAGACCAACCTCGTGGCCAATCTGAAGGAAGCAAATGCTCTTCACAGAATCAATGAGGTGTATGATGAGCTTCCCCAGACGAGAAAAGAACTTGGATATCCTCCGCTTGTTACCCCCACCAGCCAGATCGTGGGAATCCAGGCCGTTATGAACGTGTTGATGGGCCGCTACAAGATGATCTCGGGGGAGATTAAAGATTACTGTTTCGGTCTTTACGGCGCACCTCCCGCACCAATTGATCCAGAGATTCAGAAGATGTGCCTCAAAGGGTATAAGCGGGGCGAGACCCCCATGACAAACCGTGCTGCAGACGCCTTAGAGCCAGAAATGGATAAGGCAAGAGAGGCAACAAAGGATATCGCTAAGAATCCCGGCGATACACTGATCTATGCCATCTATCCCCAGACCGGGTTGAGATTCCTGAAGTGGAAGTATGGTCTCGAGCCCATTCCCAAAGAGGTCGTGGCAAAGACCATTGAAGAGGTAAAAAAGGAAGACGAGTTGATCAAGAAGGCCCTTGCCGGAAAGCTTATGGAAAAACCCGCAAAAGTAGCACCCGAAAAAGGCGCCGGTATCCGGAAGTTCAACGTCTTTGTGGATGACGCGTACTATGCGGTGGAAGTAGAGTCGGAAGGCGGAGCAATGATTGCCGCTCCTGTGGTAACGCAGGTTGCCGCTGCACCGAAACCAGCAGCAGCACCCAAACCGGCAGCAGCACCGGCAGCAGCGCCCAAACCAGCAGCAGCACCAGCCGCGGCCCCGGCAGCAGGAGGTGCAGGAGCGATTAAAGCGCCCATGCCTGGTCTAATTGTTGATGTAACCTGCAAGGTGGGCGACAAGGTCAAGGCAGGGCAGCAGGTGGTGGTTCTGGAAGCCATGAAAATGCAAAATCCTCTCAATTCCCCAATGGACGGAGAGGTAAAAGCTATCTTTGTGAAACAGGGTGACTCAGTAGCGGTTGGTCAGGTTCTTGTTGACATTGGATAAGACGAGGAGAACTTCTCGTTAATCCACTAATGATACCAAGGCAAATAGCCTTTATACCGCGAATGTTAAGAAATTTATGGAGAGGGTGATCGAGCATCACTCTCTCTTGTTTACTCTTAACAACTGTTATCCAGAGGAATGATGTGGAGGAAATGGAAGATCCGACAATGGAGTACTTCCAGTCACCGCACCAGTTGGAGGAATTCCTTCAGTTCACGTACTGTATAAAGTGTGGCTCCTGTATGGCGGAATGTCCTACGATGGCCACCGACAAGGAGTATCTGGGACCGGCACCGATCACCCAGGTCTACCGTTACAGTATAGATTCTCGCGATGACGGTATCGATGCTCGAAGGGACCTTGTTGCTTCCAGCCACGGCATTTTCAACTGCCACTATGCCGGTGAATGTTCCAAGGTATGTCCCAAGGGCGTGGACCCGGCACGGGCTATACAGCTCATGAAGAAGGATCTCGTCCTCAACTACTTCGGTCTGGCAAAACATAAGTGCGCAAAGCTTCATAAGAAACCCGATAAGTTTGAATATAAACCGAAGATTGAGGCGCCGCTATTCACGGTAGGAAAATAAGGAAGCGTTATTTAGGGAACGTATTGCGTAATAATTTTACTTTTTTTGATATTTGAAAAATAGGAGGATATAGTCATGGGTCGTAAGAAGATTACAATTATAGGAGCGGGAAATGTGGGAGCAACTGCCGCTCACTGGGCAGCTATCAAGGAACTGGGTGATGTTGTTCTGATGGACATTATTGAAGGCATGCCCCAGGGAAAGGCACTCGATTTGATGGAAGCTGCTCCGATGGAGGGTTTTGATGCCAATGTCATCGGAACTAATGGTTATGAAGAAACCAAAAATTCCGACGTGGTTATCATTACATCGGGTATTGCCAGGAAACCCGGCATGAGCCGGGAAGATTTGCTGAAAATCAACTCGGATATCGTCGGTTCCGTGGTGGAAAATGTCGTAAAGGCGTCACCCAATTGCTGCCTCATCATCGTAAGCAACCCCCTGGATACGATGACGTATCTTGCCCTGAAGACCAGCAAATTCCCAAGAAACAGGGTTATCGGGCAAGCAGGCGCTCTTGATTGCTCACGATTCCAGTGCTTCTTAGGCATGGAGTTAAACATCTCTATTGAGGATATCAAGGTGATACTTCTGGGCGGACACGGTGACGATATGGTTCCCATGCCGAGATTCTCCACCGTCAATGGAATTCCGGTCACCGAATTTATTTCCAAGGAGAAACTGGACAAGATCGTTGATAGGACGAAAAAGGCGGGCGGCGAAATCGTTGCCCTGTTAAAAACGGGGAGTGCTTTCTATTCACCATCTCTGGGTGCAGTAATCATGGCCGAGGCCATATTGAAAGACAAGAGGAGGCTCATTCCGAGCTGTGTTTATCTGGATGGTGAGTACGGTCTGAAAGATATCTGCTTCGGTGTGCCGACAATTCTCGGAGCAAATGGTATAGAGAAGATTATTGAACTCAAGCTAAATGCTGAAGAACAGGCAGCACTCAAAAAGTCTGCTGAGAGCGTTAGGGCTACACTCAGTGAAATGAAGAAAATTAAGGGTATTTCCTGATCGAAAACGAGTTGAAGAATATTGAAAAACCCCCTCTCTAACCGGGAGGGGGTTTATGCCGCTTATTTGTGAGTTTGCCTGAACAGCCGGATTCGGCAGTACCGCGCGTTCGGTTCTGCAAGTTCCGAGGCCGGCGGTACATGGTTGCAATCGTGTGGCATCGCCGGGAAACGAGGCGGTAAACAGAGAAAACAAACCTCAACCTAACAGTACCGTGAGAAACCGGTTTACTTGACTCACAAAAGAGGTGCTAAATTGCACAAAATAAAACAGGAGGTATAAAGATGGGATTTCTAAGTAGTACAGTAGGCAGGAAGATCTTAATGGCAATCACAGGGTTTTTACTCATATTATTCCTGTGCGTTCATCTTCTGGGTAATTCTTTTATTTACTTCAATATGATTAACGCTTACGGCCAAAAACTGCATAGTGTGCCGCCGGTGGTATGGGCAGCACGAATCGGTATGGTGATTTTGTTTGCCGTGCATATCTTTTTTGGCATTATGCTTACCCTGGAGAACAATGCTGCGAGGCCGCAGGCATACACGGTGAAAAAGAGTCTCCGTGCAACATTCGCAGGCAAGACAATGATCTGGACGGGGCTCGTGATAGCTGCTTTTCTTATCTATCACATTCTTCACTTCGCCATGAAGGTTACTAATCCGGATATATCACACGATCTCGATGAATTGGAACGTGATGATGTATTCAAAATGATCGTGTTCAGTTTTCAAAATGTGCTTATAGCCGGCATTTATATCATTGCACTGATTTCTGTTTTTTTCCATCTGTCCCACGGGATACAAAGCTTTTGGCAAACCTTCGGACTGAATAGCGACGCGTCGATTCCTGTCGTTGAAAAAACCGGGACAGGAATCGCAGTTATCCTGTTTTTAGGGTATGTGTCAATTCCGGTCGCCATTGTATTAGGCATATTAAAATATATAGGATAGGGGGGATGAATCGTGATAATTGACGGAAAATGTCCATCGGGTCCACTACCGGAAAAGTGGGATAAACATCGCCAAGATATGAAAATGGTGAATCCAAACAATAAACGGAAATATAAAATTCTCGTTGTCGGTACAGGTCTTGCCGGCGCCTCCGCGGCTGCTTCCCTTGGAGAGCTTGGGTATAACGTCGAGTCTTTTTGTTATCAGGACAGCCCCCGGCGCGCCCATAGTATCGCAGCCCAGGGCGGGATCAACGCAGCCAAGAATTACCAGAACGACAACGACAGCATCTATCGCCTCTTCTTAGACACAATCAAGGGTGGCGACTTCAGGGCCCGCGAGGCAAACGTGTATCGTCTCGCGACGGTTAGCAACAATATCATCGATCAGTGCGTAGCCCAGGGTGTTCCTTTTGCGAGGGATTATGCAGGCTACCTTGATAACCGCTCCTTCGGAGGCGCACAGGTCTCCCGTACCTTCTATGCAAGAGGGCAGACGGGCCAGCAGTTGCTCCTCGGCGCTTATTCGGCGCTTATGCGCCAGGTAAAGCTCGGGACCGTTAAGATCTTCCCGCGCACCGAAATGCAGGACCTTATCGTTGTCGACGGTGAGGCAAAGGGTATCACGGTCCGCGACCTGATTACCGGAGAAATCCGTTGCCATGCCGGCGACGCCGTCCTTCTCTGCACCGGCGGCTATGTGAGGGTATTCAATCTGTCCACAATGGCCATGGGCGCCAGCGTCACAGCAGCATGGCGTGCGCACAAGAAGGGCGCCTTCTTCGCGAACCCCTGTTATACGCAGATCCACCCGACCTGCATCCCCGTAACGGGCTCGCACCAGTCGAAGCTTACCCTCATGTCCGAGGCGTTACGCAACGACGGCCGGATCTGGGTGCCCAAGAATAAAGGTGAGAAACGACCCTTTAATGAGATACCCGAAAACGAGAGGGACTATTACCTTGAGCGCAAGTACCCGAGCTACGGCAACCTGGCGCCCCGCGATATTTCCTCCCGCTCCGCCAAAGAGGCGTGCGATGACGGTCGCGGCGTCGGTGCTACGGGCTACGGTGTTTACCTTGATTTTGCCGATTCCATGAAACGTCTCGGAAAGAATGTGATCGTCGAGCGCTACGGCAATCTCTTTGATATGTACCTGAAGATAACGGGTGAGGATGGATATAAAGTGCCGATGCGCATCTATCCGGCGCCCCATTATGCCATGGGCGGTCTGTGGGTGGATTACAACCTCATGAGCAACCTTCCCGGTCTCTTCGTCCTCGGCGAGGCGAATTTCTCCGACCATGGGGCAAACCGCCTCGGCGCAAGCGCCCTCATGCAGGGTCTGGCGGACGGCTATTTCGTAATACCGTTCACCATATGCGGCTATCTTAATGCGACGAAGCCCGGCAAGGTGAAAGAGGACCATCCCGAATTCAAGAAATCCATGGAGGAAACAGCGGCGACCAACAAGAAGCTTCTCTCCATTAAAGGCAAGAAGACCGTGCATGAGTTACACCGCGAGCTCGGTGACGTCATGTGGGAACAGCTTGGTATGGCCCGGAGCGAGGCAAGCTGCAAGAAGGCTCTCGAACTGATACCAAAGATACGGGAAGAGTTCTGGAATAATGTAATCGTCCCCGGAAGCGGGAATGAACTGAACCAGCAGCTTGAAGATGCGAACCGCGTTGCCGACTCCCTCGAATTCGGAGAACTTCTTGGTTACGATGCCCTGAACCGCGACGAGTCGTGCGGCGCACACTTCCGTGTTGAACACCAGACTGCGGAAGGCGAAGCAGTACGCAATGACAAGGATTACTGCTATGTTGCAGCATGGGAATTCAAAGGTGTTGGCCAGAAGCCCGAATTGCACAAAGAACCGCTGACATTCGAAACGCTGAAGTTGGTGGAAAGGAGTTACAAATAATGAATCTAACACTTTTTGTATGGCGCCAGAAAGGCCCAAAAGACGCTGGAAGGATGGAACAGCACCTTGCAAAGGATGTCAGTCCCGATATGTCCTTCCTCGAAATGCTCGATGAAGTCAACGAACACCTGATCAAATCAGGCCAGGAACCGATAGCCTTTGACCACGACTGCCGCGAAGCGATTTGCGGGGTATGTTCACAGGTCATCAACGGCGTTCCTCACGGACCCCAGGAAAAGACGACGGTCTGTCAGCTTCACATGAGACAGTTCAAGGATGGCGATACCATTTATATAGAACCGTGGAGGGCCAAGGCATTTCCTCTTATAAAGGATCTGATCGTTGATCGCAGCGCCCTGGACCGTATAATGCAGGCTGGCGGTTATACATCCGCCCATACGGGGGGAGCTCCCGACGCAAGTGCAATTCTTATACCCAAAGGCGATGCCGATGTGTCTATGGACGCAGCGGAATGCATCGGCTGCGGCGCCTGCGTCGCAGCGTGCCCCAACGGATCGGCAATGTTGTTTACCGCCGCCAAGGTCACGCAGCTTGCGATGCTTCCCCAGGGCAGGGCGGAGGCCGCGCGGCGCGTATGCCTGATGACGGAACAGATGATGAAGGAAGGTTTCGGCAACTGCACGAACCATTATGAATGCCAGGCCGCATGTCCGAAAGGAATTAAGGTTGCATTCATCGCCAAGCTGAACAGGGAGTTCATCAAGGCCCAAATGCCGTAGAGATAATAGTTGCCCGTCCTGTACTGATGCAGGACGGGCAACAAATCAAACTGGATTGTCAAATCATACCCATTTTACCCCCCTTGGATAAAATTTAATTTGAGGTACAATTCGTGTATCGATTTCCCCTTGATGGAATGGCCATTTTCACCTATAATCCGGCCCACAATGTAGGACAAACTTAAAAAGGGGGGAAAGAGATGAAAAAAATTGGGGTGTGTGTATTTCTGGCGCTGTTGTTGAGCGTATCTTATGCCTCAGCAGAATTGAAAGTGGGAGACACAGCCACCAATTTCATATTGAAGGACTCGCTCGGCAAGGAATATACGCTTAATTCCCCGGAATTTCAGGGAAGAGTTGTCTACATTAACTACTCGGACATCAGTTCCAAAGACATGAATAAGCATGTTGACGACTCTCTCAAGGGAGATACCGGGATTGACAGGAAAAGCAGCTACGTCGGGTTTGGGATTGCCAACATGAAAGCAAGTATAGTACCTGATTTTATTATCGCCAGAGCCATAAAAAGCAAACAAAAGGAAACTGGCGCTACCATTCTTCTGGATGATAACTATACCATCCTGAACCTCTGGGGATTGAAGAACCACACCTCCAATGTGGTCGTGCTGGATAAAGGCAGAATTTGCCGTTATATTTATAAGGGCAAGCTACCCCCCGAAGAAGTTGCGAAGTTGATTAAAACAGTTAAAGAGTATCAGGTAAAATAGATCAATTTCTCCTGCATACGTATATTGCAACGATAGGTCCCTTTTTACAATGGCTGTTATAATAGATGGAAAGAAGATAGCGCAGGATATCAGGAATGAAGTAAGAGCAGAGACCCTGCGGCTGAAAGAGCAAACGGGCGTAACGCCGGGGATTGCCGTCGTCCTTGTCGGAGATGATCCGGCGTCAAAGATTTACCTAAGACAAAAGGAGAATGCCCGTAAGGAAGCAGGCTTTTTATCGCAGGAATTTAAATTGCCGCAGGATACACGCGAAGACGAACTTTTCACTATTATCCACAGGCTCAATCGTGATGAAAGTATCCACGGTATTCTGGTTCAGCTACCCCTTCCCGGTCATATCAACACCGCAACAATTATAGAGGCAATCGATCCCAGGAAAGATATCGACGGATTCCACCCGTTCAATTTAGGGCGACTCTTTACAGGCAACCCCTATCATATGGCCTGCACACCTAAGGGCATTCTTAAACTATTGGATTATCATTCAATAACGATAGAAGGGAAAGAAGCAGTCATCGTGGGGAGAAGCAATATTGTGGGGAAGCCGCTGGCGCTTATGCTACTCAACCGTCATGCTACGGTTACGGTGTGCCATACGAGGACTCGCCAACTTCCGGCGGTAACTAGACGGGCAGAGATTCTGATAGCAGCAGCGGGAAAGCCCGAAATGATCAGGGCTGATATGGTTAAAGACGGCGCTGTCGTAATTGATGTCGGTGTTAATAGAATGGATGATGGTCACTTGGTTGGGGATGTCGCCTTTCACGAGGTGGCCGGGAGAGCCTCGCATATAACCCCTGTTCCTGGTGGCGTCGGACCAATGACAATTGCCATGCTGCTAGTCAATACCCTCAAAGCAGCTTCCGATCAGATTCTAAGTAAAAAATGAATAACCTGATCTTCACCACCTCCTTTTGGACAAGCCTATCTTCCGGAGCAGGTATCCCCAATGGTCGCTGTCTTTTGCCGCAGTCTCTGATAGTCGAGTCGGTTGTGCTGACAATGCTTTCCTATACTCCGTGTTTCGCATTGTCTCCCCTCCTCCATAAACCTGTCTGTCAACCCTTTTGATCCACCGGCATTATCCTGCTTCATCATTACTATGGGCTGATGCAACTACCTGCACCTTTTCTCGAAATTCGTTTCGCGGGTTTCAATAATACCCTCGCTATTTCCAGAGGGAAGCGCAGATCCTCCCAGGTTCCTAAAAAATCCAGTAAACAACATGCCATGGATCATAACCCCGGTAGCACATCCGCCATCTCGCATTAAAAGACGACTTCGTCACTGCCTCCAGTACTCTCAATCACCTGGACTTACTTTACACAATAATAAGGGTTGTCGGGAATGAACACGTTCACCCCCTGCTCAAAGCGCCTCAAAGCCATCCTGCCGATCTGGTTACCCGGATATGTTCAACTCTTCGGCGAACTCTCACCGGATGTTACCAAGGCCTTACTGAAAATCTCTCCTCCAACAATAGACAGGATGCTCAAGCCTATCCGGTTCCATTACACAAAACGGGGCCGAAGTACCACAAAACCAGGCACCCTCTTACGAAAACAAATACCCATCAAAACCAACCAATGGGACGAATCACGTCCAGGCTTCCTCGAAGCCGATACGGTCGCTCATTGCGGCGATTCCACCTCCGGAATGTACGTCAATACCATTGACTTCGTAGATATCGCCACCGGCTGGACCGAACAGCGTGCCGTATGGGGAAAGGGTGAAACAGGAGTCCTGGAACAAATTAAAACCATAGAAAAAATACTCCAGTTCCCCATGCTCGGCTTCGATTGTGATAATGGAGGTGAGTTCCTCAACTATCACCTCCAAAGACACTTCACCGAAATAAAACAACCCGTCCAGTTTACCAGAAGCAGGGCCTATCACAAAGACGACAATGCCCATATAGAACAGAAAAACTAGACCCACATAAGACAGTGGATCGGATATGAACGTTTAGACAATCCCAGAGTCGTACCTCTGCTCAACAACCTCTATACCAAAGAATGGAGACTCTTCCACAACTTCTTCTGCCCCTCAGTAAAACTCATCGCAAAAGAAAGGATCGAAATGCCTCATATCAAATGTTACTCAAAAGAAATTAGAAAAATCTTTGAATCATATAAATAGGTGTTACCGAACATCGTCTCAAAAGGACATCCTCCTTCTTAATAACCTCTTCCGCTATGAATAGAGGCCCTTCCTAAACTTCTTCCGCCCATCGGTGAAATTCATTGCCAAAGATAGTTCTTCTTGAAAAACCCCTTCTTTTTGTGGTAAACGTCATAAAAACTAAGGGGTTGGTATAGTAAATATGAGCCTGGGACTAATGCTTGAAGAAAGTTGTCGTCGCTATGCAGACAATGTGTCTATTATCTATGATGAAACATATTTGACCTACGAGGCATTGGACAGGGCTGTGAATGCCCTGGGCAATGGGCTGAGGAGCATGGGTATACAAAAAGGGGATAAAGTTGCCATCATGCTTCCCAATTGCCCCGAATTTGTAATGTCCTACTTCGCAGTACAAAAGATCGGTGCCGTAGCCGTTACATTGAATGTCCTGTCCACCTCCTATGAACTTCGCCATCTCTTGGGAAACAGTGATGCAAGATGTTTGATTACAGAAACGCCGTTGGCAAAAAGGTATGAGGAAATAAGAGAGGATGTCCCACTTTGTAAGAATATCATAACCAGCAGTGGTATGGAATCAGATTCACCTTTCCGCGATATAATTAAGGGAGGCCCCTTTGCCCTCGAAATGCCTGAGATAGTTGATACTGATCCGGCTGTCATGATCTATACTGCCGGCCTCACAGGGAAACCTCTTGGCGCAGTACTTACCAACGGTAACATGCTGTCCCAATCTGATCTTCTCTGGAGTGTATATAATGCCACAGAAAAGGACCGTGGGCTTGCTGTTATTCCTCTTTTTCATGCTTTCGGTGCCGTGGCCAATATGTTAGCTGCCATCCGAATTGGTGCCAGCATCGTTCTCTTGGATCGGATCACCATGGATGCCATTTTCGGTACTATCGAGAAGGAAAAAGTCACCTATATTGCCGCTGTACCCAGGCTTTTTTTGGGCATGATCATGCATAACAATGCAGAAAAATACGATGTCAGTTCAATAGATTTTTGCATTACCGGTGGTTCAACAATGCCGCCTGAATTTATTCCGGTGTTCGAGCAGAAATTTAACGTCATCTTGAGAGAAGGCTATGGTCTTACAGAATCATCCCCTGTATGTTCTGTTGGCAGAAGGGATATGGTGCACAAGCCGGGATCAATTGGTACTGTTATTCCCGGTGTTGAGGCAAGGGTATTTGATGACCATGATAATGAGGTTCCAAGGGGCGAGATCGGAGAGCTTGTCATCAGGGGTAAGAATGTGATGAAGGGTTACTACAAGGATGAGGAGGCAACCGCCCGTGTCATCAGGAACGGCTGGCTCCATACAAGTGATCTGGCGAGGATTGACGAGGCTGGATACATATTCCTCACCGGGCGTATAAAAAGGATGATTATAACAAGCGGTTTCAATGTCTACCCCCGGGAGGTCGAGATGGTTCTGGAACTGCATCCTGCGGTTAAGGCCGCTAACCCGATCTGTTAAGGGGAGAAATTGTAAAGGCCCTGATTGTCCGGAATCCGGATGTGCTGGCAGAAGAAAGGGATATTACAAGACATTGCAGGACCTACCTGTCCTCCTATAAAGTGCCGCGGGAAGTGGAATTTGTAGAATCGCTTGACGCGAAGAGTCCTTCATAGGGATTAGCAGATTATTTTTAAAAGCAAATTAAGCGCAAGCTTTATTAATTTAAGGAGGATTTACGATGAGAGAAGTTGTTATTGTGAATGGTGCAAGAACTGCCGTTGGCAGTTTCGGATCTGCACTGAATGGAGTAAGGACGGTTGATCTTGGTGCGCTCGTTATCAAGGAGGCCATCAAGAGAGCAGGACTGCGGCCGGCTATAAATGAATTTGTGAAATCCAGCCGCCCTGATGTCTTCGGAGACTTTGACATGACCGACATCAACAAAAAATATTATGATTATGATAAGGGTTTGAAGTCGGTCTATTTTGATGAATGCATCATGGGAAACGTGATTCAGGCTGCTCTTGGACAGAACCCGGCGCGACAGGCAAGCATTTATGCCGGCTTGCCGGAGGAGACCAACGCATTTACAATCAATAAAGTGTGTGCGTCGGGTATGAAGGCCATAACGCTTGCGACGCAGATCATCAAGAGCGGAGATGCAGATGCGATTGTTGCTGGAGGCATGGAAAACATGAGCAATGCACCGTTCGGCCTACCAGACGCCCGCTGGGGTTACCGCATGGGTATGCCCTTCGGACAGATTACGGACATCATGGTGTTTGACGGTCTTTATGAAATATTCAACGGATACCATATGGGCTTTACTGCGGAGAACATCGCGGCAAAATACGGGATCACGAGGCGCGAGCAGGATGAACTGTCCCTTATGAGTCACCAAAGGGCAAGAGCCGCTATAGCCAACGGGACATATGCCGAAGAGATTGTGCCGGTTGTTATTCCTCAGAAAAAAGGCGATCCCAAAGTGTTCAAAGTAGATGAAAGGCCGATGGACACTTCCCTTGAGAAGATGGCCAAACTGCCCACTGCCTTCAGGAAGGATGGAGGAACCGTAACAGCCGGGAACTCATCAGGCATCAACGACGGTGCCGCAGCTGTGGTGGTTATGAGTGCGGAAAAGGCGAAAGAACTGGGTCTGAAGCCTCTGGCAAAGATCAAGGGATTTGCCGCTGGTGGTGTTGACCCTGCCTACATGGGTCTTGGCCCCATCCCAGCGACTCGGAAGGTTTTTAAGAAACTCGGATTGACTATGAAGGACATCGATCTGATTGAACTGAATGAGGCCTTTGCAGTTCAGGCATTGGCGTGCATCAGAGAATTAAAGATTAACTTAGACAAATGCAACATCAATGGCAGTGGTATTTCTCTCGGTCATCCTATCGGTTGTACGGGTGCCAGAATCACATATACCCTGGCCATGCAGATGAAGAAGAAAAACGCAAATCTCGGTCTGGCTACCCTGTGTATCGGTGGAGGGCAGGGTATGGCCATAGTGCTTGAAAAAGTGTGAGGTACTAATAGCTTCGTGAATAGTCCCCCTGCCGAAGTTTGCCCCCGCGTAGGCGGGGGCCAGGACAGGTTTTATATACAGTCATGGTGAACCGGTCGAACCATGCACGCCTTGAAACTTACGTTTTTTTACGAAGCTGTCTATTGTCATATCAATTCTTAAATTTTTTGAGGTGCTGCTATGGATCCTGAATTCATTGATACGCTGGTTGTGAAAAATGACACAAAGATTATTTTTCTAATCATGGATGGCCTTGGCGGCCTGCCTATGGGTGGGAGGGATCAGACGGAACTGGAAACAGCAAGTACACCCAACATGGATGCTCTGGCTAAGAAATCCATATGTGGCCTTTTGGATCCAGTTGGATATGGAATAACACCAGGGAGCGGCCCCGCCCATTTCGCCCTCTTTGGCTATGACCCGGTGAAAAACAACATCGGAAGGGGAATATTGGAGGCAGCCGG
>PDVH01000189.1_pt2 | contig 14110 bp, 19 predicted proteins | sample 1369781 | NCBI WGS metagenome assembly PDVH01 (sample SAMN07795378, study PRJNA414565) | Alkali sediment metagenome, whole genome shotgun sequencing project. | isolation source: glacial lake sediment | place: Bosnia and Herzegovina: Donje Bare Lake | collected 2016-06
CTCACTCAATTAGGGTTGGAGGAACGGTCAGAAATTGTTCCAATAGACTCAAGCCGGGCGATTGGAATTCTCAAACAGAGAGGAGAATCCTTTGATCTGATCTTGATGGATCCCCCTTATGAGAAAGGGTTGATTCAAAAAACCTTAATGAAATTGAATTTCTATCCGATTTATCACAAGGATTCCATCCTGGTCATCGAACATAACCGGCGGGAACCGCTTCCCGATACCTTGGCTGGATGGATTCTTATTCGCCAACGACGGATTGGAGACACGATCATCTCTTTTTTAACTCCTCGGGAAGACGATTATTCAACCGAGGTGAAAATAGAACCCTGAACCTGTTTCTCCCAGCCAACAACAGGGAATTGTCTATAGGGGATGTGGAATGGCAAAAAAGAAGAAAGGAGAGGATAAAAATATGGGAAAAGTGGCCATCTATCCAGGTTCCTTCGACCCCATTACCTATGGTCATATCGATATCGTTGAAAGAGCCCTTGAGATCTTTGACAAAGTGATCATCGCTATCGCAGAGAATGCAGAAAAACGTCCCCTCTTCTCAGTTGAAGAACGCCTTCAAATGGTGAGAACTCTCTTTAAAGACACACCCAATGTCATCGCGGACAGTTTCAAGGGACTTCTTGTAAACTATGTGGCGAAGACCAATGCCAAGGTGATTTTAAGAGGCCTCCGTGCAACCTCCGACTTCGAATATGAATTTCACATGGCATCCATGAATCGAAGCCTCAACACCCATCTGGATACCCTCTTCATGATGACCAGTAAGGACTATTTTTTCGTCTCCTCGAGGACGATCAAAGAAGTTACCAAACTCGGTGGAGGGGTAGAAGGATTAGTCCCAGACCTCGTGGCCAGGCGGTTGAAAGAAAAATTCAAACTTCCTATTACAAAAAAGAGACGGATCAGCTGGGACGATTGATTTGACAATGAAACAGCTGATCCTCTGTGATTTCGATGGAACCATAAGCGTCCAGGATATGGGCTATGTCCTGGTCACTCAATTTGCCTCAAGCGAATGGGAGTCGATCGACCGGGATTTTCGTGAGAGAAAGATTGGTTCCAAAGAGGCCTACTCCCGAATTGCAAAAATCCTAAGCGGGGATGAGCCAACGATCCTCCGATTTATTCAAGAGCATTCACACATCGATCCCTCCTTCCCTACGTTCTACGAATATTGCCATGAGAAAGGCATCGATATCAAAATTGTCAGCGATGGTCTCGATTTCTATATCAAGAAGATTCTTGAAATTCACCATCTCTCAGAGATTCCCTTTTATGCCAATTGTACCCATTTCCTAAGGGGGGAAGGGATAGAGATTTCTTTTCCTCACTCCGAGGAGGAGTGCGGTCTTTGCGGGACCTGCAAAAAGAAGCTTATCCAAAACCACCGGAAAGAATATGATTCTATCTTTTTTGTCGGAAACGGACTCTCCGACAGGTGCGCAGCTCAGGAAGCAGATTTCGTCTTTGCCAAAGACTCCCTCTACAACTATTGTACAGAACAAGATATCCCCTGCCATTTTTTTAAGTACTTCCATGAGATCCTGGGTGATCTGAAGAAGAAGATCCATGGAATTATTTTCGACCTAGATGGAACACTGATCGAATCTTATGAAGCCATCTACCTTGGACTGAAAGAATGTTTTCAATCTTTCGGGAAAGTGATATTTCCTTTCACCGATCTCAAAATATTTTTAAAGCCAGATTTAGAGACAACCCTTTCTCAGTTCTTCACACCGAGGGAGGTATTAAAGGGCATCCCTGTTATAAGGAAGAAATATGAAGAGGTCTATCTCAACGAAACTCACTTTTTGGACGGAGCCGAAGAGGTTCTCAAATTACTCCATTCGAATGGGGTCATCTTAGGAATCGCCTCAAACAAATTGGGTCGCTTTTCACGAGGAGCGCTCATGCATTTAGGGGTGTTAGACTATTTTAATTCCGTGATCGGTGCTGGGGATGTCCCACGAAATAAACCTTTCCCGGATATGATCCAAACCGCCTTAAAAGAAATGCATCTTTCCCCAGAGGAGACAATTTTTGTGGGAGATACCCTTACAGATATTGAGACAGGGAGACAAGCAGGAGTCGATGTCTATGCCCTCCCTTCTGGATTCTATTCTAAAAAGGAACTCTCACAAGGGAAACCAAGAAGATTATTAAATCATCTCCAAGATTTGGTCCCCCTTGTCAAAAATCCCTTTCCATAGGCCTATTTGATTTTGACTTCTTTTTTCCAAGTCCATTGACTTCCCATCCCTTTTTCCCATTTCCTGTTTCTCACCCCTTTGCCCAATGACCCTTTTTGAATAGCTTTCATCTTCCAAGGGGAAGTAAAATATTTTTCTTGACATGAAAATGAATATGTGATAAATACGCCTCATGTGTTTAATTAATCTCATGTTATTATTCAATCACATGTGGTAAATTTATCACTATGGAAAATGTTGTTGTCACCGTATGGAATTTGATTAGGGAGGAATCTTCCGTCAGGAGGGTATCGATGGAACTGGGGATGGATCGTTCTAGCCTTTATCGATCCTTGAAAAAGGGAACGAACCCCAGGGTTGATACGATTATGAAATTTTTAGACCACTTGGGGTACCGACTCCAAGTGGTCAAGAAGAAAAAAAGGGCTAAAAAACCAAAGTTTGCAAAGAGAGTGAAGTCAAGGAGGGTGATATAAAATGAGCAAGAACCGCCGCAGCTTAATTAGTTTTATTCTCACCTTTTTTATTTTACTGACACTTGCTCTCCCTTTGCAGGCTTATGAGAAGGCAAAGATTTTATCGATTGTAGATGGAGATACCGTAAAAGTTATTTATCATAACAGGGAAGAAAGACTCCGCCTCATCGGGATTGACACCCCTGAAAGCATTCCTAACAGGAAGGCGAAAAAGGATGCTCAGAGGACAAAATCGGATATAGAAACTATCACCTCACAAGGGAGAGAGGCCAAGGGCTTCGTGAAGGGTTTAGTGAAGCCGGGGGATCTTTTAAAGATAGAATTTGACGTTCGGACAAGAGATAAATATGGAAGACTCTTGGCCTATCTCTACCTCCCCAGCGGCAAAATGTTAAATGAGGAGATTGTCAAGGCAGGTTATGCTCAACTCATGACCATTCCCCCAAACTTGAAATATCAGGAGAGGTTCTTAATGGCCTACAAGGAGGCCAGGGAGAATCATCGGGGTTTGTGGAAATAGATGGCAGGTCATTTCTTTGAGGAGGTGATGAGATGATCGTATATAAAGTTTTTTGCAGAGGCGAGGAATTCGAAAAGGAGGATCTCATAGGGGTGTTAGCAGAAAGAAGGAAAGACTTGAGAGGAAAAACTCAATTTGAATCTGGGTTGAGATGGGCAAAGTTCTTTTTCACCGGCTTGATAAAAGATAGGCAAGCCATCTTCGTGGTGCCTAATGAATTTGATGTCAGGGAATGATTGAATAAGACGTTATAAATTTTAAAACCTACAAAAAGGGATGGATGGGGTGTCCCGAAGGGCAAAGAAATTTGTGCCGAGAGGTGAGTCTTTGTTGAGATAGGGTAAAGGGTGGGGGTTATGAATATTTCTCTAAAATCTGTTGAGCCACTATGAAGCCGCTGAAGACCTCCCCTTCTAGACCCAAGTAGGGAAAATTTTCTTTTCCAACGAAATAAACATTTTTTGACATTTTCATTGGAACCACTCCCTCCCTCCAATCAAAATCGGAAGTGGATTCGTAAAGAAAATGTGAATACGACCATTTGGAAACATGTTCACTTGCCCACTGAAAATCAACAAATTCGGTGTGATTCTCAAGAAAAGGAAAGAGGTGATATAAATGCTTCATGACTCCATGCTGATAATCGACCAGGAGGGTTTGTTCCCATTTTTCAACATCCATTATGCTTTCGACGGTGAGGGCCCGACTCCCGTCGGGGGCCCTTGTCTCGTCTCCTTTTGGACTAAGGGAAAGGAATAAAACATTGCCATCCCCGTAGGGTTTTTCAAGATCTAAAATAGAGATAAGAAGGTCTTTCATCCCTACTGGAACCACTTTTTCACGGATCCCTAAAAAGATGGGGATCCTAACATACAAAGGCCTGATCCTCTTCTCCCACTTCAACCATCCCTTTCTCTTTTTACCCAGGAGGGGTGAAATTCGATGGAGAGGAGAATTAAAAATGAAAAATTTAGACTGAAATACCCTGGGATCTCTTTCCAATAATAACGTTTGCTCCTTTAGCCACCTGAGTTCAATCTTTTTCGCCCTGTCGATCTCTTCAATCTTCCCACCATATCGTAAAAACTGGTTTAAAATTTCCTTCTCCAGTTTTTCTAAATCAAAATTGGAATTCGATTCATCCATTTCATCATATAAAATGCGGGCAGCAAACGAGATAGGAAAATAATCTGAATAAAAATCCCCCCAAGAAATCAATTGAAGTTTAATGAATTCTCTGAACTCTCTCGAAAAAGTGGAGAGCCTTTGATCCATTTTTTCCTTTGGGAAAGGGTCCAATGTAAAATATTTTTTGATGAAAGACCCTTGTCGGACGGGAAAAAATGGCGAGGCATTCTTCTTGGCCTTTATCTCCTGCAAACGGTGCTGTATTCGATCCAACTCATTATAAAATTCTTCAATCTGAGTCACCTCTCTTGGAAACTCCCTCTCCCATTCCTTCTGAAATAAGGATCGCTGAGAAAAAACATCAATCCTTGACTTGGGAAGGACCACTTGAAAGGTGTCTTTCTGCTTTGATTTGCACAAACTGATTTTAGATGGTTTGCCCCCTTCTTGGAAATCCATCAGAGAGGGAAGGTCCAATGCCTCAGAGATTTTCTTCAAAAGGCTAGTCTTTAAACGTTTTTCTGAAAAGCTTGAAAAGGGGACAAAATGATATCCTTTTATAGAATAGGAGGGTTGGTACCTGTTTTCTTTTAGGAGCAAGACAGGGTGGTTATTTTTTGACAATAAAGTTCCAGCTATCAAACCACCCAAGCCAGAACCTAATACAACGACCTTTTGCTCATTTCCTGAAGATTTCATCTCATGATGATACTGGATTAGTCAAATCAGGTTAGATGGTACGATGATGAGAAAATAAAAGATCAGACAAATTCGATCGTCTCCTGTTCCCTCTCTGTTTTTCCCACCTCGCCGATGATAAAGGCCTTCTCGCCAAAAGTATGAAGCCTGGCTAAGATGTCCTCAACCTCTTTAGATCTGACGACGAGAATCATTCCAATCCCGTTATTGAAAGTCCGAAGCATCTCCTCTTCAGAAATCCTCCCCTTCTCCTTCAGAAAGGAGAAGATGGGAGGGATCTCCCAGGCTCCTTTTTGGACAATCGCTTTACAGCCCTTTGGGACCACTCTTGGAAGATTTCCCGTGATGCCCCCACCTGTGATATGAGCGATCCCACCGATATTGAAGTCTCGTGTAAGATTGAGGATCGTTTTGACATAAATTCGAGTCGGCCGGATTAGCTCTTCACCCAATACCTCTCCGATCTCTTCGACCCGCATTCCCAGGTCCATTTTATATTGATCGAGGAGCAACTTTCTTACTAAAGAATACCCATTGCTGTGGAGGCCACTGGAGGCGATCCCAATTAATTTATCCCCAACGGTGACACCAGACCCATCGATCAATTGGGCATCCTCTACAATGCCTACTGCGAAACCAGCCAGATCATATTCCCCTTCTTTATAAATTCCTGGCATTTCAGCTGTCTCACCGCCGATCAAAGAGCATTCGGCTTCGATACACCCTTTGACAATGCCTGAGACCACCTTCGTGGCTTTCTCGGTGTCCAGTTTGGAAGTGGCTAAATAATCTAAGAGAAAAAGAGGTTTTGCCCCACCGACCACAATATCATTCACACACATCGCGACCAGATCTATTCCGACGGTATCGTGGCGATCCATCATAAAGGCGATCTTCAGCTTTGTCCCTACTCCATCGGTTGAGGAGACGAGAATCGGCTTTTTATAACGTTCGAGGTTAAGAGACACGCACCCTGCGAAACCACCAATTTTTGTCAATACCTCGGGTCGGAACGTAGATTCCACCATCGGTTTGATCGCCTGGACAAAAGCGTCCCCCTTCTCAATATCAACCCCTGCATCTTTGTAAGAAAACTTTTTCACTCTCTCCCTTTTCCAAAACAAAATATCTTTCAGATTAATCGATGACCCCTAAAAAGTCAACCCTGTGGAGTAGATAGACATGGGATATAAAATGAATAAATACATTTGCATTCATTATCTGAAGTATTCCGTCGAAGGTTATTACTCAACAGGGTCAATATTTTGCTTGCGGATTTAGATAGACTCTGTTAATTTTATGCAGTTTTAGTTGTATTTCAGGTTACCAAAAATGAGAATTGAAGAATTTGATTACCACCTCCCCACATCCCTGATCGCTCAATATCCATCTCCCCAAAGAGGGGAGACTTCATTAATGATCCTTCATCGCTGGACAGATGTGATTGAACATCAGGCTTTCCAAGATATTTTTGCATACCTTAATCCTGGCGACCTTCTTGTCATGAATAATACCCGTGTTCTCCCTGCTCGGCTCATCGGGAAAAAAGAAACTGGAGGGAGGATCGAGATGCTCCTCATCCCCTCATGGAATGGAATGGAAGGAGAATGGGAAGCCTTGATGAAGAGTTCAGGCAAACTAAAACGAGGGGCGCGAATCCAATTTGAGCAGGGACTTGGAGTAGAGGTAGAAGAGGTAAAGGATGGAAAAGGAAAGGTCCGCTTTTCCTATCAGGGTGAAGTGGTGGATATCCTCAAAAAGATTGGCCACATTCCCCTCCCCCCTTACATCAGGCGAAAAGATGAACCACTGGACAGGGACCGTTATCAGACTATTTTTGCAGAGAGAGATGGATCGATAGCCGCACCAACCGCAGGCCTCCATTTCACCCCATCTTTACTCCAATCGCTCAAAGATAAAAGAGTTCACACCACAACCATCACTCTCCATATTGGAATTGGAACCTTCGCTCCAGTCAAGGTCCGTGACATCGAAGACCATAAGATGGAAACAGAATGGATAGAGATATCAGAGGAAACCGCCAGAGAAATTGAGGAAACGAAAACCAGGGGGGGCAAAATCATTGCTGTGGGAACAACCACGACGCGCGCCCTTGAATCCTTCTCCAATGGAAATGGAGGAGTGAGACCTGGTAAAGGGATGACCTCTTTATTCATCTATCCCCCCTATCGCTTTCGTGTCATCGATGGATTGGTCACCAATTTTCATCTACCTAAATCAACGCTGATCATGCTGGTATCAGCCTTCGCAGGGAAAGAATTATTAATGAAGGCCTATCAAGAAGCCATTGCCAGAAAATACCGTTTTTACAGTTACGGTGATGCCATGCTGATCCTCTGATGCATATGGAATAATGGAAGATTGGAATAGTGGAATATTGGGTTAACCATCATTCCATTAATCCATCATTCCAACATTCCAATTGTGATTCTTATGGCTTTTCGTTTTGAGGTCATTAAAAAAGATAGCTTTTCTCAAGCAAGACTCGGGAGGGTTGAAACAGACCATGGTTCCTTTGCCACCCCTGCCTTTCTTCCTGTGGGAACGCAAGGGTCGATCAAATCCCTCACCCCTGAAGAATTAGTGGAGATAGGTGTTGAAGCAATTCTGGGCAATACTTATCATCTCTACCTCAGACCAGGGCATGAGACGATTGGGAGATTAGGAGGGCTTCATACTTTCACTCATTGGGAGAAACCCATTTTAACGGATAGTGGTGGTTTCCAGATATTCAGCCTCGGAAGTCTACGGAAAATTTCAGAAGGAGGGGTGACTTTTCAATCTCACTTGGATGGCTCCTCACACTTCCTCACACCCGAAAAGGTGCTGGAGATTCAGAGAGTCCTGGGTTCGGATATTGCTATGGTTTTAGATGAATGTGTCCCCTACCCTTCCCCTTACGAATATGTGAAGATCTCAATGGAGCGAACGAACCGTTGGGCAAAAAGAAGTTTAGAAGTGAGGCGAGAAAACGATCCTGCCCTTTTCGCCATTGTCCAGGGAGGGGTGCATCGAGATTTAAGGGAGAAGAGCGTTCAAACATTGGTGAAGATGGGATTCCAAGGATACGCCATTGGCGGCCTCAGTGTGGGTGAACCCAAATCAATGATGTCAGATGTTTTGGAATGGATAACCCCTCTCTTGCCGGAAAATACCCCTCGGTATTTAATGGGTGTCGGAACACCGGAGGATATACTCAATGCCGTGATGCTCGGGGTCGACTTTTTTGATTGTGTCCTTCCAACAAGAAATGCACGAAACGGAACACTCTTTACTTCTTCTGGGAAGATATCGATCAAACAGGCCCAATATGCTGAGGATAAAAAGCCTGTGGATGAAACATGTGCTTGTTACACCTGTCGCCACTATTCCAGAGCCTACCTCCGCCATCTTTACCTATCCAAAGAAATTTTGTCTTCGAGGTTGAATACTATTCATAATTTGTTTTATTATATAAATCTTTTAGTAAAGATTAAGGAGGCAATCCAAGAGGGCCGTCTCCTCGATTTTTATAAATCCCACACCTCACCACATGGATTGGAAACAGAATTTCCTGCCCATGTTCAATCAAACTGAGGACGGGGTAAAATTTAAAAGGAGGATTTTATGGGTATTGATTTGGCTTATGCGATGGGAACACCGGGAGGGGGTGGAAGCTCAGGATCTCAAATCTGGAGTTTTCTGCCCATTATTTTCATCTTCGTCATCTTCTACTTCCTGCTCATTCGACCCCAACAGAAGCAGAAGAAAGAGCATCAAACCCTATTGTCAAACCTCAAGGAGGGAGACAATGTCTTAACCTCCGGAGGGATTTATGGACGCGTGACCGGCATCAAAGATGACAAAATCACAGTTGAAATCTCCGACAAGGTAAGAGTAAAGGTCAATAGAGGCCATATTGCAGGAGTGGTCAAACAGGATGTATTAAAATCGAACTGAACAATTTAGGATGATGAGTTTTGAGTTATGAATTGTGAATTAAAGATTTAATTAAATTCTTAACTCATCATTCTTAACTCTTAATTCCGGGTTTTAAGCCCCCTTGCTCTAAACATTGTTTTAGGGCTATAATCCACGAGGAGGTAAAACATGAGGAAATATGAAACCATCTTTATTTTGGACCCCGATCTTGAAGAAGAACAGGCTCTATCGGTCATCGAAAAAGTCAAGGGAATTATCACCCAAACCAATGGAGAAATCTTAAAAGTTGAAGATTGGGGAAAACGAAAACTCGCCTATGAAGTCAAAAAGAAACCTAAAGGTCATTTTATCCTGATCCATTTTCAGGGATCGCCTGCTTTACTTTCTGAATTAGAGAGAAATTTTCGAGTCATGGATGCCGTCATCAAGTTCCAATCTGTTCGGGAGGAAGAAGCCGAGGCCATGGAGAAGACATGACCTCCTTAAACCGTGTGATCCTCACAGGAAAGGTAGTCACCCCTCCTCGACGTCATTATCGTCCAGACGGATCACCTGTGATCCAATTCCCTCTGGAATTAAACGACTCAGAGAACCTATCTGGTCAGGGAGGTCGAAACCAGATCAACATCGTGGCCGTTGGTAAATTGGCTGAGTTCAAACTTGACCTCCTCCAATGTGGCCAACATCTGATGGTCATCGGTAAACTCAATCAACGACAATGGCAAACGCCGGAAGGGAAAAATCGGATCCGTACAGAGGTGATCGCCACAGACCTCCGGACGATCGAAGAAAAGAACCCAACACAAAACTCAAAGAAACAAGGAGAATAGAATGAAGAGACCTATGGAAAGAACAACCCCCGACAGGAAGAAAAAACCTTTCATGAGGCGAAAGGTCTGTCGATTCTGTACAGATAAAAAAATAGATATTGATTATAAAAATCCAAAGATTCTTCGATATTTTATCACAGAACGGGGAAAGATCATCCCCCGAAGGATTTCAGGAAACTGTGCAAAACATCAGAGACAAGTGACAGTCGCCCTTAAAAGAGCGCGTAATATTGCCATACTCCCTTTCACAACAGCGGTTCGTTAAAATGCATCAGGGCGTCTTTGGGTCTTGGTGTCTTAGCGTCATTTAACCTAAAGGCTCAACGACACAACGACTCAAAGACCAGATTCCACAACCTTGGAGGTGATCCATGCAAGTGATTTTATTAGAGAATGTACCTTCTTTGGGGAAGGCTGGAGACCAAGTGAAGGTTTCTGATGGATACGGGAGAAATTATCTCATCCCTAAGAAGAAGGCCGTTCTAGCCACAGAAAAAAGCCTTAAGGTGATAGAACATCAAAAGCGTCAAGTTCAACAACGTATGGAAAAGGCGAAAAAGGATGCAGAAAAGATGGCCCAACAGATCGCAAAGTTTTCCTGCACCTTTGCAAAAACCATTGGGGAGAGTGGAAAACTTTTCGGATCTATAACGTCAATGGATATTGAGAGTTATCTGAAGGAAAACGGAATGGAGATAGATCGCAAAAAGATCTCCTTAGAGGAACCCATTAAAAATTTGGGGATGTTTACTGTACCGATCAAACTCCATCCAGAGGTGACTGCCCACCTTAAGGTTTGGGTGGTTCAGGAGTAATGTTTCATGAACGAGACGGACCTCTCCTCCCACAAACTTCCTCCTCAGAATCTCGAGGCTGAGCAATCTGTACTGGGAGGGATCCTCATCGAAAATGAGGCGATCAATCGGGTGATGGAAATCCTTGACCCCGATGACTTTTATCGGGATGGACATCGCAAGATCTTTAACGCTTTGATTAACCTTTCGGAACGAGACGAACCCGCTGATCTGATCACCCTGACCAATGAACTTCGGAAAATAGACCAGCTCGATTCCATCGGAGGGGCTTCCTACATTGCCTCTCTTATCGATTCAGTCCCCACGGCTGCTAACATTGAATACTACGCCAAAATTGTAAAGGAAAAGTCCATCCTTCGGAAATTGATTCAAACCTCCACGGAAATCATCACACAAAGTTATGAGGACCGAGGGGATGTCGAAGTATTCCTGGATGAGGCCGAGCGAGCAATTTTTGATATCTCCGAGAAAAGAGTGAGACCTTCTTTTTTCTCCATCCGAGATGTTGTCAAAGAAAGTTTTAAGACGATTGAAAGGCTTTTTCAAAAGAAGGAACTCGTTACCGGCGTTCCCTCAGGGTTTAAAGAACTGGATCGAATGACGGCAGGCTTCCAACCCTCTGATCTGATCATCATTGCCGGAAGGCCCAGTATGGGCAAAACAGCCTTTTGCCTCAATGTTGCCCAATATGCAGCCGTCGAAAATAAAATTCCTGTGGCCGTTTTCTCACTGGAGATGTCAAAGGAGCAATTGGTCATTCGTATGCTCTGTTCCGAAGCCCATGTGGAAGGAACCCGGCTCAGGACAGGTTTTCTCAACGAGAGCGATTGGCCAAAACTGACGATTGCAGCGGGGAACCTATCCGAAGCCCCTATCTACATTGACGACTCGGCAGCCCTCTCCGTTTTGGAATTGAGAGCCAAAGCCCGTCGCCTTAAATCCGAGCGTGGCTTGGGCATGCTCATCATTGACTATCTCCAACTGATGAAAGGGAGGGCAAGAGTCGAAAGCCGACAGCAGGAGATCTCAGAAATCTCCCGCTCCTTAAAGGCTCTTGCCAAAGAGCTCAATATCCCTGTGATCGCTGTGTCTCAGCTCAGTCGGAAGACCGAGGAAAGAACAGGGAATAGACCTCAACTCTCAGACCTGCGGGAATCCGGTGCGATCGAGCAAGATGCCGATTTGATCCTTTTCATTTATCGAGACGAAGTTTATAACAGGGCGGAAGATAACCCGAACCGGGGTAAAGCGGAGGTCATCATCGGAAAACAACGGAACGGTCCCATTGGTAAAATCGAAATGGCTTTTTTAGATAAATTCACAACCTTTAAAGAACTCTACAAGGGGGAGACTGAAAATATTTACGAGTCATCCTAATCCTCTCTGATTGCGGAATTTGGAATGCGGAATGCGGAATAAAAAACCGAAATCTGAAATCCTCAATCCATAATATGAATAGTTCCCAATGAACCTGCCAAATATCCTGACCTTGACAAGAGTCCTGATGATTCCCTTCTTATCAATAAACACTTTGGATGGGCTCTTATTACTTTTGTGATTGCAGGGATCACAGACGGGGTGGATGGCCTCATTGCCCGCATTACTCATCAACGGACCGAACTGGGGGCTTATCTCGATCCCATTGCGGACAAACTTCTTCTATTCTCTGCATTCATCACCCTCGCCATCATTGAAGTTATTCCGAGTTGGCTGGTGGTCATTGTCATCACCCGGGACGTCATCATCCTGGTAGGTTTTCTTGTGATGTTGCTCACCAATTATCATCCAAAGATTAATCCCAGTCTTTTGAGTAAGATGACCACCGTATTTCAAATTCTAACCATCGTTCTGGTTCTCTTGACAGGATACTACCCAGCCCTCAAGCAGCTTTCTGTTATTGCTGTTTATGGAACGGCTATTATTACTGTCCTATCAGGATCACATTATATTTATTTAGGGACTCGGATTTTAAATGAAAAGAAATAACCATTTATTGCTCAAAGAAGGGCAGGATATGACAAAGATCGTTGAGGTAACTGCGAGAGAGATCCTCGATTCAAGAGGAAATCCGACCATCGAAGTAGAAATCTTTTTGGAAAGTGGTCATCGTGGAAGAGCCTCTGTTCCTTCCGGAGCTTCCACTGGAAAACATGAAGCCCTGGAATTAAGAGATAAGGATCCCAAACGCTATCTGGGCAAAGGCGTCCAGAAAGCGGTTCAAAACATCCATCGCGTGATGGCACCTAAGCTTTTGGGGATAAGTGCCCTCGACCAAAAGAAAATCGACATGGTTATGCTTCAGTGGGATGGGACTCCTAATAAATCCCGATTGGGCGCCAATGCCATCCTGGGTGTCTCCCTCGCCTGTTCCAAGGCAGCTGCAAATCACTTGGGACTTCCTCTCTATCAGTATCTTGGAGGCCCTTCAGCAACCCGACTTCCCCTTCCCATGATGAACATTCTCAATGGTGGGGTCCACGCTGATAACAATTTAGACCTGCAGGAATGTATGATCCTTCCCGTGGGGGCCAAAACTTTTAAAGAGGCCCTTAGAATGGGAACAGAGGTTTTCCATCATCTCAAAGCTATTCTGAAAGCAAAAGGCTACAAAACCTCTATGGGAGATGAGGGAGGATTTGCCCCAGACCTTCGCTCCAATGAGGAGGCCTTTTCTCTGATTTTAGAGGCCATCAGAAAATCAGGCTATCGACCAGGAAAAGAGGTAGCCCTTGGCATTGATGCTGCGGCGACTGAGTTCTACCGAAATGGAGCTTATTTTCTCAAGGCTGAGAAGAAGTCGAAAAGGGCTTCTTCTGAAATGATTGACTACTACGAAGCCTTGATCAAGAAGTTCCCTATCGTCTCCATCGAAGATGGGCTTGCCGAGGATGACTGGAAGGGATGGAAGGCGATGACAACTCGTCTAGGTAAAAAAATCCAATTAGTAGGAGACGATCTTTTTGTCACCAACCCGAGCCGACTGAGTAGAGGAATTCAAGGAAAAGTAGCAAATGCCATTCTCATCAAACTCAACCAGATTGGTACGTTGACCGAAACTCTTGAAGTGATTGAGATAGCCCAAAAAGCGAACTATCGGACCATCATCTCCCATCGCTCTGGAGAGACAGAGGACACAACTATTTCAGATTTGGCCGTAGGTACTAATGCTGGCCAGATAAAGACCGGTGCTCCTTCCAGAACTGATCGGGTGGCCAAATACAATCAACTTCTTCGAATCGAAGAGGAGCTTGGAAAAAGAGCTACCTATACCCCTCCATTTAGATGGAAACCAAAGAAATAAGAAGTGGGACTTTTTAAATTGACAAACACTATATAATCTGATAATTCCTGTTCTACTCTAACATAATTCTCTATTGCGGATTCGCCAAAACCAAACGAGAAAAATTATATTACAACCTCTCTGTTGAAAAGAGAGGCCCTGAATCATTGGAGGTTCAGGGATTTGCCC
>PDVH01000230.1_pt1 | contig 14041 bp, 15 predicted proteins | sample 1369781 | NCBI WGS metagenome assembly PDVH01 (sample SAMN07795378, study PRJNA414565) | Alkali sediment metagenome, whole genome shotgun sequencing project. | isolation source: glacial lake sediment | place: Bosnia and Herzegovina: Donje Bare Lake | collected 2016-06
AGAGGCAAAACGAGTCGGTTACCGCGCGCGCTCCGCATTCAAACTCCAACAAATACAGAAACGATTCCATCTCATCCCCAAGGACGGCCTTGTTATTGACCTTGGTGCAGCTCCTGGAGGATGGAGCCAGGTCGCAAAGGAACTTGTCGGACCACAGGGCAGCGTCATCGGGATAGACCTCTCATCAATCAAACCATGCGAGGGCATACAATTTCTCCAAGGGGATGTCACAAAACCTGAAACCCTTGAACTGATCAAGGAGTTAACGGGCGGAATAAACCCTGATGTGGTCTTATCAGATATGTCCCCTGATATCTCCGGGAATTATTCTGTTGATCAGGCACGAAGCGCATGGTTATGCGACTGTGCCTTGCATGCAGCCACAAAACTCCTGCAACCCGGTGGTCATTTCATCTGCAAAATCTTTGAGGGGGAGGATACCAAAGTATTCCTCGAAAAAGTGAAACGCAACTTCGTTGTTGTGAAAACATTCTCTCCTGAAGCCTCGCGAAAAAGCAGCTCTGAGGTCTATATTATCGCAAAATCGTTCAAAAAATCATATAAAAAAGACTCCGAATCGTACTAATAAAGTAATAAAAGGGTATATTATATAGGAGTTGATATCAGTTAAGTTTTAGCCAATGGTAGAAACGATGACGGACCAATCTCTTGCTCTTGAAGTGTTTCTCAAACATACTCAAGAGGATATCGAGAAAAAAATCAATGAAATCATTGTAGATCAAAATATCTTAACGATACTCAAAGAGGGAAAACGATTACGTCCTTTACTTGGTGCTTTATCCTTCAAAGTCTGCACCGGAGGAAATGAAGAACCAAAACTCTACCAGCAGTTTTTAGAAGGAGCAGTCGCCATAGAACTTGCACACGGGGCCTCCTTAGTTCATGATGACATCATCGATGGTGACCTCACCAGAAGAGGAGAACCAGCGTTTTACATCAAAACCGGAGTCGACAACGCAATCCTCATCGGCCATAAGATGCTGGTGATAGGATTCAACCTGGCGTTATCTCATGGGGAACGCATCGCGAAACTCTATGTTGATGCATGGGGTGGGACCCTTGATGGTCAACTCTCCGAGATAAATTTCAACAGCAAAGACCTTGAGGACGTCAATATCACCGCGGACTCAAAATTCTTCCAAGTCTACAGCAAAATCATAGACCTGAAAACAGCGACCCTGTTCTCTGCAGCATGCAAAGCAGCAGTCTACTGGGCGGAAGCCTCTGAGGATATCGCAAATCTTCTTGCAGAGTATGGCAGAGAAGTCGGATTTGCTTACCAACTCGCCGATGATTTGGTGGATCTTGAGAAAGGCGAGATGATCGACAGCGTCGTCATCCCTCTCCTAACGCGACTTGAGAAGCGGACCGCGAAGAACGGCAATCTGAAACACCGCTCAATTCGGAAGAAGATCGAGAAGAAATCGCCAGAGATAAAAAAACTCTATCTCGAAGAGATCTCCAAGCATATCACCAACGCCCAGAAGATCTGCAACTCGCCATTGCTTCCCAATAATCAGTTCAAAGCACTCTTGCTTGACGCACCATACTACAGCATCAACAAGATGCTAAAGGAAATCTTCATCAACATCTAATCATTTTTTTTTATTGTGCGATGATGATTGCTGCATGGTCCTTTTCGAAAGGACCCAGTTCCACGGTTTTTTTAATCTTGAATTTCTGTTTTTGCAAGGCGTTACTGACCAGCTCGTACGCCTGTTTTGGTTTGAGTGCGACATCGATGCTCCGTGCTTTGACCATGATAAGTCCGGTACCGTTTGGTTTGAGGAAGGCTCGGATGTTACGGGTGAAGATATCCGCCTGGTTCCGCTGGGAGATATCCTGATAGACCATGTCGACAGTGGGAACCATGTGCTGGTATCGTTCCGGGTGGTTCGCATCAGAGAGTATCGGGATGATGTTTTGTCGATGTTCCGCTACCTTGAGCAGGTTGATGATGGCGATTGGTGAGCTTTCCACGGCATAGATGATGCCATCGGTGACGATATCGGAGAGATGGCTAACGGTCGTACCGGTAGCGGCGCCAAGATACAGGATGTTTGTCGAGGGAGTAATGTCAAAAGTGATCCCTTTGAGCAGGGCTGCGGCAAGCTTACTGCGATACGGATTCCAGGAACGATACTCTCGGTCATCATCCGTGAAGAGTTGTTCGTTGTAGACCTTGATGCCTTTACAGACGTCGGGATTGATAGTGTAGAGCCGATCGTTTTTCTTGTAGATACCTGGGTGCTCTGTCGGTTGCATGGTTTTCCCCTATGATGTGGGGTTGATAAATAGTTTTGTCAATATGTTTGACGTCGTTATCAAGATTGAGGCTGAGTAATCTCCCTCAGAAATCATCGATAATTTCAGATGGTCTCTTCTCAACTTACAAAAATTTAGTCTCTTCTAATGCAGAACCAAAATAAATGGCTTTCTGCTGGTCATAGTCTAATATGATTTTAATCCCAGAAAAGCCATATGCTTTATGAAAATCAATACTCCCATTTTGAACCCCAAGTAGACCTATAGTAAAATACGAATACGCAACTCCCACCCCAACATCTACTGTATTCATAAATCTTAGTGGTTTATCTGAACTAAATTCTGCAAGTAATGAACTCAACAAATATAGAAAATTTAAATGATATTTAGAACCTAGCAAAGCAATTACGCTAGCAATTAAAATAAAAATATTATCCTCATAAGCCCATTGTGTATTTGCATATAAAAGACAAAATATGTTCAATACATCATTGGGAATTTGAATTAACAAACTTTTCTTTGCTAGATTCAACATTTTCGTTGGATAAAGTTCCTCTATCGCTATTCTTTGAAATTGTACAACACTCATCCCCTTTGGCAACAACCCATACTTGTCCAACTCCACAACTGCTTCCTTGAAGATTGGGACTGCGTCCTCCCTGGTTGATGTCTGATTCAATCTGGCTCTGAACTCAATCAGATACTCCTCTAGGTTCTGGTATTGTTGTCTGGTAAGTTTCACCGTGGTATTCCCATATCCTTTGATGCCACAGGCTTGGGTGGTGACTTCCACAAGGTCATCATTAGGGGATGCTTTGACAACGATGCTTGGTGCGACTGCGACGCCGATGAATAAGAGGATAACACCTAATGTAAGGATTCTTTTCACTATCACCTAAATCCTGAAATATTATAGGGTCCTTGTGCAGAATGCCAGTCACACAATAACCGGGGGAAGGGAATGCGGAAGTAGATATATGGGAAGATGAACAACTCCAGGATTATAATCCATCCAAACAAGAGTTTTGGACCTGAACCATGCCTGTCTGAATAGTAGTTCCCATCGATGGCGAGGTTTCCGGGAACCTGGCCTAGATATGGGAAGACCTGGTTAAAAAATATGGAACGGTTATTGTCGATTAAGTTATTCTCTGTCACCTTAACTGCGTTATAATGGAGTTCTGTATAGATGCCGATGCGATTGCCGCGAAGTTCATTGCGAGACACAAGGTTACCTTTCTCTGGACTAATGATATTTATGCCGATTTCACAAGAGGTTACTATATTGCGAGAGAGCATCTCGTAGGAGCCATCCACATCGATGATACCGCTGCCAGTGCAATTCCAAATCCTGTTCCCACTAATGGTAGAAGAGGTTCCATAATACATTTGAATACCGGACCCACAATCATAAATCCTATTTTGGGAGATATTGTGGAAAAAGCCTGAGACAATGGAAGAACCAATCTCCACTCCGTTTCCCAGGTTACGCATCGTATTGCCAATGATACTAATGTTTGAAGCCGATATGATCCAGACTCCTGCACTACCCTCGTATAGGAGGTTCCCCGTGACCTGACAGTAATCAGAGGAGTCTTCAAGGTCCACGAGATAGGTTGAGCAATCGAAGACGGTATTGCCCGTAATCACGTTGTATGGGCTTTCAGAGGTATAGATACCGTAGGGCGAATGGAATACGGTGTTATTTGAAATAATGTTGAATGAAGCTTGTTCAAGGTCAATACCAACCCAATTATCGTAGGCAAGGTTCTCGGTAATGAGATTATGAGCACCCCGAACTTCGATACCAACATATATGGAATAGTCAGGTCGCGCGCCATTGACGATATTATTACTAATTATGCTATCATTGGAAAAGAGTTTCACAAGGGCAACATCCCAACTCTCATTCGCATTTTGAAACGTAAAACCAGAAAGGACGGTGCCATCAGAACGGAGTATGACTCCATCCCCAATATTTCCAGCATCGATAATCGTACTATTTTTATCTTCTCCAATCAAGGAGATTGAGCGATTCACCATGAGGTTCTCGAAATAGGGCGAGCCTTGACTATAGACAAAGACCGTATCTCCATCGTGTGAATCGTTTATGGCATCCTGAATCCTTGTATAATTCCCTGGTCCACTCCCACCGACATATAACCAGTTTCCTCTTGACGTTGATTGAGATTTCTCAGTGGTCTGTGCAATCGCTGGTGCTAAGGTCACACCAACGAACAAGAGAATGATTCCAATCGCCAAACATTTCCTTTTCATCTGATTTATTTGCATTTATTCCTCATATTTTCATATTATAATTAATGGATTCGATTACGGGAAATAAAAAATAGGGGGACAATCAAGAAAATCAACTGGAATGTATATAATCATCATTAATAAGACGATAGTTAAAGCAAATAACACTGGAACACTACCAGGTAGATGAACCATCTGGAGCAATCCACTTATTAAACCAAAAACACAGATAATAAAAAATAACCCTAATATGATAATAGTTAAAATACCACAGATAATTGGGAAACTCCAAGTCATTGCGCGATTGCTTTCACAATCACACTCTGAGTTCTTCAACTGATTTATTTCTGAATTGAGTGTTTTATCCTTCTCAATGACAGTAGTAATATCCTTCTGAATCTCTTGATTACTGAATTGATACATCCCAACTATTGAATTTATCCTGGATTTACTGACAACCTTTGACAGAATCAAACCAAGGAGATACATCATTTTAAGTTGGTTCTTTGTTACCACAGGAAACTCTGATGTTGGGAATATCCCTCTGCTCATCTGTGCTTTAAGGATGATTCGTTGTATCTCTTTATTATTAGCAATATCAACGATGGTCTGGAATAACAACTCTTTCTGATTGATTCTCTCTTTGATGAGATTTTGTTGTGTGGTCTGGACTGATTGATACCCAACTACATTTGTTAAAGAGGTAAGTATTAGGATAATCACTGAAACAGTGCTGATTCCAATCGCTAACCATTTCCTTATCATTTGATACTCCCTTCAATTCTTTATTTGTCTAACGAAGATTTGTTTATACAGACGGAGAGTATGAAATATTTTAATGATTTGTTGATGAAGAAGGTTGATTTGAGAATGACATAGGCTACAGGATGTGTTCATAGAACTACTCGCATTGTTGCCAGCACAATCATACGCAATCGCACATACAGTATGATTACCACTTCCTGTCCAAACATATTCATATGGTTCTGTATAGGCATTTCCAAGGAATTGCCCATCAAGGTAAAATTCAACATTGACAACACCACTGATAGCATCTGTAACTAATGCTGAAAACCGCCATTTCATGACACCAATTTTTTCTACAGTCAGGTTATAAAAAACCGGCGGTGTATAATCGATTTTAAATGTTAGCATACCAGGATCTGAACTATTACCTTCATAATCCACCGCATAAAATCCTAGCATTACCAATTCCTGTTTAAAGATAGTAAAGGGTCCAGTATATTCTGTATTACCATCGCCATAACTATAATAAACAGATTCCCACCACTCATGGTCATAGGTACATGTCAGAATTGGAGGACAGTTATACCAACCATGCTCCATTGTTCCATTCACAGTCCAATTAATATATCCTGATCCGGTTTGCGCCACGGGAATAGATTCCGTCATTCCCTTTGATTCCTTTGACTGATACCCCATCACATTACTTAACGAACCCAGAACAAGAAGAACCACAGCCAGGATACTGACTCCGATGAGAGGTTTCTTATCCACTTACTTTCCCCCTTTATCAATATTTTAAATGAATATTCTCCTATAAATATGTTATTTATGACTAAAATAACGATTCTTCGTTTTTTTCTTCCTTTATCGATGTCGAAATAATTAACTAGGGTTTGTGAGATACAGGCGACGGCGAAGAAGATATGGTGTTACGATCTCCTTTATATGAAACTCAAGTCAAATTAGGCGCAACATTCACCGAGTTTGCCGGTTTTGAAATGCCGATCCAGTACACCTCGATCCGTGACGAACATATGGTCGTCCGCAAGAAGGTCGGCCTGTTCGATGTCACCCATATGAGCAACGTCTGGATCACTGGTCCTGATGCGACGAAACTCATTAGCCTGACGACCGTAGAAGACGCTGCCCGTGTGGAGGACGGCAAAAGCCAGTACACGGAGATTTTACGGGAGAACGGGACGATCATCGATGACACGATTTTCATGCACCTAGGGGACAAATACATGATGATCCCCAATGCAGGGATGAACCAGATCGTCACCAAATGGCTCACCGAGCAGGCAAAGAAACATCATCTGAAGACGAAAGTCCAGGATGTCTCCAGGGACCACATTCGAAAGACACGTTGCAGAAACTCACTGATACGGACCTTGATGCCGTGAAGTTCTTCGGCTGCCAATATGTGAAGATCGCTGGCGTCGACTGCATCCTTTCCCATACCGGGTACACCGGTGAGCTTGGTTATGAGCTGCAGATCACCCCGACATCCAAGGCATCTGGCGTCTTTGATGCAATCATGACCACAGGAAAAGAATTCGGGATACAGCCGATCGGGCTCGGTGCACGAGACACATTGCGGCTTGAGAAAGCATTCATGCTTGCGGGCAACGAGTTCGAAGGCGGCAGAACGCCTCTCGAGGCAACCCTGGGGTGGACGATATTCTGGGACCATGAGTTCATCGGCAAAGAGGCGCTGCTGAAGCAGAAAGAACAAGGGACGTTCCAGCGGATGACCTGCTTGGAATGCGTCGAGAAAGGGATCCCTCGCCATAAATGCGAAATCCAAAAAGATGGAGCCGCTGTGGGAATCGTGACAAGCGGGACGTTGTCCCCCTGTCTGAACATCGGGATTGCCATGGGATACGTCGCACCTGATAAACGAGAGGCAGGCAGCATCCTTGACATCATCGTTCGTGACAAACCAATCCAAGCGAAAGTCATTAAACCGCCGTTCGTCCCGAAGGACTGGGCGCAGAAACAATAACAAATAACACACCGACGGAATTTGCATTTCACAATCTTTTTTTCTTTCTTAAACCAAACTCTCTTTTTTTTTCCTTCCCCTTTTATAGAGAAAAGATTTAAAACAACCAGGAAATACCACCCCTGATAACTATGGTAAATGAGGTACGAGAAGGATTGAAATACACCAAGACACACGAATGGGTAAAACTCGCAGGATCCAAAGCAAAGATAGGCATCACCGATCATGCACAACATGAACTGACCGACATCGTCTTCGTCGAATTACCATCTGTCGGAAAAGAAATCAAGAAAGGCGAGGAACTCTGCGTCGTCGAATCAGTCAAATCCGTTTCAGAGGTGTACGCACCAGTCAGCGGAAAGATCGTCGCCGTGAACAAAAAACTCGATGACTCCCCGGAGACCATCAACAGCAGCCCCTACGATGACGGCTGGCTCGTCGAAGTGGAAATAAAAGACAAAGCCGAAGTAAACACCTTACTGGATGCAGCAGAATACAAGAAAGTATAATACATCCCCATCGAGACATGGTTCTTAATCGATGAGATCTTTCTGTTGAGAACTCCAGGTTTTATTTGACGTCTTCTTCATCCATTCAACATATTTGTCGATGAATTCGAGTCGCTCTCTGAAATTTTCTTCTTTAAGTTTTTCAAGTTCTTTCAGGTTGATACGTGGAGTTCTCATAACAAATACCGTTGAAAGAGGGCTTGTGTTTTAAGTTTTCGGTTGAAATCCCTGAGAAGAGTCATATCAAGAGTTTCTTTAAACAAATTATATAGAAATTTCGCATCTTCAATATCTTTCTCACTTCCCAGAAGAAGTTTGAATGATATCTGAAGCTCTAATGGCGATATGTTCAAATACTGATTATTAAGAATGACTTTTATCCGTTCCTTTATTGTCCAGTCATCAAGATCTGTTTTTGGAAATTTAAACTCAATATTTGGTATGAACGTGTTTTTCTTTGCAAAACGTAATGAAACACCACTGCAGAGATAATCTTCGTATGCTTCTTGAACATTTTTCGTATTAATACAATAAAAATCCTTAGAGATGGTCTTCCAAACCATTGAAAATGTCTCGCGATCGATTTTTTTTACAATAATATCGACATCTTCTGAGGTCCTGCTTCTTCCAAAAAGAATTGCGACATATCCAGAGACAATAACATGTTCTATCCCTTGGTCGTTCAACAATGATGTAAACTCGATAACAAACCTATCAAGTTTATTTAATTCTTTTTTGAATTCAATTTTTTTTCCACAGATATCGATTTTCATCTTCTGTACCAAACCGTAAGTGCTTTTAAAACATTTTGCACGCATAACAGGAGTGAGTAGTATGGAGGAAATATATTTAAAGAGGAGCAACATAGACAAAGGAGAGAGTGGTGGTGTTGGGATGAGGGATGACCCCATAGCAAAAGTACTTGATGATTTGATGCGACTGGAGGATATTTACGCCTGTGTCGTCGCACGACACAACATGATCAGCGTCATGCCATCAAGCGAACAGTTCAAATCAGAGGTCGACCAGATATGGGATGTCATCAAACGTGCCATGGATGAAGTCTTCATCGTGATAGGCCAGTACTCGAGCGCCGGTCTGAGTGAGATGGAGTTCCGGTTGCAGAACTACGAAGTACTGTTCTTTGTCTTCCCTGACACGGAGAACGCACTCGTCGCTATTGTTCCTGCATTGGCAAACAAAGGCCTCCTTGAGGTGGAACTGGAGAACGCGCGACGGGAGATCCTTCGGATAATGAACCACCCGGCACCGCAACAGGACCTCAAGAAAGACGATGAGATGTACGTCACCGCATAATATCTAAAAAAAAATTTATGAGCAAAGGAAAATGAAATCAGATATAGAAACAGCCATCGGAATGTCCCGGAAATGGGATGCCCGCGAGGCGGGACGGGAAGTGGCGGAAACAGCGATTAAAAATTTGACTCAGCCCCCGGATTTCTTCCTTCTGTTTTCAACAATCCATTATGAGAAATATGGAGGTTTTCAGGAGTTCCTGGACGGAGTCTGGGACGTCCTCCCAAAAGGAACACCCTTGATCGGCGGCAGCGTCCCTGGTTTCATGAACAACTACGGGTGCTTTTCACGGGGAGCCAGCGCTCTGGCGGTATCAAGCCCTGCGATGGACGTCGCAATTGGTGTCGGGAAGAATTCAAAACGAAATCCCTATAGAGCAGCACGACAATGTGCTGAGATGATTCACAACAAATTGAAAGAATCATCCTACAAAAACAAATTCCTCCTTAATTTTATCTCAGGTCCAGTCATGCCAAGCATCCCTGGAATCGGACAGAAAAAATACATCAGGTCCGGTTTTGTCAGCAAATTCGCCCAACAGGCATTAGGTCTCTCACAGATACTGTTACAAAAAGGACTCGCACGAGAAGACGAAATATTTGAAAAAACCAGCCAACAACTCCCCGACTATCACATGATCCTTGGAACGTCCATGGATGATTACAAAGGGATGAAAAATTATCAATTCTACAATGAGGAAGTCCTCACAAATGCAGTAGTGAACCTTGGATTGGCTACCGACTTACATCTTGATGTATGTACGACCCATGGGATGAAAGCGACAAACCGTACTTTTACAATCACTAAACTTACTGCTCAGCATCATGCTATCAGCAAAATTAACAATAAACCTGCGGTACCTGAACTCTTACGATTACTGGGATGGCCTGAGGATTTTCTCTCTGAAGAAAAAATGATACATACGATTCTATACTATCCAATTTCGTTAAAACGACACGGGAGAGAAGTCCCCATTGTCATGCCTGTTATCATGAAGGATAGCATTATCGTACCTTGTGTAATTGATGACGGAGAGGTATCCATTCTCACAGTCAGCGGAAAGGATTTAATATCCGCCGTGAAAGAGAATTTAAATTATTTTGATGATATTCAACCAGAGTTTGGGTTGTTTTCAGCCTGTATGACCATCCTACAAACCCTCGGTCTCAAAACAAATATCATCCAAGAAGAACTCAAAGGTTATTTCAAAGAGAAACCTTTTTTACTCTTCTACAGCGCCGGTGAAGGCACCTATTCACAAGCAAAAAATATCACCTATGCCAACATGTCGATTAATACAGCGATATTTGGTCAAGAAAGAATTCAATAAAAGAATATTTTTTTATTACTACCATGTCTCTAAGAATTTGGATTTAAAATGTATTTCATCGGTTATACTTTGTTTTCTATAATCATCGCTAACGAATCAAGAATCTTTGTCTTATCACCATATACATATTTTGCAGCACTCGTAAATTTTCTAATGTATTTCCCAAGATAGTGATTGTGTACCGCCTGATTATAAGTCTGAAAAGAGAAATCATCACGTCGCACTGCGTCAACAATAGTTCTTGATGCAACCTGGCCGTACGCCAACGAGAGATGAATGCCGCCTCCAAGTAATGGCTCAATACCTGCTGCATCACCAACTAAAAGAATATTCGGCTGGGATAATGCTACATCATCTAAAAAATAAGTCACCGGATGACTCTTCCAAGCTGTCGATGAAGAATTGTTATGACGTAATCGTAGTTCATTGGTGAAAATTTTTTTCAAATCGCAACGAGGTGCGTTAGAAAAGATCCTCGTATCACAGATACCATGATTCATGAAAGGTTTATTTTCTTGCAAACATGGAAAATGCCAGACGTACCCCTGCAGACCTTCATTGACCGGGGTAAAATCCATCAAAGCAGCATGATTCACGAACTCAGGATCATATCTAGTATCAGCTGGGGAAAAAACCTCAAGAGTGGCAGCAAAACGCGGCGTGATCTTTCGCTTCATTTTTTTCCGTACCACACTTAGTGCCCCGTCCGCGCCTATTACCATTTTTACTGAATATCGCGCTTTATTCGTCTTCACCAGAACCATATCATTATCATATTCGATGTCGATACATGTTTCATTTTCATTCAAATGAAGTCCCCGTTCTTTTGCCTTTTGTACTAAAAAATCATCAAATTCAACACGTCGAACAATCCGAAAGAATCCCTCCTCCTTATAGGAATATACATCTTTTTCAAAACGGATATCAATAGAATCAACCGACACGAACGGGATTTTCAACTCGATATCTAGATCAGACAATATCCGGTTCGTCATCCACTTATGTAGAGCACCGCCACATAATTTCTCCCGTGGATATGTTGCTTTTTCAATGAGCACCGCTTTTGATGCCAACGATGGATCATACTTCTGTAAATGCAACCAGGTTGAAATCCCAGCAGGACCACCCCCAACAATCATGATATCGAAATCAGAATTTACCATTCCTTGCAATTCTTTCATGTATAGACCATTTTCTTTTTAGTGCCGTTCTAACCTTTTTCCGAAATTCGTTAACTCGTTTAAGATAAACCCGTATTTTTTCGCCCATTGTTCAGTTCTATGCAGATGACGTAAATCAATGGACCCCACGTAATTTTTCCGTTCATCTTCCATCGCCTGCATTATGACCTCAGCGATACAAGCAAAATTCTTCCCCTGCGGCATTCCAGGGATGACAATCTGGACAGGAAAATCAACCAGGCCTCCATCAACACGACAGACGTCCGGGCGCTGCCTCCAGGCCTCATAGGAAAGATTCGGTGGCTGGGAGACGTCAACTACGATCGCCTGCTCCTTGAGATGCTCCGATTGTAGGAGAGCGGTGGGATGGCTCGTCGCAGCGATGATGATGTCAGCATCCTTTGTCTTCAACTCGGTTGTCGTCTCAAAATCACCAGTAATTTTTTTTTCTAACCCCTGAAACTTCTGCTGGATCCTTCCGACAAGGATCGAATGCTGAAACTGTGGGACAAGAATCTGTGAGACCGCTTCACCAATCACACCGTACGCCCCGATGATTGCAAGCACCTGATCCCCAGGTTCCCTCTCAAACAACGTCAACGCCTTCAGAGTCGCCTGGCAGGTCACCGCCGCCGTATAACTGTCACCATGATTCACAAACCCTCGGTACTCCTTCTGGTTTGCGACCCACACTCCCCCATCGGTGACCGATGTCGTCAGAGCACCAAGCTGGATAATATCAACAGCGAACTTGTCTTGGAGAAACACTGCCGCATCAAGAATATGCTTTCGTACCTGTTCCCGTGGCAGCTGCATCATCTGTCGAGCTGTTAAAGTCAACCCCGTGACGTATCCTTTTGTCCCCTGAACATCAAGCTCTGGGGATATCACCAAGTTCCCATGAACCCAGGATTCTGGAAACTGCTGGATGGTCTTTTCATCAAGGAGATGTCCGATCGTCGCAAACTTCATAGGCTGACTGTTCCTCCATTATTTTTTCATAGACCGATAGAAGATAAGAGTCAATTAACCTTTCCACAAGCAATTCAAAAAACCCTGTCCTCTGCCCTTACTCGCTTGGATGTGAATCGGTCGGCTCAAACAAACGGACCGCGGGATACGCTTTTGCCTCCAGCGGACGACCAGGAACATACACAACCTTGACATGGCTGATATATCGAACAAGAGAACCGGAAAAAATATCATCCAGATGCTGGGAGACAGAAGCAAACGGCTTCATCACACCACCGGAGAAATCATCAGGGTGCTGCACGCCAGGGTACTGCAACAACGCATCACGTTTCTGCGCAAGACACACCCCTTTATCCACCAGATAATCCAACAGTTCTTCCCAACGGGTCTCCTCATGATAAAGGTTCTCCTCAAAGGAGCACTCAAGACCAATACGTGGTCCGATCCCATTTGTTGTCACATCGAAACTCAAAACGAAACGATCAGCTCTTTGCTCGACATCAGCAATAAGCGTCCCAAAGACACCATCGACATCAGACCAACCTAATGCTTTCAAATACGGGATGATCCTGCTTGAGTGGATCTTGTTGATATAGAGACGGACATCGTTTGTAGAACGAGACAACATCGTTCCAACCTGAAAGAGCGATGCCCCCTTTGGGATTTTCTTGATACAATGCAGAATCTGATCTTTCACGGCATCGGATAACGGTTGTCCCCGGAGGAGCGGTAACGCCTCGTTCACCAACCAGGTATATTGACTGAGGAGATCCTGATCCCCGGTTTTTGACACCTTCTCCGGCCCAAAAAACACACTCGGGATGAGCACCTCTGATTTTTCGTCAGGCATGTCGAATTCCAGCCAGAAGCATTTCACGTTCCTCTTCAAACTCGAATCGTTCTGCGCCCATGCCTCTGAGAACAACGCGATCTGCCTCCACTCCGGCTGCAGTGTAAATGATGCAGGGAGATTCCCCTGTTTGAGCACATTTTCAAACACAATCCGATCGTCTCCGACGCCAGAGATCGCAAACGCCCAGTCCGCGCGCTGCCGTTCATCAGCCAAATGAATCTCAAAACCCAGGAAGCTGGTCAGGTTCCCAGGGAAATTTTTCGCGACCGCTAATATGTCCTTGAATTTCTCAGGAGAAATCAGGGATGAGACGAACGGTTCCGCTTTGCAAAGATAATTACTGGCAAGAATACTTTTTACCGGCAGATGCTTCAGCATCCGTGAATGGTCTTCCTGATAGAGCTGATATTCAGGGGCTATCAGCTTCTTCTCAAGTTCTATTTCCCTTGCTGCCCCAGCATTCTCAAACGATGTCGACGTATTGATGTACCTATTCACTGCTATAATCTCTCCTTATTGTTTTTATATCGGCCTTTGTATAAAGCCGTTGTTCGCAACTACATACGCAGGTAGGGTTGTAGGAAT
>PDVH01000231.1_pt1 | contig 14027 bp, 15 predicted proteins | sample 1369781 | NCBI WGS metagenome assembly PDVH01 (sample SAMN07795378, study PRJNA414565) | Alkali sediment metagenome, whole genome shotgun sequencing project. | isolation source: glacial lake sediment | place: Bosnia and Herzegovina: Donje Bare Lake | collected 2016-06
CCGCATTCGATCGGCTACCGAGGTAAAGCGTATTGGTATCAGTTAAAAACGGCAGCCCCCCGCACGCCTTGACCTTATCGACAATCTGACGCACAAAGACAGGACTTATGTATGAATCATTGCCAAGCTCCCCAAAATGGATCTTGATTGCCGTGCGGTCCCTCTTTTGGATCAGGGAGGCAAATCCCGCTCGGTCGAAAAGTTCGCGGATCTTGGCGACCGTGTTCGTGTTCTCGTCCCTCGCACGCAGGCTTGCGAAATACACCTTACTCCGCACAGGATCACCCTCATGCGATCATTATCCTCCGTGCACTATATACCCCGCGATGGTATGCCAAAGTGAATCAGATAAAAAAATTAAAAACTGAAGGGGGTTGTGACAGGAAAACCGGATCAGATATATTCGTCCCGTTTGCGGGGGATCGGTGTATCTTTTTTCCTGATCTTGATATCACGTGCACGGTCGAAATAAATCCGGGAATATTCCGGTCGTCCCATCTCCTTTAAACACACCCCGATGTGGTTCCACGCGCTCTCATTATTCGGAAGTTTATCAGTGACCATATGAAATGTCTGGAGTGCCGCATCGAGATACTTGTTATCCTTCTGTATCACCCCGATCGTTTCGAGTGTTACACCAAGTTCATAGAGCACCTCAACAGATTCCGGTGCAAGTTCGACCGCATGGAGGAACGATTTGAGTGCTTTATCGTACTCGCCCAGTTCGCGGTAACAGAATCCCCGGTCATTCCAGACATAGGCGAGTGTTGCATCGATTGCCAGCGCTTTGTCAAATACCGCGACAGCTTCTCGGTAATTTCGCTCGTGCCCGTAGAGCCGGACCCCTTCTTTATAGCAGGAATTCGCTGTGCCGAGCATCCGGTCAACCAGCGTCGCAGAAAGCTCTGGAGCTCCTGCCGGCACCGGTTGGCCGGATGCTGCTGGATCCTTTGCTGCAGGTTCTGGCAACGGCACGTCCTTGACTGTTGCAGTGATGTCACGCACCGCCCCCATGGCCGCGATGAAATTCCCGTGGCTGTCATAGAGTGGCATCGCCTTCATCCAGAGCGTTACTGCCTTGCCATCAGGTTTTACCCCTTTCGTGACCGCAATCACAGGCCCTTTCTTGACCCTGCTCACCAGCAGGTAGTTCTGTTTCTGGATATCCTCATCCTTTTCAAAAACCAGATCGATCAACATCTGCTTTTTTACGCCGAAAAATGGTTCCGCATAGGCATAGTCGCCTTTCTTAATCATAGCTGATTCCGGCATGCCGGTAAGTTGTTCCATCGCTTCATTCCACGCAATTACTTTCCCTTCCCGGTCGATTCCAAAGGTCGGTTCTGAAGAAAAATTAATCATATCAGTGATAGTCTTCTGTACACTGCCGATCGGGCGACCAGAAATCCGCCCGTTCACTGCCTGTGAAACCCGCTCCAGAACAATACGCAGGGCCGTTTCCGGATTCTCACCCTTCTGCACAAAGAAGTCCGCACCATTATTGAGCGCCTCGATTGCCGCATGTTCCCGCCCGACACCGGTAAATATGACCACCGGTGTGGTATCGCCGCGCGAGCGCAGGATCTTGAGAAAACTGAGACCATCAATCTCCGGCATATCATAGTCCAGCACTATTGCATGAAACGTGTTGGAGGAAAGAATACTCAATCCCTCGCGCGCGGTACGTGCGGTACGCACCTGCGCGTTACCCGCACGGGAGAGAAATGCCCGCATCGCTTCGAGAAGCGCCGGATCGTCATCAACAACAAGAAGAGAGAGCATAGAGCTGGTTCCTGCAGGAAGCACAGGATGTCACGGGGACGTGTGCCTCCGGTTCATCAAGTGTCTCATATTCATGCTATTTCTTCTCTTTATTATTTGAGATTTGGTTTCAGGGGATGGTGATCCATCTGCATATACTGATGCATCATGATTCAGGAAAACGGGATTAATCAGAGGATGGCATCCCGCCTGCGCTGGAACATTCGATCCTTTTTTACCCTGATGATCGACCGCGCCCGTTCAAATGCATTGCGTGACTCGTCCTCCCGCCCGATCTCTCTTGCACAGATCCCGATATGGTTCCAGGCATTCGCATTATTCGGGCTGAGTTCCGTGACCATGGAAAATGAATGGATCGCAGAATCAAGGATCTTGTTCTCGCGGCGCAGAATCCCGATCGTTTCGAGTACCTCACCGTAGTCATACAGGAACTCCTCGTCCTTGGGGGATAATTCAAGGGCACGTTCAAAGCTCTTCTGCGATTCCTCAAATTTGCCCAGCTGCTTCAGGCAGTCCCCCCGATCCTTCCATGCATATGCAAGACCAGGATCTATCTCGGTTGCCTTGTCAAAGTACTGGAGTGCTTCCTCAGGCTTTCCTTCCTTGTAACAGAGCCTGACGCCCTGCCGGTACGCAACCTTTGCCTTGCCGGTAATACGATCAAACAATCCGCCCTGCGCCAGTGTTGAGGGACTGTCTGGTGGAACTGAACCGGATTGTGGCGCAGAGATCGTGGATTTCAATGCGGTGCCCGCAAGATCAGTGATGTCGCGGACTGACCCTATTGCCCCGATAAATGCCCCTTTACCGTCATGCACCGGCATGGCACGCATCCAGAGTGTCAACTCGCTGTTATCAGGGCGTACACTAAGCTCTGCATCTGTTGCAAAAACCAGATCAACGAGCATAGGCACTTTTCTTCCAAAAAACGGCACTGCATACTCATGATCACCCCTGCCGATTATTACTTTGGCATTAACCCCTGAGAGATCCGCCATTGCAGTATTCCATGCAATCACGATGCCTTCGCGATCAATCCCGAACATCGCTTCCATGGAAAAACTCATTACATCCGCAAGGATCTTCCTTGAAGTGCCCGGCGACCTGCCGACTAACCTGCGATCCTGGGCCTGCTTGATCATGTGTGCAAGTTCGCGGAACTGCGTCGTGGGATCATCTCCCTTCTGCAGGAAGAAGTCAGCACCATTGTTAAGCGCCTCAATCGCTGCGTGCTCCCGTCCGACACCGGTGAAGATGATTATTGGGGTTGTGTCCCCTTTTGCCCGCAGGATCCTTAAAAAATCGATACCATTGATCTCGGGCATGAAATAATCAAGGATTATTGCATCATACTCTTTTTTTGATACGAGATTCAGGGCCTCCGTCGTAGTGCGGGTAGTTTCCACTTTCATATCCCCATAACGCTCTAAAAAGTGCCTGACGATATCAAGAAGATCTGGTTCGTCATCAATGGCAAGGACAGACAGCATTGTGACCTCCTGCGATGCGATACGCGGTACGTGGTGGCAGCAGGGAAAAATGGGTTACTTATTCCCTCTTGCCCAGTTCGTGGTCAAGGCAGAAGAGATGCCCGGGTATTTCCCCAATGGTCAGGATTTTCTGGAGGATCTCGTTTGCGTGCTCCTCCTCCTCAACCTGCTCCTTCACAAACCACTGCAGCATCTCGAATGTCGCGTGGTCCTTTTCCTTGATCGCAAGCTCAACAAGGGAATTTATCATTCCTGTAACTTTCTGCTCGTGTGCATAGACGTCTTCAAACACCTTGCCGGCTGCCGTCCACTTTGCCTTCGGTGCCTCAATTGCCGGCAGGCTTGCCCTGCCCCCACGGGAGATCACATAGTCATAAAACTTGAGAGCATGCGCCTGCTCTTCCTTTCCCTGTATCCGCATCCATTTTGCAAAGCCTTTCATGTTCGCTGATTCGAAATATGCCGACATCGCAAGATACAAATACGCCGAGTAAAACTCGCGGTTGATCTGCTTGTTGAGCGCTTCTTCCATAGTCTTGCTTAACATGCGTTTTCCTCAGTAACTAACGAAATTGTATTTTGTTCTCTCTTAATGCTTTCGTACAGGGCAGGAAATGCGATATTTCTCACTTTTTTTGATATTTGGTAAATTTAACAAGTTATATACTCAACTTGTTGGTGCATCAAAAAATTTGAGAACTGGTCATATACATAGCCCTTCATGCGTACTTTGCAGGGTCTGTGTCAAACTTTTTCTTGCAACCCGGGGCGCAGAAGTAGTATTTCTTGCCTCTGTACTCGCTGGTGAATTTTGCAGTCTTCTCGTCTACGGTCATCTTGCAGATTGGATCGATCGCCATGCGATGCCACCTCACACCTTCACTTGCTTTGCCTGTGGTATATACCTTTTGAGCAGGAGCGAGAGCGAGACGACGGTTACCGAACTTGCTGCCATTGCCGCTGCCGCAAGTTCCGGCCGGAACGTGATCCCGAAGAACGGGTACAGGATCCCTGCCCCGACCGGGATCAGGGCGGTGTTGTACGCAAACGCCCAGAAGATATTGCCCCGGATCCTGCCCATCACCTTCTTTGAGAGCTGGATTGCGGCAACCGCATCGGTTAAGTCGTTATTGATCAGCACGATGTCCCCGCTCTCGATCGCAACATCAGTACCACTGCCGATGGCGATCCCGACATCCGCCTGAGCGAGTGCCGGTGCATCGTTGATGCCGTCCCCGACAAAGGCGACGGCCTTTCCCTGCTTCTGCAGTGTTTTTACCACTTCTGCCTTTGCAGCGGGGAGCACTTCCGCAATCACCTGCGTAATCCCGACCTGCCGTGCAACCGCATCCGCTGTCTTTTGGTTATCACCGGTAACCATAACGGTCGAGATACCCATCGCTTTTAACTGGTCGATTGCAGTCTTTGAGGTCTCCTTGAGAGTATCAGCTATCGCGATTGTACCGGCAAACTGGCCGCCGGCAGCAACCAGAACCGCAGTCTTCCCGTCTTTTTCAAAAGCAGAGATCCGCACCTCGGCATCTGCCGGTAATGCGATGCTGTTCTCCTGCAGGAGAGTCCTGTTACCTGCCAGCACCCGTTCACCAAGAACGGTTGCTGCAACCCCTTTTCCCCCGAACGTGGTGAATTGATCTGATGGTTCGATCTTCAGGTTTCTGATCTCTGCTCGTCTGACAACGGCCTGTGCCAGCGGGTGCGCCGAGTTCTTCTCGACTGCCGCGGCAAAGGTAAGAAGGGTATCTTCCGGTATTCCGACCGGCACAATGTCGGTCACCTCAGGCTTTCCCCTGGTCAGTGTCCCGGTCTTATCGAAAGCAACTGTTGTGACCTTCTCTGCGATCTCGAGCGCCTCGCCGTTCCGGATCAGGATACCCAGCTCCGCCCCGCGCCCCACACCTACCGTGCCTGCCGTTGGTGTGGCAAGCCCGAGCGCACACGGGCAGGCAACGACAAGGACGGATATGAGGGCGGTCAGCGCAAAGAGCAGCGTGCTGTGGAATACGAAATACCAGGCCGTAAACGATGCAAACGCAATCCCAAGGACAACGGGGATGAAGTATGCCACCGCAATATCCGCGATCCTCTGGACGGGCGGTTTGCTTCCCTGCGCTTCTTCCACGAGCCGGATGATCTGGGCAAGCACCGTCTCTTTTCCCACTTTTGTTGCCCTGACCGAGAGCACGCCGTTCTGGCTGATGGTGCCGGCAACAACCCGGCTCCCTTTTGCCTTCAGGGGCGGCACTGGTTCACCGGTGATCATCGCCTCGTCGACATAGCTCTCGCCAGCCACAACCTCACCGTCCACCGGCACTTTCCCCCCGGGTTTTACGATTACGATATCGCCGACAGATACGTTCTCTACCGGAATTTCCGATTCCTTTCCATCGCGGATGACAATTGCTGTTTTTGGTTTCAGCCCGACCAGTTTTTTGATTGCATCCGAAGTCCTGCCCTTTGCCCGTGCTTCGAGATACCGCCCGAGCATGAGGAACGAAGCGAGCATGATTGCGGTGTCGTAAAACATGAATTCGTGGGTGAGGATGATGGAGAATGTTCCCATAACGGAAGCTGCAAACGAGACACCGATCCCCATCGCGTACATAACATCCATGTTCAGCGTTTTGTGGGAGAGTGCGATCCCCGCGGCGCGGAAGATCGGGTACGAGACATAGACAAAGAATGGTGCTGAGATAAGGAGCATTATGTACGCAAGCATGTGCATGGGAATGGGGAGCGGCACCCACATCGCAAGCATGAGCGGGATGGAAACGGCAAACCCGATCGAGAACCGGAAGAACTTGTCCCTCAGGTCTTTTTCCCGGATAATCTTTTCCGCCTCCTCGCTTACCTCCCCGGAAAGCCCGAGATACTGGTAACCGGTATCCTCAATCACCTTTTTCATATCCCCAAGTGTCGTGATGCTCTCGTTGTACGTCACGTACGCCTTTTCCGTCCCGAGATTGACGGACGCTGCGGCAATGCCAGGGAGTTTACGGAGCGCAGCCTCGATCGTCTCAACGCAGGTGGCGCACATCATCCCGCCAATCTTGATTGACGCCTGGCGGTTGATCACGTTGTAGCCCGCGTCTTTGATTGCTTTTTCGAGATCCGAAAGTCTTACTTTTTCCGGATCGAATTCGACATGCGCCGTATCGGTACCAAAGTTTACCTGCGCCTTTGTGACTTCCTTGAGCTGCGAAAGGGATTCTTCGATATTTACAGCACAAGTCGCACAGTGCATGCCGGATATTTTCAGCTCGGCTCTCTTCTTTTCGGGTTCGGGCATTAGTTCCTCCGGGCCGGTAATCACTGATAGTCGTATGTTCTTTCTAGGATTCTTTTATTTGTTGTGGAGACGGCAGTCCGCAGGACGCTGGTTCTTTCCTGCCAACAGACATCACTCCGACCACAAGGCATTCAACCGCAACCGGATTATTCCGGATACTGCATGTCCATTCACAAGAAAAATCCCGGTGAGACAGCACCCGCATGACCCGCGGAAGAAAACCGGTGGCCGCCATCGCAGAGGCAAAAGCGTTTGCGGAGCGGATGGGCTACCGGTGGATCGACAACCTAAACGCGGACCTCCCGTACGATTTTCTCGTTTTCAAACCGGAATCGGTCCGGCTCGTGAAGGTCCGGCAGACGCGGTACCGGATCAATCCCGAAGCGTTCTATGACCAGCTCTTTCCCGAAGAGGTCCGGGGACTGCGCGAACTCCCGTTCCCGCAATTCATCCCCCGCGAGCTCTGGCTCCGCACCCAGCACGAGCGGATCTGGCGACGGCTGCATGTCACAAAAGTTTCAGTCGGGGAGATCGAATGGTGGGGGCCGGACGGGTACACCAATCCCCATGCCCGGTGAGACCTTGGTACAGGGTAGACACAATCCACCCTCATCAGGTAGCATGCCAAAAAGACATCAGCCTCTTCATGGTCTGGTCACCGACGGAGACACGTACGGTCGATCACCTCGCGGGAAATCTCCAATGGAACTGGTGCCAACGCCCGACAAAATCCCTCTTCTAATCCACTATTTTTTTAAAATGGCAGTTTTAATCAGGAAAAAACCGTGCAATTTGGCGTGCATTTACCAGCATGGAAAAACGGGGTTTAGTCCAGCCTGTTTACCGGATTATCCTGTATCCGGGAATGAATATAGCCCGAAAAAATGGGGTGAAATTTGGGGGAGAGAAAAAGGGATTTTTTAAGGGAAAACTCCTAGAAAGTGCCTTCAAAACGCATCCGGGGGGTCTTGGCGGGGATTTTGAACGGGAACTCCTTCCAATTCACGTAATTGTTCTCTAATTTTGATTTTTATTATTGCGGATTGTCCGGCTGATAAGTTCGAGATAACTCTTTAGTTGAGACTGATCCTGAATTTGATTAAGGTAATCTGCATCAAGAATTACTGGATCAATAATCTGAACAGTTGTGTCAAATAAGAAATCCTTCATATTATTAGTAACTAAAACGTCATTTCCATAGTTTTTATGAGTATGAAGAGTCATCAAATCACTCACATCGGTTTTGTTTCTATTTTGTTTCTGATCCTTATTGAGAAGACAGAATTCGTCCGCATCGTTACCCGAGCAGACCTTACCATGATTTAATCTTGTATATCCCACAACTGCAATACCCTGCAAATCCTCGAATTTTTCAGACTGTTTTAATCTTCGTAAAAGTGTGTCTGAAGATTTTTGTTGTGGTGCGTCTGGATAAATCTCTGTATCTTGAACATCAGTTTTAAAAATTTTAACAAACCCTCTAATTTCAAAATTCTCTAACGCTTTGATTTGGTTATAATAAGGTTTTTTTTCCATCTTTTTCGTCGATTAAAATGCAATTTGTATCAAAGGTGATTTTGATGGTCATAATCTCTCTCTTAAGGATTTCCGGTAATCCTCCAGCAGAGCCGCCCCGTACGTCTCCTTCTTTTTTGTCGGCACGTAGTTGAGCGCCATCGTCCGCTTCAGGAGTTCCTCGGTAATCGCAGCATCATCGGTCAAATGCAGCTTCCTGACCTCTTCGATGATCCAATCCAGCTGGTCGATGCCGGTCTCCTTGCCATCGATCAGGATCTTTTTTGTTTTGATCTTATCGGGCGGGATGCCCCCGCAGATTGAGCAGTAGTACCCATCCTTGTCGTCCCCGCCCATTCCATCACTCCCGGATCATGGTCAGGCTCATCTTGAACTTCGTTATCGCGGAGAGAGCATGCGCAACGTGAGCCGGAAAGATGATCGTCTCGCCCTCCTTCATCCGGTGTGTCTGCCCTGCAATCCAGACCTCGCACTCGCCGTCAAGGATCGTGACCACGGCGTCATACGGCGCGGTGTGTTCCGAAAGCCCTTCGTTCTCGTCAAAGGAGAAGAGCGTGATGTTGCCGGCTTTTCTGGAGATGATCCTGCTTGTATTCCATAACAACCACCGTGATGTCAGTCTTTGCACTCTGCCCCTCGTTTCAGGCTGGACGCAAGCTGGAGTGAACTTGCGATCATATTCTCCAGGTCCTCCTGCGTGTACTTGTTCTTCTGGATCTGGTCCCAGTCCTTGGTTGTATCTTCATCATATTCACCGACCCAGGAGACAATCGCTACTTCCGGCATATGGAAACCCAGCCAGGCAAAAAAATTCATGAGATTTCCGGCGACATGCTGCATGCCATCCACATGCCCGATGACGATAAGCCCTGCAACCTTGTTTTTAATCATCCGGTTGCCGAACCATGAGTACTGGTTCTCGATGCTGTTCATCCGCTCGCAGAACTTCTGGACAAGCGCCGAGTGGTTGTTCCACCGGATCGGCGTTGCAAGGATGAGGATATCGGTGGCGAGCACCGCATCATAGACCGTCTGCATTTCGTCATCATCGTATTTCAGCGACGACTGGCAGGGATAGGTGCAGTATGCAGGGTTGTCTGAATAGTTCCCTTCACAGTCGTAAATTTTGAGGTCCTTTAAACGCAGGAAAGTCGTGACGCATCCTGCTGCCCGGTACTTCTCGAGGACACGGAGAAGGAGCCGTTCAGATTTCGACTTCTCCGGTTCCTGCCGGCTCGATCCCGATATGCCCAGGACCTTGATGCCACGTACCTTTCCTGCCTCCGGGAGTAGTATGTCGCCCACGCCCAGTTTTCTTCCAATGAGGGGTGCTGGCATGCTTTAGTATATCAGCGCTGGGAATATTGATTTGTTCCTCAAAAAATGGCGATGAAGACCCAGTATACCGCCACCTGTATCACCGTAAGCGGCACCCCCACCTTCGCAAACTCAAAAAACGTGAGCGTCTCTTTCTGCTTCTCCGCGATCTGGATGATAATCACGTTACTCGCCGCCCCGAGTATTGTAAGGTTCCCCGCAATCGTGCTCCCGGCAGCAAGTGCCACCATCTGTGCAGGTGAGCCTCCTGCCTGCTGGATCATCGGCTGGAAAAGGGCCACGAACGGGACATTTGAGATGAACTGGCTGATGATCACACTTGTTACAAGAATCAACGGGATCGATGAGACCATGCTGCTGTCAATAAACGACTGGAAGAACCCGGTCTGCCAGACACTTTGCATGAGAACAAACATCGCGGCAAAAAAAACAAGCGTGTACCAGTCAATGCCGCTGATGACCCGGATCCTCAGTTCCGAAAGGATCAGGATCGGGGCTGCGGCGCAGAGCGCGATCACCGGCAGGGTGACAATTAGTCCGCCACCCGCAAGCGAAAGTATGACATTTGCGGCGATCAGGATGATGATGATGATAAGCGAAACCTGACAGATACGCATGAGGCGGCTATCGCAGACCACCGGTGCACTTTGCTCCACCTGACATGCATGAAATTCCTTTTTAAAAAAGATCTTCACGACTACAAAAGCGACAAGGAGGTTGATAATCGTCGGGATGGCAAGGTACCGTGCAAACGTGACAAAGGGCGCCTGCATCCCGCCATTTACCGCGACGAGCAGGTTCTGCGGGTTGCCAATCGGGCTCATCACGCTCCCTGTCGTAATCGCGACCGCAAGTGTGATAAGAAGCATCTTGGGGGAGATTCCTGACTTTGCTGAAAGGGCGAGGACAAGCGGCGTACCGATGATAGCGAGCGTGTCATTCATCAGGATCGCAGAGAGCATTCCTGTGCACAGGATGATGGAAAAGACAAGCTGGTCAACGGTCATAGAACGGTGAAACAACCGTCGGGCGATGATATCGAGATATCCACTTGCCACCAGTGCTTCGCCAACAACAAACATCCCGAATAAAAAAACCATCACATCAACATTGATCGCCCGCACCGTATCGGCAACTGAGATCTGACCCATGAGCAGGACAGCCAGCGCTCCACAAAGCATGATCTGCCAGATCCGGATCCGATATCTTCCCACCTGCCGTACAGCAATGAGCAAAAAGACGGCGGCAAGAATGACTACTGAAATATTCGTACACCTTCTTTAGAACCAAGGGAAGATGAGTGTTGGCATCGTCCCGTTATCATGTAAAAAACGACACAGCAAAACAATATGAAATCGCAACACTGCCAGCAGAACACGCACCTTCCGCTCCCACTGGAGCGGAATTCTCAAATAGTCCGGTGCGGAATCTCTCTGTATGAACTTCAAATCTCCATTCCTCGTGGTTCTTGTCTTGGTGACACTTCTGTTCACCGCGGGCTGTTCCAGCTCGGCGCCCCAGCAGACAGGATCCCCTACAGGAGCGACACCTATCCCGACTCTTGCCGTATCGACAACAACACTCTCGACTGGCAGCGGTGGGTCCATCCAGCCAGGTCCCACCGACACGCTGCCCTCAGCGACACCAGTTTCGGTCTCCGTCGAGAAAGCCGGGACATACTCCACCACCATCATCACTACCTTTGACGGTGGGAAGGGCATGAGTGCAGTTTCGAAAATTGATGTGCGGGTCACCCGCTCCGATGGCTCTGTGGTCACCGGCACACTCAGGCCCCTCAAAGGTGAGACACTCGAGCTGGAAGGAACACGGGGAACCGATCGTGTCGAGGTCATCATCCTGATGAATTCGGGCAGCTCGTATAAGGTCGTCGACCAGCAGATGCCCTTCAAGACACGCGGATAATCCGCTGCCAATTTTCTCTTTTTACCGTTTTACCATTCCCGGGAAGGTTCCAAGTAGTTTTTAATATAGGAATGAGATATCACACGTTAAGCTGCGACGTGCTCCATGGTGATATCCGTGAAAAACAAGAATTCCGTAATTTTTCTGCATAGGCGTTATTTCCTGGTGCTGTTACCATGCAGAATAAAAAAAGATAATTAAAACAATTTTTTATTGTTGTTACGATCGCGCTCTCACATTCCAGTGCAACAAAATACCCTCCCCGATCCTTCCTCCCTCAACAAGCGCGAGCCGGCCAAACTCTGATTCAGTCACAAAACCTGCCCCGTCTGCGAGGGTTGGCGCATCCTTCCCGCCGATCACAATATTTCCTACAAACGTATAGAGCTCATCGATAAGTCCGGCGGTAAATAAGCTGGCGATCAGGGTACCTCCCCCTTCTACCATCAGCTGCCGCACACCCATTGCGCCCAGCCTGTCAAGGAGTGCGGCAAGGTCAACTTCCTGTTCTCCTGTAACAATCACCGTTGCCTTTTTTTCCAACCCTGCGACTCTTACGGGGTCCGCCCGCCGTGACACGGCAATAACGCGCTTGCCCTGACCTCTGGTAAGGACTGACGCGGTGGGGGAGATGCGGGCGGTGCTGTCCACAACAACGCGGATTGGGTGCTCATCCATGCCCTGTACACGGCGCTCCCGCTTCAGATCTTCCGATTTTATGGTAAGGGACGGATCATCCGCAAGTACCGTCCCGATGCCGACCATCACCGCATCGCACCTCGACTTGAGATGGTCAACCCGCGCAAAATCTTCGGCTCCTGATATCTTCACCTGCCTGCGGTCGCGGGTGGAGAGCTTGCCATCAGCGCTCATCGCCACATTCACAATAACATGGGGGCGCATGCGGTACCCTTTGGTTGTTGGCGGTATTATAGCAATTGGAACCAGCCTCGATCTGTCGACAATGATCTTGTATACGACAAGGTTCAGACAGGGATAAAACAACACCGATAATGACAGGTACGCAAAAAATTGATAATATATTTATAAAAAAACAGCCAAAAGGCGAGAGTACCTATGGATCGGTTTGTCACCATCTCACATTACAGGGTCTCACTTACCGATCTCGTCCGCGCCTTGGTGATAACCTTTTTTGGTATCTCAAGCACGTTGGTCACCGCGCTCGCGCTGGCACGGAATGTCGACACAATTTACCCGCAGCTTTTTTACTTCCCCATCCTGTACGCAAGCTACTTTTATCCCCGTCGGGGGATCTATGTCGCAGGCGCATGCACAGTCGCGTATGAAGCACTCTCATACTACCATTCCTTCCCGAATCTGCTCGGCATGGGATATGCCACGGGGCAGGGGATCCTCTTCATCTGCGTTGGAGCCGCAGTCTCCTATTTTACCGACAAGATCAGGACCAGCGAGGCGCGGTACCGCAGTATCTTTGAGTACTCGCCGATCGGCATTGTGCTCTTCGATCAGAACACCTTTGCAATCGCACTCGCAAACGACCAGTTCGGGACAATGCTTGGATATACAGTAGAAGAACTGTCAACAACTCCATTCTCTCATCTTTTTTTCAACAGGGACGAGCAGCGCCAATTCTATGTGAGATTGGGGTCAGGTGAAGAAATAATCGATTTCGAGACCAGGTTGGCAACAAGGGACCGGGAACCGTTCTGGGTAAATCTGTCGTGGAGCCGGCTTGGGGGAAATTTGGTCAGCTGCTCGGTTATCGATGTCAACACACGTACACGCGCCCAGGAAGCGGCAAAAGACCACGCCGCAAGGTACCAGCAGGTCACGGAAAATTCCCCGACTGGTATCGTCATCATCCAGAATATGCAGGTCATCTATACCAACCCTTCCTTTTCCGCATTCTCCGGCTATGGGAGGGATGACCTGATCGGGCGTGACCTGTCTGGCTTTGTTTATTCCGATGATCTCACAGAAGTTAAAGGCTATTTGAAACAGGCAGAGACCAGCCCCCAGCCTTCCGGTAAGACAGAGTTCCGGTTTCTGACAAAAAAAGCTGAAATAAAACGCGCAACACTCTTTTCGACGCCGATTGCGCAGGGTGGAAAACCGGCGGTGCTCGTAAATATTGTGGACATCAGCGAACGGGAGCGACTAAAAGATCAGATCGAACAGGACAATGAGCGACGGCGGGGCGTCATTTCCACGGTAGCGCACGAGCCTTCAACCGATCATGGGTTACCTGAACCTGCTCATGCAGGACCCAAAAGGGTTCGGGCTCACGGAAGAGACAAAACAAATCCTCGACCGTTGTCTGCAGAGTGTCGACCGTGAGCGCCAGATCATCAACCAGATGCTGGAGTTTTCGGTGCTCGATTCCGGAAAGACTGATCTGGACTACTCGACCTTTTCCATGAACACCCTGGTAAAGGATATCATCGATACAGGGGGTTATGCGATGAAAGCAGACATCACAATTGAGATTCCACCTGACCTCGTATTCGAGGCGGATCAGAACAAGATCTATGTTGTAATAAATTCGATGCTCTCCAATGCAGTGAACTATTCCAAACCGCCCAGAAGGATTAAAATTATGTACCATTCATCCAGCAGTGATACGCACCACCGCCTCGCCATACGGGACAACGGTGTCGGAATCACTGGCG
>PDVH01000234.1_pt1 | contig 13993 bp, 9 predicted proteins | sample 1369781 | NCBI WGS metagenome assembly PDVH01 (sample SAMN07795378, study PRJNA414565) | Alkali sediment metagenome, whole genome shotgun sequencing project. | isolation source: glacial lake sediment | place: Bosnia and Herzegovina: Donje Bare Lake | collected 2016-06
AACCTGATACAATTATACAAATTCGATCATGTGTATGCCAGATATACCTAAAATTCTATAAATCAGGATACCGATCCTTAAAAAACAGATTGGAAACCCGGTTCAGGATATTGAAAGAATGTTTACCAATACCACTTTTTTATTAATCAAAATATATTAATCCATTCAACAGATTAACAACTTAATTGTAATAATACCTTCAATAATGTACACTAAATCAGGTTACCATCATTCTGTCTTAACCGGCGCCCGGCTTAAGTGAATTCCGGGGATGACCATTTTTTATTGCATGATCAGGACAGGGTTCTTTCTCACCGGTTATATGAATTGTATCTGATTCAGTCACAATGAACCCCTCATCGATCAGAGCGCAAAGAATCCTTTTCAACCGAACAGGATCAGTGCCGGACTTCTGGATAAGTTCTTCTTTGTACAGATCACCGGCATCGAGCAATTCTTTTAAAATCATCCCCCGTATTTCACGATCCGACCCTTTGAATTTTGACTGTTTTTCGTAATGAGCGCTTTGGCGATTGGGGTTTGCAACGGTCCTTTTAAGCATTGACCCATAGTCCATCACCGCCCAGTACCAGACCCGTGGGTTCTTTTTGTAGAGTGCCTGCTCAACAAGCGGGAGGATTTCCCGATCCGGAACCTGGGTTTTTTTATCAAAAAAGAAGTGGATGAAGACCCGCCGTATATTGGTCTCGATAAATACCACGGGGTTGTTAAAGGCAAAAGCGCTAATCGAGCATGCGGTTGCATGCCCGATGCCGGGAAGTGTCGAAAGGATATTTATATCAGAAGGACAGGTGCCCCCAAATTCAGATACGATCTTTTTTGCACATGCCTGCAATGCGATTGCGCGCCGGTTGTACCCCATCCCCTGCCAGACGAAAAGAACCTTGCTGAGTGGGGCATCTGCTAGTTCAGTACACGAGGGAAATGCAGCAAGAAACTCCGGATATTTTCTACGTACCCGTTCCACCTGCGTCTGCTGGAGCATGATCTCAGAGACAAGGATATGGTAAGGATCGGTTGTGTGCCGCCATGCAAGATCCCGGCCCGCACGTTTATACAAGGAAAGGATAATTTTGCGGAACAGGGAAAAGGTGTCAGGTTTCAATCCCTGGTTTGTGAGCACTGCCCTGAATTTTTCTGCGTCTGATCGCACGGCCTGGGATTCGGCATCATGGTTCGGGTTCATGGCAACAGGTGGATTATCTCCACCTCATGGATTATCTGCATGTCACCATAATCATTCAGATCAATGCATTCTGCAGCTCTTGTACCGGCAACCTCCGTGAGACAAGATATTACACCAAGGCAAAGACCACTGTCAATATACCGGGTTAATCAAATAACCCTGTGCCGCATCACCTGGCTTTTTAGTACCGCACGTCCGATGCTTGCCTGTGAAGATTGGGTACCCCTGCATAAATTACTCGGTTCCCTGCCGCGGGAACAAAACGTTCCGGCTTGCATCCTATGCTGAGGATCGGCTAATAGAAACCGTGGGTAAAAACATCGGCTGTCTTTGTACGATACTTGAATACAACGCGGCGCATGGGATCCTGTTCTTCCGGATCACTTCAGATCTTGTCCCGTTCGCGTCCCACCCCGTCTGCACATTTGACTGGCAGGCACATTTCTCCACGGAATTGGGGACAGCCGGTGACTTCATTCGCGAGCATAATATGCGCATTTCAATGCATCCTGACCAGTTTGTCCTGATCAATGCACTTGACACCGATATTGTTGCACGCAGCATCGCAGAGCTGGAATACCATGCCCGTGTAATTGATAGCCTCAGGCTGGACGGATCTGCAAAAATCCAGATCCATATCGGCGGCGTGTACGGTGACCGGGCATCAAGCATTGCACGGTTCAGTGAATGCTATCGGTTGCTGCCTCCTGAGGTGCGCCGGCGTCTTGTGATCGAGAACGATGACCGCGCGTACACCGTTGCGGATTGCCTGGATGTATCAGAACTGACGGGCATCCCGGTGCTTTTTGATGCTTTCCACCACGAGGTGAACGGTGCAGGTGAGCCGGTTGCTGATGTTATCTCCCGTGTGGCACCAACATGGAAAAAAACTGATGGTATTCCTATGGCTGATTACAGTTCGCAGCAACCGGGTGCGCGAAAGGGGAACCATGCAGCCCGGCTGGATCCACATCACTTCCGGTTGTTCCTTGAGGCAAGCCGGCCGTTTGATCTCGATATCATGCTCGAAATCAAAGAGAAGGAGGCTGCCGCGATTGCGGCACTCAGGATTGCGGGCAGAGACATGCGGCTCGCGACATGAGTCGGGGTTGATGAATAACCTTTCACTATGTCCGCGAAAACATCGCATCCAGATGATCCCGCGAAAACCGGATCATTGTCGGCCTTCCGTGGGGGCAGGAAAAGGGATTTTTTGTCCTTTTCAGCTGCTGGAGCAGCCGCCGGCACTGTTCGCCGGTACATACCGTTCCGGCTTTGATGGCACCACGGCATGCGATGATGCGGGTGATCTGTTCGCGCCGGCTCACCGATCTCTGCAGGTCTTCCCCCATGAGGTCGTCCATGATCTCGGTGATCAGGTCGGTCTGTTCCAGCCGCCCGAGAACAACAGGGACCGCCCGCACCAGGAAACTATTCCTGCCAAATCCCTCGATGAGAAAACCTTCTTCTGCAAGCGAGGGCAGGAGCTCGTGAATGACTGCCGCATCCCGGGCATTCCGGTGGAGGATGACAGGCTCAAGGAGTTCCTGCGAGCGCCTGACATTATCCGCCTGTGCACTGACCAGTTCATACATGATTCGTTCATGGGCTGCATGCTGGTCGATCAGGATCAGGTCTCCGGCAGGTGTTGTGGCAAGGATGTAGATCCCCCCGAACTGGCCGATCACATCCATCTCGGGGATCATGCTCTGGGCGGGCAGAACCCCGCTTGAAAGTTCAGTCTGCCGCAGCTGATGCTCTGTTGCAGTCATATCCCCATGGGTGGGTTCCCTGACATGGAATGCCGTAAATGGTGTAGGATCATACGATTTTTGGATCGGGTGCTTTACCAGCGAGGGTTCAAGCGGAGATGATTCTTTTGGCAAAATGATGGGGATCAGGTCAGATGTGAGCAGGGCTGTTGCGACAGACTCGCGCACTGCAGCACGGATCTCGGGTTCCCGGCTTAGCCTGACCTGTTTTTTTGTCGGGTGGACATTGATATCAACCAGGGCCGTATTAATCTCAAGTGACAGGAACGTGAGCGGAAACCGTTCTTTTGAGAGCAGAGTGCCGTAGCCATCAAGAATGGCTGCATTGACCAGTGGTGATGAGACATAGCGACCGTTGATGGACACGAGAATCCGGCTCTGGTTTTTGCGATAAAGTGAGGGAGGAGAAATGTACCCGGAAACAGACATGAATGGGATCCTGTAGTGTACAGCGATCAGGTCACCGGCAATCGGCATACCGAAGATTCTGGCGACCGTATCCAAAAGGCGGGTAGAACGTTCTGTTGCCAGATGTTCACTGCCATTGAGGCTATAGTGGAACGCGATCTCCGGGTGTGCGAGTGCAAGGCCTTCGATAACACCCGTGATATGAGAGATCTCGGTGTTCAGGCTCTTTAAAAACTTTTTTCTGGCAGGCGTATTGAAAAAGAGTTCCTGTACCACGATCAAGGTGCCCTCCGGCGTACCGGTCTCCCCATGCTCCTTGATCACTCCGCCTTCAATTATTACCTTTGTCCCTGCAACGGCACCGCTCCCGCGCTGCTTCGTGCAAAGTGAGATTTTGGAAACGGCAGCGATGCTTGCAAGGGCTTCTCCCCGGAACCCAAGAGTCTTGATGGAGTTGAGGTCTGCAATCGTATTGATTTTGCTCGTTGCATGGGGGGTGAAGGCGAGGATGGCATCATCCGGTGACATGCCGGTGCCATCATCAATTACGCTGATTGTCGTAATTGCCCCGGCTGATGAAAAGATCTCGATCCTGATGGTTTGTGCACCGGCGTCAATCGCGTTTTCGACCAGTTCCTTAACTACAGAGACCGGGCGTTCCACAACTTCGCCGGCAGCGATCGAATTCACCGTCGCCGTGTCGAGAATATGTATCATTGGGAAACCGCCCGTTTCTCCCATTTATGTCCCGCCTCCGTCCTTAAGCTGTTTCTTGAGCTCGTGGAGTTTCTGGAGTGCCTGGACGGGCGTCATCATATCGGGATCGAGTTTTTGGATCTCCTCAAGAACCGGTTGAAGTGCCAGTACTGCTGAATGTTTTGCGTCATCCCCTATCAGCAGCTGGGTATAGCGCCGGACTTTTCGGGAGGGATCCGTTGTCCCTGAAATCTTTTCCGAAAGGACAGCATCCGCACGTTCGGTTACTTTTTTTGGGATACCTGCGAGCCGTGCGACATGGATGCCATAGCTTTTATCGGTTGCCCCCGGGATCAGTTTCCTTAAAAAGATAACATCGCTTTTTGTTTCTTTGACCGCAAAATGAAAGTTATTTACACGTTTTAATACCGATTCCATGGTGACCAGCTCATGGAAATGGGTGGCAAAGAGTGTCTTTGGTCCCGCATGCGATTTTGTATGCAGCTCTTCGAGCACTGCCTGCGCGATGGCATACCCGTCCACAGTACTCGTCCCCCTCCCGATCTCATCAAGGATAACCAGGCTGTTGACCGTTACGTTGTTTAAAATATTTGCGACTTCCAGCAGCTCGACCATGAATGTACTCTGCCCGCGTGCAAGGTCATCAAAGGCCCCGACACGGGTAAAGATGCGGTCGATCACCCCGATGGCTGCGTGGGTTGCAGGCACGAAGCTGCCTGCCTGTGCCATGATGCAGATAAGTGCCACAGCCCGCATATAGGTTGACTTCCCCGCCATGTTTGCACCGGTGATGATCATGATCTGCGTGCCCGAACCGGACATATCGGTATCGTTTGGCACATATTGGCCGAACGCAGCATGCTCGACGACAGGATGCCTGCCGTCCCGGATAAGGATCCGGTCGGATTTTTCAAGGACAGGACGGACATAATTATGATTACGGGCAGCTTCGGCAAGAGCGCAGGAGACATCGAGCGCGGCAATTCCCTGCGCTATCGCCTGGAATGAAGGGACCTCGGCCCTGAGCGATCCGACAAGTTCATCGTACAACGTCCGTTCAAGGGAGAGTATGTGTTCATCTGCATTGGTGATAAGCGCCTCCTTCTCCCGCAGTTCAGGGATTGAATACCGCTCACCATTTGCAGTGGTCTGTTTCCGCTCGTAATTGCCGGGCACAAGGTGCAGGTTGGGGCGCGTTACATCGATATAATAGCCAAAGATCCTGTTGTACCCGATTTTGAGCGACCTGATGCCGGTCCGATCACGCTCTTTCTGCTGCAGGTCTGCAATCCAGTCTTTCCCGGAACTGAGAACATGGGTGAGTTCATCAAGTTCAGCGGAGTAGCCGGGCCGTATTACCCCCCCGTTTCTGGCACTTAGGGGGGGATCATCGGCAATGCTTTTATTAATGCGTGCGCTGATCTCCGGCATTTCGCGTAGATGTGCTGTGGCTTCCCTGACATCATGGGGAAGCTGATTGGTTTGGTGACCGGTAAGATATTTTTTTATCTGCGGGATCAAGTCAAGGGACATGGCGAGTGCGCGCAGTTCACGGGGATTCACGTTGCCATAGGCTGTACGGGCTGCGATGCGTTCCATGTCAATTATGTGGGTAAACAGGGAACGCAGCGCAATGCGATCAGATGTTCTGGTACTAAAATATTCCACGGCATCCAGCCTGTTGTTGATTTCTGCGATGTCAAGAAGCGGGCGGATCACCCGCATTCTCAGCAGCCGGCCGCCCATAGCGGTGCTGGTACGATCGATGCAGGAGAGCAGTGTCACACTTTTTGATGAATCCCGTATACCCTCGGTCACCTCGAGGTTCCGGAGCGTGACGGCGTCAAGTACCATCACCTGCGCTGCCGTCCGTGAGGAAAGACGGCTGATATGCGGAAGCGCGGTGTTCTGTGTTTCCTTTGCATAAATCAGTGCTGCAGCTGCTGCACCGATACCTGTTGGCGGGATATCGCACCCGAAACCGGAAAGGGACGTGACATGGAAGTGGTCAGTAAGAATGCGGTTGCCCTGTACCGGCTCGAATGCGTCATCACGGAACGGGTTGGTACTGACACCTTGGCTCCTGATTGCACTGATAATATCTTCGGGAACTGTTGACGGGACGATGCACTCGGCGGGCCGGTAGCGGGCGATCTCGGAGAGGATCTCCTGTCTCTCCATGCCGCCTGAGATCAGGGTGACGAAGAATTCGCCGGTTGAAATGTCAAGAAACGAAAGCCCCCAAGCTCCTGCATTTTTTGCAGGGCAGAGTGCCATGAGGTATCGTGCATCCAGGGACGGTAGCATAGATGAGTCAATCACTGTACCCGGTGTGATGACCCGAACAACATCCCGCTTCACTATGCCCTTGGCATTTTTTGCATCTTCGAGCTGGTCGCAGACGGCCACTTTGTAACCCCTGCCCACAAGCTTTGCAATATAGCCTTCTGATGCATGGTACGGGACGCCGGCAAGAGGAATGCGATTGTCGGAGCCGCGGGATCGCGAGGTGAGTACGATGTCCAGCTCGCGGGAAACCAGTTCAGCATCCGCTCCGAATGTCTCATAGAAGTCACCGATATGAAAAAATAGGATTGCATCAGGATATTTTTCCTTGATCGCCTGGTACTGGCGCATGCCTGGAGGGATTTTATCCAGAGCATCCTTACCCTTTCTCCCGGTCTCGGGCTCATCGTTCATGGCTGAGAGAGAAATATCCTCTTTGCAGGATTAATACCGATCTGATCCGATTCACCACTGATTTTAAAGGGCACCATCTCCCGGCCTGTATACACTCCCCCTTTTATCGCGTAATTATCAAGGAGATAATGACAAACGGCACAGATGCAATGAAAACGATCATCTCAAACAGAATACCAAGGGAAAATGCTGTCGACAGGGGCGCGATGATCAGCATGAGCAGCGCAACTGCGGGTGCAGATCCGCTCCATATGACAAACAAGCAGAGTCCTGTAAAAGCAAGGATACCAGAGAATGCATTCTTCAGGTCCTGCCCGCTGGGTGAAAGAGCAAGGGTGATGCTTGTGGTAAGATAGAGGTACAGGAAAAACCAGCCGTTTATGCGGGTGACTGTATTTGTCGTGAATATCTCTATTGCAGTGCCAATCATCTGTAAAATTCCCGCAACAGTCCCGAGTGATGGCGGGAGGAGCGGTGGAAGGAAACAACCGAGAGACGTTCCAAACAGCCACGTCAGGCAGGCGAGCACAAAGGGGAGGATAAAGAGCGGCGCCGTGCTGATGACAAGGTTGCCAAAAAGCGGAAGTGCGGGCTTTGAGTACGTGACAGAACCGCCCCCGCGTGAAAAGAGCACGACCTTTTGTATGCCGGCACCAGTAATCAGACAGCCCAGCACGTGGGCAAGTTCGTGCAGGACGACTCCCGGCATCCGGATGGCATTATACAGGATTTGTACGGGGACTGCGTGCAAAAAGAGCCTCTCAAGTCCTGCCGAGATCAGGATTACGAGCGAGGCAAGAAGGATGAAGGTGAAAAAGTCCAAAAAGTCCATGGAAGTGTAACCGTTATCTTGTACTGGTTATTAGCATTAAAAAAATTGTAATGGGAGGCTCTGTTCAATGGTGGCGGGTAACTCTTGGCATCATTGAAACGCTGATATCGCCACAGATCCTATGACCCGGTATGGTGCAGGATGACCGTAACAGGAGTATGTCTGGTACACAACCCCCGTTGTCATGGCACGTTAACAGTCTCATTCATGAAAAGAGCCCCTACCTGCTCCAGCACGCTCATAATCCCGTAGACTGGTACCCATGGGGCGATGAAGCGTTCCGGGAGGCGCTTGTAAATGACAAACCGGTGTTTCTTTCAATCGGGTATGCGACCTGCCACTGGTGTGATGTGATGGCACATGAATCGTTCGAAGACGAGGTCGTCGCCAGACTTCTCAACGACTCCTTTATCTGCATCAAAGTGGATCGCGAGGAGCGTCCTGACATCGACAGCGTTTACATGGCGGTCTGCCAGATGATGACTGGAATTGGGGGCTGGCCATTGAATATCGTGATGACACCCGATAAAATCCCGTTCTTTGCTGCAACGTTTATCCCGCGGGAAGGGCGGTTCGGGGTGATGGGGTTGCTCGATCTGGTACCAAAAATCTCTCACCTGTGGAATGAGCGGAGGAGCGATGTGGTCAGGTCGGCACAGGGGATTAAGAACGCGCTTATGGTCGCATCTCCGCCCAACGGCGGCCGTGAACTGGACGAACAGGTGCTCACATCAGCATACGGGGAGTTGCTCCTCCGGTTTGACAGTAAATTCGGGGGATTTGGACGCGCCCCGAAATTTCCAACGCCGCACACACTCATGTTTCTCCTCCGTTACTGGAACCGGACAAAAAATCCGCGTGCGCTGGAAATGGTCACAAAAACGCTCGATGAAATACGGAGGGGGGGACTTTATGATCATATCGGGTTTGGCATCCACCGGTATTCAACGGATGTACAGTGGCGGGTACCGCATTTTGAAAAGATGCTCTATGACCAGGCGCTTCTTGCAATGGCGTACACCGAGGCGTACCTTGTGACGCATGAGCCAGACTACCAGGCAGCAGCTGAGGAGATCCTTGCATATGTGCTCCGCGACCTGACATCACCGGAGGGCGCTTTTTATTCTGCAGAGGATGCAGACAGCGAAGGAAAGGAAGGGGCGTTCTATCTCTGGACTGCGGAACAACTCAGACAGGCACTGGGTCGTGAGGATGCAGCTCTCGCCCAAACAATCTTTAATGTGACTGCCGATGGAAATTTTTCTGATCCCCGCAATGACAGCGGGGTTAATATCCTGTACCTGACGACACCGCTGGATGAGATTGCCAAAAAACATTCAATGACGCTCGAGAAAATCTTGGAACAGTATAAAAAAATCTGCAGTACCCTTTTTTCAGTCCGCCGGCAGCGCACCCGCCCCGGCCGCGATGACAAGGTGCTTTCTGACTGGAACGGACTTGCCATTGCCGCATTTTCCAAGGCAGCGCAGGCATTTAACAGACCTGACTACGCGGACACTGCGGCGCGTGCTGCAGGTTTCATTCTGACGTCAATGAACTGGAGACAGCAATTATGGCATTTGCTGAGGATTATGCCTGTATGGTCTGGGGGCTTATTGAGCTGTATGAAGCAACATTCGATGCACACTATCTGAGATCCGCAGTCGAACTGAACCGCTACCTTATTACCCATTTCTGGGACCGGACCATCGGGGGATTTTTCACGGTATCGGATATATCAGAGCAGCTGCTCGTCCGCAGAAAAGAGATCTATGACGGTGCGCTTCCTTCAGGCAATTCGATCGCGTTCCTTAATTTAGTGCGTCTGGCAAGGCTTACCGGTAATCCGGACCTTGAGAAACTCGCAGCGAAGCTCTGCGAGTATTTTTCCATGACCGTGCATGAGTCTGCTGCATCATATACACTCTTTCTCTGCGCTCTTGACCATGCACTCGGCCCTTCCCATGAGCTTGTCATTGCAGGCACAAAGGGGGGACCCGATACACAGGCAATGGTCAATGCATACCGATCACGGTTCCTGCCATCAGCGGTTCTGATCCTGAAACCCGATGATGGTTCTGAGAGCATCGTTGATATGGCCCCGTATGTTCGGCAATACTGCGCCGTCAACGGGCAGGCAACCGCGTACGTCTGCTCTAACCAAGTATGTGCAGTTCACACAACAGACCCTGAAAAATTACTGGAATTGCTCCCTGAAGGCTGATGAAGCGTCGCACACGGGCGATGATAATTGAAAACAGAGAGAAAGGTTCAATTAAAAAATTGGATATTTGGCTTAGATATTTTTTAATGCCACCAGATCCTTGACGCCGACAAGTTTCCAGACAAGTGATCGTTCCTCTTCAGCGATTGCTGCCGGGGGGTCTTCTGGCGAATGGCCCAGGGCTGCGAGAATGTTGCAGGAGAGATCACGGTCCACGATCAGATCGACAAATTTTTCGCGTACCACCTTCTTTTCAATTGAGTCATGCACTTCTTCCAGATACCCCTGCAGCGTAACAAACATATAGGAGGAGAGATCCTTTGAGTACCGCTCGATCTCGACCGAGACATAGGGGCTTTTTCGGAAGTATTCGAGCTTTTTTCCATATTTTGTTGAAAGGAAGTAGAGGAATGAACCATCAAAGACATACAGGAAAGGGGCGATGTAAGGATATTTTTCACCCTGAAAAGCGATCCGACAGACATAGCCCTTCTCGATCAACCGGTCATATTCGTTCTTTTCCATCCGCGGGATCTTGACAATATCCATAGATACCTTCTGATGTCAACAGGACAAGATAAACCTTGCCAATTTTAATTTGAATATATCAGGAAAAATCATACTGGTTCCCCGGTTCATGAAAAAAATAATTTTCTTAGCTATAAAAAAATTATATTGATTTCTCAAGGGAGTAACCCGCACGCTTCCATGCCATCATACCCCCAAGTACATTGGTGATATGGTTGTACTTATTTATCGCAAGATAACTTGCAGCAAGGCTCCCTTTATATCCCGCATCACAGTATACGAAGATCGGTTCATCCCTGGGGATCTCGGACAGGTGGTCAGGGAGTTCACCAACATAGATGTGGTGCGCCCCCCTGATATGTCCCACCGACCGGTAATTTTTGATATCCCTTACATCGAGGATGAACGGGTATTCTGTCTCAAGCCTCACGTTGAGCTGCTGGACAGAACAGGCACCAACAGTTGCGATCTCCTGCGCACCCGTGCACCATGCGGGAAAACCCCCTGCCAGGTAGCCGGTGATGTTGTCATATCCAAGTCGTACACAATGCCGGACAACGGAATCAAAACCGACATTGAAGTCATCCACAAAAACAATCGGCCGCTGGTAATCAAGGAACCAGCCGGCAAATGCCGGGATGCCGTCACGCCATATCGATAAGCTCCCCTTGATATTCCCGGCGGCAAAACTGGTCGGTGACCGGATATCCACGACCTGAGCACCAGACATTCTCAAGGAATTGACCTCCGCGATCCCCAGCGGTCTCAGGTAAGGAATATGGCCGAGGACAGGTGCGCCATCCTTATTGTACCGCTCCATCTGGCTGAAATAGGGGGGGATGTACGGCGCTTCATGAATTCGCTGCCCGATGAATGCATCCCTTCCGATCAGGATCTGCCGGTTTGTCTGCTTCTCGTATCCGACTGTTGTGAATGGATGATCAGCAATATCCCCCCCACAGATCGATCCGGCGCCATGTGCCGGGCAAATAATGACACCGTCTCCCAGTGACAGAATCTTATCTGTGATGGAATCAAAGATCTTTGCCGCCATCTCGCCTTTGCGTGTCGGGCCGAAGAAATCGGTCCGGGCAATATCGCCGTTAAAAAGGGTATCCCCGCAAAAAATCATATAGGGTTCCGGCGAAACGTCCCTGTCCCGGACAACAAGTGAGATACTTTCTTCGGTATGGCCCGGGGTTTCGAGCACAAAAAGATCCAGCGATCCAAGGCTGAATGTGTCCCCTTCAGTGACGGGAATGCCATATAAAAACGGCATCCTTGCCCCATGGTAGATCTCCGCACCGCACCGGGCGGCCAGCTCCTGTGAACCGATCACATAATCTTCGTTCCGGTGCGTCTCGAAGATATGGGTGATCGCGAGGTCTGCCCGGTCCGCAAGCTCGAGATACACATTACAGTCGCGGCGGGGGTCAATCACTGCAGCGATCCCGCCCGAACCCAATATATAGGAATTGTGGGCAATCCCGGCCGACGTTATTGTTTCAAAGAGCATTGTAAATTCCTGTATGGGGTGTAGAACACTTCATTCGTATATAGATTGTGAACGCGGGGCTCTTGTTTACATTTCACGCAACAGGATGCTTTTGACCTCCGGCTTCTTCTGGTGGTTTTTTATGATAGTGAAGAGATCAAAAAGGCTTACCGGCTGGTACTTTACCAGCTCGGCACTTACATTGATCCGCCGTTTCTCAAAATTGATAAACGGATAGTTTTTGAGGTCGTTGTTGTGGTGGTGTCCGTGGATCACCCAGCCGTCAAATGATTTCGGTACATTGCCGGGATCATGGATAAGTAAAAAGGGGATTTTGTTATGGATGACCGTTACCTTGTCTGCCGTTTAAACGCTGCATGTATTCAGACGGGTTTTTTGCGAGAGGTCCATAACAGAGGTCGCCGATGTGATAGATCCTGTCGCCGGGTTTTACGGTATAGTTCCAGTTCCTGATCAGGACCTGGTCCATTTCGTCAACAGCATTGTGAGGGAACGGGCGGGAACAGTATTTGATAATATTGGCATGCCCGAGATGGAGGTCGCTTATGACAAAGATATCCTCCTTATGGGTATACCGGGAACGGGTCCGTTCAAAACCGCTGTTTCTGCGGTACAGCTTCATCGTACGCTGCCATTCGGATAAAGCATCGGGGTCATTTTGTGTAATCCAGCGATGCTGCATAAGATCGTATTCAGCGAGGATATGATCGCCATTGACAATCGTGATCCGGAGTCCGTCTTCATCGATAAGGGGAGGTGACGGGGGCGTCTCGTGCTCAGTCACCCTGTCCATGCCCAGTGAAGAGCGAACCCTTGTTAAAAACCCCTCCTGTTTTTCCCGATTATAAGTAGAGGAGGGTGACTGTTCGGACATGTGGTTAAAAACATGCATAGCTTTGCCGCGATCGAGATTGTTTGCGATTGTAACATGGAACCATTTCAGTGCAGGGTCCCTGTCCCAGATGTTGAACGTCTCTGCCAGCTCGCCGACTGCTTCCATAATGGCTTCAGTGAGTTCAACAAGCGGATCCGTTGTGATAATCCTGTATGCGATCACTGCACCGTTGAGCCCCTGGTTCATCTCGAACCCATGCACAAGGAATGGAATAGCCCCAAACGATTGTGCAACATCCCCAATTACGTTCTGGAGCTGGGCAACTGAAGCCCCTTTTTTTAAGGAAAATGGTCCAAAAAGGGTAATGTGCGGGTGTTTTTCGCAAAATTCCCCGATGTGGAAGATCCTGCCAATCTCAGCTGTGATCTCTTTGATCCGCCACTTTGTCCTCCCGAGCCGGATTTCGACGAGAAATATGTTCTCGAGCACTATCTCCGCCATGACCACAGTCCCGTTGTATACCATAGTGCATGAAAAAGATTAAACCTTACCACCTTGTGTTGTTTCCCTGACAGGTCAGTCCTTCATCTCTATAAAAAAACGGCTGGAAGAACCAGTCCTGCAGTGCAACGGGATCTGAAAGTAACGTTGTGTAATCTCTGATATTTTTGCAGATTTACCGGATAGGTTGCAAAAACCACAATTATTGTGCCAATCGCCGGAACAAATTATTTTTATTCCCGTTGATGGAAAAGAGAATTATCTTAAATCAGGATTTGTATCCAGAAGAACCTTAATGAAAAAAGAGACAAAATAACTATCATGTTGGTTCCAACACGGATCTTCTTCACCAAAGGGGTGGGAATCCACAAAGACCGCCTTGCCTCGTACGAACTTGCGCTGCGCAAAGCCGGCATTGAGCGCTGCAATCTTGTGTATGTTTCCAGCATTTTCCCTCCCAACTGCAAAGAGATATTTCCTCCTCAGGCACTCGAGGAACTGAAATCCGGCGGGATCACCTATTGTGTGATGGCACGAAACGAGACAAACGAACCCAACCGGCTGGTGTCTGCGGCAATCGGGCTTGCACTTCCCAAGGATTCAGAGGAGTACGGGTACCTGTCAGAACACCATGCATTCGGTGAAACCAAAGAAAAGACCGGTGAGTATGCAGAAGACCTTGCAGCAACGATGCTTGCAACTACACTTGGAATAGAATTTGACCTGAATGCGGCATGGTCAGAGCGGGAGCAG
>PDVH01000049.1_pt1 | contig 13943 bp, 12 predicted proteins | sample 1369781 | NCBI WGS metagenome assembly PDVH01 (sample SAMN07795378, study PRJNA414565) | Alkali sediment metagenome, whole genome shotgun sequencing project. | isolation source: glacial lake sediment | place: Bosnia and Herzegovina: Donje Bare Lake | collected 2016-06
CTCCCAGCTCAACGTTGGATCGATTTGGTCAAGCAAGGCTTCTGGATCATCAACTGCTCCGCCTCTGGAAACATAATAATCCAATAACCGCTTTGCCTCGGACGAGCGCGCCCATTTCAAGCGACCAACCCGGCCTTCTTGAAGTTCTTGCTGCTTGCGTCGTTGCTGGGCGAGAGAAGATTCGCTCGGTGGCGGGCCTCCACCAGGTGCATAACGTGCTTCACGTTTCTTATTTGCCTTCGTCATTAAGTTATGCAACCGGCGGGCATCCTCATCACGCCAACGCTTGATCTCTTCGGGGGATAGCTTCGCTCGTTCATCGGTTGTCAAATGCTTGAACCACCATAAAGCATTCTTGGTATCAACTGATTGGAGATCATACCTGCCAGGATGCAATTCCCACAAATACGCACGCGGGTCATCTCGCCTGAACACGACCTTTGCTGTCGTTTCGAGATCGCGCATGATGGCAGATTTGGAACGCTTGTGCATGACACGTTGGATGTCCTCATCAGTCAACCGATGCTCGTGCTTGGCCTTTTTTGTTTCGATGCCTTTGCGTGCACGTTTCTTGGCAGCTGGTACAGCTTCTTCCTCGGCCGCCCGACGTGCCGCGTATTGCTCTTCCGTGAGATTTTCCTCTTCTTCTTTCCGCCATTTTTCTTCGAGCTTGATGGCACGGGCTTGTTCGTCAAAGGCTTCTTTGCTTCCATAGCCACCGAATGGCAGCGGTATTGGCGTATAATCACGTCCCTTCCGAACCTTCTTTTCCCTCGCTTTGAAACCGACATCGAAAGAGGATTGAGATCCTGGTGCTTCCCCGAGGATCGAGGGTTCGTACATCCCTTCTTCTTGGATTTCCATCTCGCTAACATGCCTGCTTACTTTGCGGAATTGGGCTTTTGTCAACGGCACCCAGTGGATCTTGAGGGCGAACTTGCGGAACTTGTCGGCCTTGGCCTTCGTGGAAAAGGCATAATGGGCCACGGGCGTGTCATATGCCCTCGGCTTTACATGGACGATATAGGTTTGTGCCATCGATCTGTCACTTCTTGTGTGTTAAATGGGGGGCCATCAGCGTGCGCTGGCCTTTCTTTTCCAAATCCGTAATAGATTCGGCATGGATCGTCACCCTGGAACCAAAAGGCTGTTCGGGCCTCTCGGCTGCCCGTGCCCAGCTCTCGATGCTTTGCACGTCGATCAACGTCACGTTCGATAGCACGTACTTGTGGTCGAGGGCGACCACAAGTTGTCCTCGACTTGTGGTCGCAAACGAAGAAGAAGATTCGATCTTCTTCCCGATGCGCTCCGCTGCAAGTTTATTGACTTGCTTCATTTCTGCTTCGGAGCGCGGCACGATTAATAGATACTCGTTCGTTTCTGGTTTTCGGCGCAGCTTGTAATACACGACGCCGAAATTACGGGCTGGCTTCCCGTTAATTCGGATCGCGACCTCGATGAGTAAGGGTTTTACCATGTCGATTCACTGACACGAGATCGCATCGCGTGTTTTTATTTATACTCGTTGCCCAGATCATGCCTCGGCTTTGCTTCCCCGTCCTTTCTTCTTTGATTTCTTGTATTCCTCGAATTCCTCCAACTGGTCGACCTCGTCCCCCTCGTCCATGTATTGACGTAAATCAGATACCATTTCCGTGGTCTCGAAAACGCCACGTCGCACGTCGGCGATGAGCTTGTCTTCGATATCGGTCGTGTTCAACAGATGTTCGTCGTAGAGTTCGATGAAAAGGCAACCGAATTCGAACAAGAAGTTTCGCGTGGCATACAGATCGCGGTTTGCAGGCGGGATCTGCTTGTGCCGCAGGAACAGCTTGATCATGTAGAGCAGTCGCTTCCTGATATACGAATGCTTCGTGCGCCGGGTGGCTTCCAGGGCTTTTAACATGACGGACAAGGCCAAATCGACACGCTTGTCGAGGTCCGGGGTCTCGACCAGGGTTTTGTCGAATTCCTTGAGAATGTCCTCCTTGCTGGTGGACCACTTCTCTTCGTTCTTGTTGTAGAACTTGAGATTGCGCTCGTTGCTGTTGATGATCTTGAATATCCATTCCAACTTGCGCTCGTCGAGGGCCTTGTTGCCCCCACCGCCACCATAACTCATTTACCATGTCCTCCAGCTTTTTTCATGTCATTCGCCTTTTCACGATGGTATTATCCGTCCGAGGAAAAACCCGATGACGAGGCACATGATCCCGAGGATGATAGCGAGGAACAAGTACCACAAGTTCGTCTTGCTTGGTGGTTTCATCTCTCGTATCGGGTTGTTCGTCTTGTCCAGGTCGGCACCCCATTGCTCGAACTTGTCATCTTCAGTCTCTTTAAAGGCCTCGATGCGCTTGTCCCGGTTCGCGATCTTGACTCTGAGCTTGTCCAGCGATGCATCGAGTTCATCGATGACATTGACCAGCCCGGCCTTGACGACTTCATGGAACTTGTCAATGTCGACATGGAAGTCTTCTTGGATACTATTACGAGTGTAATCGCAGCTATTGCAATAAAGCAAAGCGATGTTATGGACGATGATCGAGTGAAAAACAAATTCGGCTTCCGCAACTTTTGGACAGCTAATGTCGTAGCCCTCGAATAATATCTTCTTGGGCCTGAAATGCAAGCTGTTGCCAAATGCATCGGGGAGGATCATGAGAAATCGCCTGATCGGGATAGGTGGGATCGACTTCTTGTCATCGTCAGGCTTCTCGTCCTGGGTCATTCTCTCGACGTTGAACCCGATGGGCTCGTCTATCTCCACGTACTCCAGGAAATATTGGTAGTACATGGATCGCACCTTGGCGATGCGCACGTCGAGAAAGTTATCGAACTTGTTCTTCGAGAACTCGACGAGAAAATCCTTTTCCCATTTGATCGTCTCTTTCTTCAGGCGATCGACCTCCTTCTTGAGCGGCACGTAATCGAGCTTCAACTTGGATTTGAACTCGGCCCATTTTATCGCGAGTTTCGACCCTGTCGCCACCTTCGCGAGAAACTGGTTGAATTCCCGTTCGATGCGGCCAAGGTTGCTCGTCAACAGCTCGCCCATGGTCGTGATCCCTTTGGATTTGAAGAACTTGATCTCGTCGGGATAGAAATAATCAAAAGGCGTGTTCATCCATGACCGTGACTTCACGAAGTCGACGACCTCGCCTTGCGCCACCTCGACGGGCGGGTTTGCATTCTTGAACTTGGTTTGCAGATTTTCAAGATCGTAATTGCGCTGGGCGAGCATTTGATCACGGTTGGCGATCTTCTCCTTCGCCAGCCATTCGATGACCTTGGGTGAAAAGTAATTCTCGAACTCGTGTGCCATGTAATATTCGAGTTCATATCCTTGCCAGCGGATGTTCCGTTCATCGATGCCCTCCGGGGTCAACCGTAGTTTCTTAATCTCCTCGCCGGGTTTCACGCCAGCTGTTATTGCTGCTCTTGATTCAAAATAATCCTTGATCCTGTCGATGAGCCTCACGTGATCCTCGTTGACCTTTAGATCCAAGCCCGGGTATTTGGCCATCCTATCCTTCACAAACCGGTTAAACACGTCGACAAGCTCGTGATCCTCGAGATACCGGGATATGTCGACAGCTGCGGTCTGGTAGGTGCGGTTGGTCGTGATGCCAACGCCCTCGAAATATTCCGGGCCCCGCTTGTCCGTCAGCACCATGTTGATACGTGGAATGCCGACGCATCGTTCATAAACCTTGAAGTAATTGTACAACGTGCTGATGATCAAGATCGAAAAGAAAGTTATCCAGAACGCCAGTAGGCCATTTTGTAACAAGTCGGCATCTTGGCTCCTGCCAAGTTTCCGCCACATCTCGATTTGTGCACTAGCCGGGATTGCCGTTGTTTCCAACGCCAGCAAGGCGATCATGAAGACAAACGGCAACCATTCTGATTTTCTCATGGTTGCATTCTCCGCGTGTCACGCGCCGGTCGCGCGTGTATCATGTTCTCTTTGAATGCCCACCATTCTTCCCGGTGGGCTTTGCTTTCGTACCTAATGATTTCTTATTACGATAAATGATAAATGTATCATGTGGATCGAAATAAGTGAAGTCGAAGCCAAGATCGTTGAGCTTCTTTTTGTAAACCCGCTTGAACTCTTTTGGATCCTCATGGATATTGTGTTGCTCATTGATATCGAGGGCCAGGTTCTTCAGGCGCTTGTCGAAGAAGCCCAAGGTCGGCGTGCGGTCACGTATCGATCGTAGCAAGATAAAACGAGGTTTCTTGGTCTTCTTGTCCTTGAAGACTACGACATGGGGCTTGTTCAGCGTCACGTTCATGAAGTCGTCAGGGCTTGGTACGAAATTCACGTAGGTGCCGTCCTTGGACAGGATGTGGTTATGGAACATCATTTCAAAATCGAATACCTCGTCGGTATCCGCCTCGAATTCCTGGCCCTTTATTAAAACCATCTTGGATAGAACGGTCTTGGTGCCCTCGTTTTCCAGGTCAAGGCCCGCGACATATTCAGCATCGGCTTTCAAGGCCAAGTTCCGAAGTACCTTCACCAATTCACGGGGCAGTTTCCGAATGGGCTTGATGTCCTTCTCCCGGAGCTTTCCCTTGGCAATCCGCTTGTAGTCCTTGTTGAACTGGCTCTCTGCAACCTTTTTGCCTTTGACTGGTTTCCGCTCGCGCTGTTTTGTCGTTCGTGGCTTGCGACGTTGGCTTTCCAAGAGTGGTTTTTTAGCCATTGACAATCACGCGTGCTTCTTGCGTTTTGCGCTCTTTTTCAACAAGTTGGTCAAGAGGACTGCCATGCTGGTCGTGATACCCGTCGAGACCAGCACCATCACCATGAAGTCGTTCCAGTTCCATGCTATCAAGCCCCACCAGGGATCCAGCAAGGATTCGCCCATGTAATATGTCAAGTTCGTGTAAATCAACGTGAGGATAACTGCCATGAACATGGAAACGATGATCGTTCTTGTTCGCGAGTTCATTTTAATTTCCCACCACCACGTTGGTTATCACGAGCATCACGAGCCAAGCGATGCCGTAAGCGATGAGATAGCTCGTGTTGATCTTGATATAGGCCCCCTCGACCACGATGAACTTGTCAGTTCCTGTAGTGAATGCCACGAGGAACCCGATCAGCGCGATGGCAATGATGCCAGATTTCATTGCTATCCACATTACCTTGCGCCAAACCGTTCGGGCGAGTTCTGACCGCTCCGTCGCCTCGATGGGCCACAATATCATTTCGGTGATCATGAAGCCAATGCCTATCATGAACACGTAAAGAAAACGCAACACCCAATCGTTCACGAAGTTCACGATCAACGCGAGGGCAGTCATTTGTACGAGGCTCAAGGTAAGTTTCAAGAGGATCTTGGTTGCGCTGTGCATTTCCATGAAGGGACCACCAGTCGATTTGTTTGTTATTCTTTGAGTAATACTGCGTCTAACGAGGTAAAAAACGTGACCTGGATCGCGACTACCATCAATTGAAAAGCGAAGATATTGCGCAGCACGTATGACAAAAACAATGTCGGTATAGACACGAGGCCAACAGGGCCGAGGGCCACGCCAGGATACGTCGTCATGAAGCCGGTCATGCCGATCAAATAGAGCATGGCGATAGTGCACATGCTGGCGAGCAAACCTGGCCCTAATGATTTGCGGCCGAAAAACACTATGTTAGCGGCCAGTGACGAGGCGATGATCGCGACGATGTAAGTCCACGTGATGTAGTTCATGCCAAAGGCCACATCAACATTCGGTGACGTGAGGCCAGCTTGGAGTATCTCCTCGCCTAAATCCACCACGACGATCTGCACGATCAAAAAGATCATGAACGAGAGACCGGCGCTCCCGACCGTGCTTCCCAGCAAGCGAATTGTGGTGTTGATTTTAAACCACCATTGGAACTTCCATTGACTTACCGAGCGAATGCTTCCGTACAACATAACGCCCGCAAAGGATGAATGCAACGGCCATCCATCCAAATGCGGTGAAAGGCAATATCACTGGCGAGAATGCACTCGCGAGCGACACGACGGACATGCTCTGTACGATCATGTTTGCAGCGGTCAAATTATTGATCACGTGAGCCGCTACATTCGGAATCGGGTTCCTCGCGATGACATATACAAGGGCCAATACAAAGCCGCAGAGGAACGCGGTAAGCATCAATGCAGGCTGGCTACCGTAAACCCAGTAATGGCTCAAGCCAAAAAGGGAAGCTGAAGCGATGATAAGGATCAGTTTCCTGAGCAAACCTTGCTCAACGAGGAAAGGCATTTTCACGAGTAGCTTGTCAAGGAATGTTATCAACGTGGCCCGGTATAGGCACTCTTCCGCCAACGCCGCATTTACATAGAACAAGTAGATTTCCCAGGGGGCGAGCGCGAGCTTTACCCTGGTCAACAATCCTACAACGACTTGTATAGCAAACACCCCGATCACGCCCACGACCGATGTCCACGCGATCGTTATCCAATGGTTCACCGGTACTTCTTTCGGGTTAACGATCCTGAGCATCTTGGTACGAGTCACGACGATGATCGAAGCCTCAAAACCTATGAAGATCGCGTATTGCTGCGAGAACTGTGGCAAGTCTCCGATATGTGCTAATACTTCGACGATTATCGATACGATCGATATATAGAACACGAACATCGTCGCTTTGTCCACGGTATAATCGGCTTGAATCGTGGCTTTTCTACTGCTTCTACGACCGCTTTGGCTGCTTGTCCTCGTCATCTTTTTCACATCACGTACTTGTATTTCTTGCTCTTCTTGCTTGGCCGGGGCCTAGGCCGCGAACCGCCACTGCCGCTAGACCCCCTCGAAACGATCGTGGCAAATACCAAGACAGCCCCAAGCACGCCAACAGTGATGAGCGTCACGCTTAACAATTGCGCAGTTGCATCTGGCAAGCCACCTGGAGGTGTCACTGAAACTTTACCAAACACCACGAAAAAGCTGGCACTATCACCAGCATCGAATGTCAAGTCACCAGATTCGAGTTGGTGACCTGTCAAATCCGTGATCTCGTACTGGTAATCACCCATGGCCAGCCTGACGGTGATCGAGCTCAGCCGGGGAATCGTAAAACTGACCGTGACGCCGCCCTTTATCAGATAAAAGATCACCGTCTGGTTGTACTCGTTGGAAAACGTTATCGTTGCAATCGCGAGGCCCAAATCCAAATAAATTCCCACGATTGACAAGTTCAACACATGGTCATAAAGGATGCTGTTGGCATAATCCTTGATCGTGATACGGCTTATTTCGGACAGCATAGTCGGGGCGTTTGTTGTCACGCGGCTTCCATTGACAAACAATTTCACGATTTCAAACGGCAAGCCAAAATTGTCGATGTTCGAGAACCAAGAGAAGAAGCATTGCGTTGCAACGTCCAACACGATCTGGAGATATTGTCCCGTCGCGTTCATGTTATAAGTTCTATTAGTATACAAGTTCCCTTTCAAATCGTATGCTACGATGTTGTACAACACGTGCTCGACCACGGGAGACAGGGTCGTGATCAACGTGCCATCGAGATAAACCCGTAAATATCCTAGCGGTACTTCGGCACCATTTACTACCGAATCGAATTGCAAATACACGATGCGATTTATCACGAACCAAGGTTCGTAATATAGCGGCTGCGTATCGTTTAAAGCGCCTCGAATATTATACGGGTATTGTAAAACTTGGCCTGTTGTTGGGATATCATTACTCGTTATCGCGTAAGGGAATCGAGTGAAGTAATTCCTATAATAATTACGTTGCATCGAAACTGGTAACGAACTGCTGTTTGAATTGATGATCGCGATAACACTATCAAAAAAGTTACCCGTGACATTCGTGATGCTCGTGGAAAACCCCATGAAAAATGCATAATCAACATTGATGAACCAATTCCCGATTACCGTGATATTTACAGCACCCGAATACAAGACCATTGCAATGGCATCGTCGTGTAGACTCACGCCGTCAAATATGTTGTCCTGGATCAGCACGTCATCATTATTTGCAGCCAGATCGAAATATATACTTCCTGCCATCGCTTGAGAACGGATGTGGTTTCCCTTGATCATGCCACCACTATTGAAACCCGTGAGAACTAGCGTATGATTTGAAGGATGCGTAAGCGTGTTATTGATAACCTGGTATGTCGTGCATCCGTCGATGGTGATAGGAGTGGCATGTGTGATGAAGGTGTTATTCACGATCAGAGGGCTGACGATATTTTTCAATCGCAAGCCACCAACCAAGCTCGTCGAATTGAAAATATTGCCGTGCACGGTAATGTTGGTAACCGCATCGAACATCACGGAACCACCAATCAAGTTGTTATCTAACACGACATTCGAAACCAGGGCCGTGTAAAAATCCAGCGCCGTGTCTTCTACAAATGAACAATCGATGATCGTGAGATTAACCATCATGACGTTTGGATTCACCGTGATTGCGGTGGTATTCGGCGTGACAAATGAACTATTTCGTATTACCACGTCCGTTGCATTCAACACGCCAGATGCAAAGATGTTATACCCTGCTCCAGCGGTATCATTAAAGGTACAACCATCGATGAGCAAGTCGTGAGCATTGATAAATTGCAAATATTCATCAACATGGCAATTTCGCAATATCGCATCGTTTGCTTGAGCAAGATTGATCTGGCCGATGTTTGTCTGGTTAAACACGATGTCGGTTATACCATATACGATACTATCGCCCCCCGAATTCAAGCTGCAATTATCAAACCGAACATGGCGCGAGTAATTGCCAGTGAAGGCCACGCCAATTAATAACGAGATTGACGTGTTAACCGGGATCAAGTTCGTGTTGATGAATTGCACGTTATATGATCCTTCCAAATAGACATTTCCATTGGTATTATAATTCACGCTGCAAGAATCGATCCAGACGTTCGTTACATTAACCAGGACTAGCCCAAGGTTACCACAACTCTCTACCGTGACATTGTCTAACGTGATATGGTTAGAATTGACCAACCCGATTCCAAAGTCCAAGAGACCAGATCCGGTTTCATTGATATACCCGTCACGGAAAATGGCATAATCCGTCGTATCTGCCACGCTGATGCCCCATCCGATCGAGCCATTCCCTTCTATCAAAAATTCGTTGATAACCCATGGATCAAAAAAGCTCCCCGAACCACTCGACGCGTAAGAACTCCAATTGGCATCGCTCGTGATGTTGATCTGACCTGTTCGGGTGAGCACTGACGCAGCTAAATATCCACGTGGTGCTGTTTTATCCATCGTGGGATGGATCAAGTAGCCACTAAAAGCGACCATGACAAGGGCGGCGATAACCGGGATGGCGAGGCATCGGTTCATGATCTATCACGAATATGCACTGCATCCCGTACAGCACCAGGTTATTTATTTATATTGCGGGAAGCATGATCGGCGCCCGCTTTTCCCGAATTTCGTCGATAAAATTCAACCCTCGACAATTGGTGGGCCAAAAAAGACGCTCTCGCCGGTCATGAAATTCATCATAGCGTTAACCCAGCTGATCAATGCTAAAAACTCGATAGCGAATACCAGGATGATGTTGATGCCAAGCACGATGAATCGTTCCTTGGCACCGTGTTTCCAAAGCAATGTTACGGCGAGGATCATCGGCTCAAAATATTGGTACAAAAAAGGTCCATCGAGGACCAGCCGGGATAACAGGAAGATCGCGATAAAGATCAAATAGGTCTCGTCTTTGCGTGAAAAACGGTTGGCACGCAGCAATACCATGGACAAAGGCCCGGTTGCGATCAAGAATGACACGACAAAATTGATTGGCGATCGCTGCCAATTCCACCACGCAACACGCTCGTAGCGCACTGGCATGAGATTCGATGCACCGCTGCCGACCACCCATGCTGCATAGATGAGAACGGGTATAACCGTGTAGCATAAAGAATACAATAGAAACTCCCGCCACTTGCGGCCAGTTCGGAATATACACAATATAGGAGGTACGAGTAACAGTGGCCAAAGAATCTCGCGAGTGAATACCAATAACAACCCTGCTGGAATCGCTAACATCGTCTTGTCCTTCACGATCACTAACAAGTAAACAGAACTGGCAAACACGGCCAATGGCATAGTCTCTTGCCATCCAGCAGCATCGAACATCAAGGCCGTTGCTGTGGCATAAAGAGCGGTCACGATCCAATTGCGTGATAGCACGGCCGCGATGATGACGCTGCCTGTCGTTGCCGCTAATGATATGACGATGCTGATCTCGAGGTAATTGTCCGTGCCGGCCAAGAACATGAGAAAGCCCATCAATGCGGGATAGATAGGCGTGAATGCATGCGTGCTAGTTTGCAAGACATCATTCCACGTCATCGAGCCATCGATCACGTGCGTGAAGCTCGTTGATAAAAGTGCCCATTTGTCCACGTCTTCTAACGTGTAACACGTGCGCAACATCGTTGCCACAACAGCAAAGATACAAAATGATACCACGGGAACGAGCCATTTGAGATCCGTGCGCTGGAATTGTCTTCTTAGCTTGACTTGTCTCTTGAACACGCGAACGTGCAAATCAGGAAAGAGAAAAGGGGATGAAGGACATTGTACCATGAGTGTCGGCACCTCGATCAGGAACATGATAAAGGAGGGCCACGATGATATAAAAAAAGGCGGCCCTTAGCCTCCGAAACGCCCCCTTCGCTCGGGCAAGCCGGATGAGGTGCCGCTCGGCCGCATCTTTGCCTTGATGATGAGGAAGAACACGAGGCCGATGCCAAAGATCACGACGATCCAGATCACGATTGTCTGGAGGTTGGCCATGAATGCATCGAACAGGTTTTCGTTCGTCTGGCTTACTTCCGTGTGGTAATCATTCGATCGTGGATCGCCAACGAACGAAGTCAATTCGAAATCCGTGAATAATTTGGGATCGATTTTCTTTCCTGTCGATGTCACCACTTGAAGCTCGTTTTCACTTATCAGCCCGATCTTGTAGGTAGCCACGCTGCTCGCGTACACGTTTTGCGAAGTGATGGACGTTGGTACTTCGAGGTTGTTCGACGAACTCCATGGCGTCGCATAGTTATCCCAGCCACTGCCATCCCAGTGGTAAAAGCTATAATCAACCTCGAACATGGAGATGCCGATCTTGGTGTATGGCTGCAGCTCATAACCTGGTTGTAGTTCTATTTCTTGGGGCAATGCAAAGCCATCCAAGCTCGTGTCCGTGAGTTCCAAGCTTGGTATTTCCCCCACGAGCGTTGGGCACCAGATGTTGAATGGCTGTGCCCCACCCCCGACGCCCCTGTCTAGGCCGGGATACTTGTAGGTTATGGATCCAGAGGCCTCCACTTTCGGCGTTGGCTGGGTTGTCGAGCCTTGCGGAATGTTTGATTTTCCTGCCGTTGGTTCATCGGCCGGGATCCTGGCCACTTCGTTGTTCGGGAAATAGTTTGGAACGACGCCTTTCATCTGGTCATTATCGGTTCGCCCCGCCCACATGAAGCCAACCTTGCCCGATGTTTCGGTTGCCGTGATCGTTGCTTGCGTGCCGTTGGGTAACGTGCCGACCGTCGTGTAGGTATATTTGATGTATTGACTCAATGCCGCGAGATCAATCCATGGCCTGACGATGACCTTCCGGTTGCCATAATTCGTCGTCAAGTTGGCTATCTGCTCGTCGAATGAATACTTAGGCCTGATAGGAGATCCACCACAAAGATAATCGATCGGCACGATTCCGCACGTGATGGCAGCACCGCTTGCATAATTCCCACCCCAAGGTGATATGCCAGTATCCAAAATACCGGCAAGACACCCCTGGGGCAAATTATTCCACGAGTTCGGCGATCCAGTTACAGTTAATATGCCGCTGCCACCCGTTCCACCACCGCGAGAATATGGATGGCCATGGAGCGGGTTGAGATAGGTATCTGCCGATCCGGTCAGGACAGGAGCGTTGTAGTAAGTCCTGGCCCAGAACTGCGTGCTATAATAGTATTCGTGGTAGAACAAGACCTTGCCGTTCACCACGAACCTTGCAATGGGGTCATGCGTGTCCTCGCCGGCCACGATCGGTTCTCCATAGGCATCGGACAAGTATGGTTCGGAATACCCGCAATCAACCCTTGGGTACTGGTGGTTCTTGTCGATAAAGTGGCCCACCGTCGTGCTGGCATTGACCTCGCCAAGCCAATCCCCCTTGTCATTGTAAACATCATAGCCCCAAGCCTTGACGTGGATCGGATTGAATTTGACCGGGGTGATGTTGATGGTCGACAAGGTAATCGCACCGCTTTGGACGGCCGCGCCAAATGTCAAGAATGCGACACCGACTATCAGGCCAAATACCAAGACCTTGGCACCGCGGGATTTGAAGAGATTTAAGAAGTTGAATTTGGATTTGTGTCTAGGCAAATTTAACGTCTCCGTGATCGATTATATTTTCTACACATGCACTGAATGAGATTTTGAGCTTGAATGGTGAAGAGATCATTGCCGCGGAGCGGCGGGTTCGATGTCGTGGCATTGTTATCCCGTTTGATCGTTATCATCATGCGTGGGTGAATGAGCCGCCCCAAAGTAAAAAAAATGAAGAAAGAAAAGGCGATCTTTGCGATCACCTGCTTATAATGCGGTGTCGCCGAAGTAAAGCGCTGCCGTGCTGACCTTGTAGAACTTGGTCGCGTCATCACCCCAGACACCTTCCGCCTGGAGCAAACTAGCGCCGAGCTCGTTGAACTCGTAGGAATAAACGGTCGCGCTGACACGGACACGGGTCAAGCCCTTGATCGTCAGGGCTATGCTGCTCGTGACGGTGGCATTATAAGTCAACACCAACCGGGGCTTGTCCCAATCGGCGTTTTCAAAATTCCAGCCGTAAACATATGCAGCATCTTTCTGCGTCCCGTTGCTACCGATGATAAAGGTGCAATTGACACTGCCATTGAGAGCGCTGCCTGCGATGTTGATGTTTTTCAAGTTATCAGTTCTCAAGGCAGTCACACCGACTGCAGAAGGCTTCTGGTAGGCAACCAGTGCATTCTTCACGCCGGTCTGCAATTCTGCCCAGCGCAGGTAGAAAACACGGTCGCCAAGACCATCATCATAGTCGTCTTCAGGTGCGGTGCCATTGTAGGTGACCACGAAGTACGTGTAATCCTCGAGATCGCCCGCTGCTATGCGTCCAAGACCCGTGCCAGATTCGATGATCTCGTAGTCCAACCACTCGCCTATGTCATCAGTACCATACAGCGTGTAGTCGAAATCATCGAGTGACAGCGAATCGAGGGTCTTTCCATTGGTTACCGTGATGGAAAAGCCCGTAGGCGTTGTCGGGGTCGGGAAGATGGAAAGAGGATTCCAAAGCCCTGCGGTAACACCGGCTGAGTAAATGCCCCAAGCGGCAAAACCACCGCCAACGATAACTATGAGGGCAATACTCACTTTCCACCCGGTTGTTCTAGATGTTGGCATGTTGATCCAGCTCATCATTCGATTTGTACGTTGATGAAGCGTGCGTGCGTAAAGATAACACCATGATGCCCGCACGCATCGTTCTATTGTGAATCATCACGGGGCTATTTATTTATAACCCCCAAAACGTCACCGTGGTGCACTTAGCATGATCGTAGCGAGTAGCAGGAAGTATAAAATGTTACGATGTTTTGGAACAAGTTGGAAAACCCGGGGGAATTGGCGGAGGAATTTCATGTCAAAATGTTACGATCTAAAAAAATATACTGCAAAACCCGGGCGAACCAGCGGAGGTCTTGCATGGATCCCGGCGTTCCCTTGCTTCCTGAAGGCGGGACGAAGGATCCATGAGATGATGGTTATATTATGAAAAAGTAAATCCGTGAACTTCGTAACTGATGTAAATGAATGATAAGGGAAAGTATTACGGAAAACATCGTAACAATAGTGAGGGATGAATTAATGACATCTAGTGAGAGAGAGAGAGAGAGA
>PDVH01000237.1_pt1 | contig 13894 bp, 14 predicted proteins | sample 1369781 | NCBI WGS metagenome assembly PDVH01 (sample SAMN07795378, study PRJNA414565) | Alkali sediment metagenome, whole genome shotgun sequencing project. | isolation source: glacial lake sediment | place: Bosnia and Herzegovina: Donje Bare Lake | collected 2016-06
TTTATTTTTAAGGATCAGTAGGCCCCTGTAAACATAATGGATACCGGTGATGATGGTAAGGGTAGCCGTAGCATAAAAGAAAACATTCTGATAGCTTCGTGCATCCGACCACAAAACATATACAACAGTGCCTATCTGGCAAAAGGTTGTCAATTTTCCGAGGGCGCTTGGCAATATTTCGATATTACGGAATAATTTGCAAAGTATTAAGTAGCCTAATGTAAGGATAAGGTCTCTCATGAGGACGACGGATGTTACCCAGAGAGGCACGATATCTTTAAGATAGAGGACTATAAAAGAAGACACGAGCATTGCCTTGTCCGCTAAAGGGTCAAGGAGTGCCCCAAGGCTGGTTTTCTCTCCCAGGACTCTGGCAAGAAATCCATCGAGCAAGTCCGTTATGGCCTGTACAACAAAGAGCCAGAGCGCAATTCTGAATTCTCCGTAATGTATGGCAAGGATAAAAAAGCTTGTTACAAAGAGACGGAAGATAGTCAGAAGGTTTGGGAGGTTCATTCTCTGTAAAGGTTTCTGAATGCTGTAAATTTATCAATGAAGGCTAATTCTATGGTATCTGTCGGCCCGTTTCTCTGTTTTCCGATAATAATCTCAGCAGTACCTTTTTTATCGGAATTTTTATTGTAGACCTCGTCCCTGTAAATAAACAGAATAAGATCTGCATCCTGTTCAATTGCCCCAGACTCTCGCAGGTCTGAAAGTCTTGGCTTCTTGGCCTCGTTCTCCCTTTTCTCCGGTGCCCTGCTCAACTGAGATATGGCGATGACAGGGATGTTCAGCTCTTTTGCGAGTGCCTTGAGGGATCTTGATATCTCCGATATCTCTTGCACCCGGCTCTCAAAATAGGTCCTCCCTTTCATCAACTGGAGGTAGTCGACGATCAGTAAAGCAAGTCCATGCTCTTTTTTGAGTCTTCTTGCCCGAGCCCTTACCTCCAAAACACTCATGGAAGGGGAATCGTCGATGAACATCGACGCCTCGATGAGCTTGCTTGCTGCCTCCGACAGACGCCGCCAGTCACTTTGAGAAAGCATTCCTGCCCTCAATTTGGAATGATCTATTTCTGATTCAGAGCTTAAGAGACGGGTGACGAGCTGTTCCTTGGACATTTCCATAGAGAAAACCCCAACCGGCAACGGGTTCTCTTTCATTGTCGCAACATACTGCGCAATATTCAGACACAAAGCTGTCTTCCCCATACTTGGCCTACCTGCGACGATAATAAGGTCTGAATTTTGCAAACCACTTGTAAGCCGGTCCAATTCCGTATAACCTGTCGGCACACCGATTACAGATTTTTTATTCTGCGAAAGCAGCTCAATCGTCTGTATGTTTTCCATGACTATATCCTTCATGGAAAAAAAAGACGGCTTGAACTTGTTTTCAGCAACCCGGAAGATGAGGCTCTCCGCCTCATCGATGTATGTGTCGACGTTCGTATCGGGCTCGTGTCCTTTTTCGATAATGAGAGTGGCTGCGTTAATCAGCTTCCTTATGAGGGCCTTTTCCCTCACCATCTTTCCGTATTGTACGATGTTGGCGGCACTGGGCATAAGGTCGACGAGACTGTTGAGATACGTGATGCCGCCTATTCTCTCGACAAGGCCTTTGTCCCTTGCTAAGCTACTCACAGTAATGATGTCTATGGCTTCGTTGCGCTCGTAAAGATCGAGCATGACATCGTAGATCTTCCCGTGGGCATCCTTGTAAAAATCATCAGCCGCCACCATATCGACGATTTTATTGATTGATTCAGGGTCAACGAGAAGACCGCCGAGAAGAGATTGCTCTGCCTCGATGTTCTGCGGCGGTATATGGGCCGCTACCGGGGCCCTCATTTCTCGTGCATTCCTGACGGATCGGGCCATTTATTCTGTTTCTTGTTCTACTTCAACCTTCACGGCTGCGTTGACATTTTGGTCTAAGTGGATTTCAACAGTGTATGCCCCGGTCATCTTAATCGGCTCCTCAAGTCTTACATTTTTCTTATCCACTTCCGCGCCGGTTGCATTTTTGATTGCGTCTACTATATCCATGTGTGTAACTGATCCGAAAAGCCTTCCGTCAACACCGACTTTTTTCTTGATGGTAAGAGAAATCTCCTCCAGTTTTGCCTTGAACTCACTTGCAACTTTGATATCCATTCCCCGCTTGTTCTGAATGCTTTTTACCACATCCTCAAACCGCTTAACATTACCTTCCGTTGCCGGGAGAGCCAGCCCACGGGGGATAAGAAAGTTTCTTCCATGGCCGTCTTTAACCGTAACCACCTCGCCCTTCTTGCCCGTACCTTTCACGTCTTCTGTAAGTATCACCTTCATGCTCTTTCCTCCATTACCTTGATAGGGTCGTGAAAGGAAGGAATGCAATGTGCCTTGCCATGTTTATTGCTTCCTTCAATTTTCTCTGATGGTTGGCGCAGGTACCTGTCATTCTCCGGGGCATTATCTTCCCCCGTTCTGTAATGAAATATTTTAAGAGTTTCGGATCCTTGTAATCGATTGCTATGTTAGGATCCTGACAGAACCTGCAAACCCTTTTTCTTACGTAAACCCTCTTTTTCTGCGAATCATGACCACGTGTTGTTGGTCTTGTTGGTCTTGGCATCTATTCCTCCATCCATATAATTTTATTAGCCATGAGCCTTAATTGATCATGTGATTTCCCTGAAGCCCTGGCGAGCTCGCCTGAAACAATGATGTTACTCCCGGGCATGTTGGCAATATTCTTCATGCCCTGGCGCTCCATGAATACCACATCGATACTAAAGGCTCCTTCATCCACCCATAAGGGGAACATGATAAGCTTGTCTCCCCTTGGTGTGTAGACAATTTCAGGTTGTTTCTTCAGTGTCCCCGAGAGGAAAACCTTGTTCAAGCAAGCTCACCTTCAAGCTCCTCAAAAACAACTGCCTCAGGTGGTTTTTCCGGACCCTTGTTGGTTTCCGTGACAACGACGAACATGTGCCTGAGGATGAGGTCCACAGTTCTGTAAAACTTATTTAACGGGGCCACATTTTCTTCGGCCATATCAAGTAGGAAGAAGAAGTAATGGCCTCTATCCTTTTTTTTAATCGGATATGCAAGCTTCCTCACTGCCCAGTCGTCAATCTTAATGATGTTAGCACCGAATTTCTCGATATTGGTCGTAATCCTTTTAAGAAGGTCTTCTTCCTCTTCTTTTGTACAGTCGGGGTTGATGACAATAATATTTTCGTACCTACCCACTTTTATCTCCTTTCGCTATTGTTGTGGCACTTGTTGTGCTACCGCATTCTTCGCTACTTTTACCCTTACCTTTTCAGCTATCTCGATGGTGACAGTAGTATCTGTTAAGCCTGTTATTTTACCATACAAACCACCAGATGTAACGACTTCATCGCCTTTTTTCAAGTTTTCAATAAACTGCTTCTGTTGTTTTGCCTTCTTCTGCTGCGGTCTGATGAGCAGAAAGTAAAAAACAACAAATAACAGGATAAGGGGAAGAAAACTCATCCATTGGTTACCACCTGACGAGGGTGCGCCTAAGTTACCCATTGCATACGCTATATTCATCCTTTAATTCACCTCCTTTCCATTGTATTTTAAATTGCTCGTAAAAGGTCCCAAAGGATCCTTCCCGTAATGCCTCTCTTATGGTCTTTAGCAAATTATTATAAAAGAATATGTTATGAATTGTATTCAGAAAATAGCTCGAAAGCTCATGGGATACAAAAAGATGCCTTAAATATGCCCGTGAAAAGGTCCTGCATGTGTAACATGAACAGGTCTCGTCGATGGGGTTCTCATCCTTTGCATACCTGGCGTGTTTGATGTTGATCCTTCCCTCCCTGGTGAAGAGGCTTCCATTCCGTGCATGCCGTGTGGGAATAACACAGTCGAACATGTCAATACCCCTTCTCACCCCTTCAACGATGTCTTCAGGAAATCCGAGCCCCATAAGATATTTCGGTTTGTTGTGAGGAAGCATATCAGCCACCGTATCTATCATCTCCCACATAATGCTCTTTGGCTCGCCCACGCTCAATCCACCAAGGGCGTAACCGTCAAAATCCATATTAATCAGTTCTCCAGCCGATTTTAACCGCAAATCGCCATAAAAACCACCCTGGACAATTCCAAAGAGCATTGCTCCATCGGGCTTCTTTGCGTCTTTGCATCTTCGAGCCCATCGCGATGTGAGTTCGACTGAGCTTCTCGTGTATTCGTAACTTGAAGGGTAGGGCACACATTCATCGAAGCACATGATAATATCAGCCCCTATGTTTTCCTGAACCTCGATAACCTTCTCAGGGGTCAGGAAATGCCTTGACCCATCAATGTGCGACTGAAATATAACGCCATCTTCTTTGATTTCACGGAGCACCCCGAGGCTGAAAATCTGGTACCCACCACTGTCGGTAAGAACTGATCCATCCCACCCCGCAAATTTATGTATGCCTCCCATCTCCCGTATCAGGGTATCGCCGGGTCTCAAATACAGATGATAGGCATTTGCAAGGATCACCTTGATGCCCATGTCCTTCAGATCCTTGGGCGAAGTGGCTTTTACGATACCCTGAGTGCCCACCGGCATAAATACCGGCGTATCTATCTCTCCGTGCTGCGTTCTTATAATTCCCAGACGCGCACGTCCTTCCTCCTTGAGAACTTGGATCATATTCATAGGATGAACATCGCATCCCCATAACTGTAAAACCTGTAACCCCTCTCCATTGCTTCTGAATAACATCGCATAATCTCACCGGATCCCGCAAAGGCGGAGACCAGCAAAAGCGGTGTTGATCTTGGCAAATGGAAGTTCGTGATGAGTGCGTCAACGACCTTGAAGTTATGACCTGGATAAATAAAAAGCTCGGTCTTGCCTACGAGAGGCACGCCCCCGTTTCCATTATAGAAACTTTCAAGTGTGCGTACCACACTGGTACCGCATGCTATGATTCTACGGCTCTCCTCTCTTGCCTTCCTGATGAAAGCCCTCGCCTCCGGTGTGATATGGTAATATTCACCATGCATTCGATGATCTTGAACGTTCTGCGATTTTATCAGGAAAAACGTTCCCACCCCGATATGGAGGGTAATCTTTACTATATGAACGCCAATCTGTCGTATGGTGCTCAGTAACTCCTCGGTAAAATGAAAGCCGGCGGTCGGTGCCGCTATCGAACCCGGCATCTCCGCGTAGACTGTCTGATAACGATCGAAATCTATGATCCCGTCATTTTCTTTTCTTTTCACGTACGGGGGAAGAGGCATTTTACCGTATTCGCCCATAATATCGAACATGTCGCCTGCATGATCAAAATCAATAATCCAGTATTCCTCTCCTCTTGTCAGCGTGGCTTCCGTTCGTCCAATGAAGACCTTGAGTTCTCCTGTGCCGCCCTTAACACCATTCACGAGACAGAGCCAGCGCTTGTCGTTGATCTTCTCAACGAGCAGGATATCGACACCGCCCCCGGTAATCTTCCTGGCATGGATCCTTGCGGGAATCACCTTGCTGTCGTTCAGTACCAGGACATCCCCCTCTTTAAAGAACTCGGTTATGTCGCGGAACGACTTGTGCGCGATTGACCCGTCGGCCCGGTCAAGAACGAGCATGCGTGAGGCTTCCCGGTCTTGCTCCGGATACTGGGCAATGGATGCCTTTGGCAGACTGTAATCAAACTCTTTGATGTTCATTCCCATAAAAAGCAAGTTAATTTTATAACAGATTGTGCAAATATTAGCAAATCAATTTGGACAGTTACAAGGGCATACAGCTTACAGGGGTTTGCAGCGCTGTATCTGAAGCCTTGCGAAAAAAAGCTTTACTTTTTACAATATTAGTCGAAATAATATATAGCAAACATGGAAAACTTGCGGGAAGAACTTATCGACAAGGCGAAGACCCTGAGGGTTATGCCCACTCTCCACAGTATCATCGAGAGATTGTTCGTGATCCTCGACGACAAAAACTCTTCTTTCAGCGAGCTCAATGATGTTATTAAGTATGATCAGGCAATCTCATCGAAGATCATAAGTATTGCAAACTCAGCGTATTACAGCAGGGGGGTTGAAATTTTCAGCCTCCAGAGAGCCATGATCACCATGGGTTTTGAGGAAGTCAAAAACATCGTTATGTGTCTCCTCTTTGTGGAAAATATTCTTAAAGAACTGAAGCTGCGGGCTGATATTCTCCTTGAGCTCTGGACGCATTCAGTGTTTGTCGCGTGTGCTGCACGGGTTCTTGCAGGTCGTATTTTTGGCGAAGACCCTCAAAAGGTTTTTACCATTGCCCTCCTCCATGATATCGGGAAAGTGTTATTCTACATGACTGTTGAGGACTACGGTGATCTGGTCAAAGATGCCCACAGCAAGGGAAAGCCCTTGAACAGAGAAGAGAGGAACATCTTTGGCACGGATCACGAAGAGTTAGGATATATTCTATCAGTGAAATGGCAGTTTCCCGAGGAGTTTTCCCAGGTTATTCGCCACCATCACGATGGGAAGGTGTCAGACAAGCACGAACCTCTCCTGAAATTAGTCAGGGCTGCAGACAAATTTTCAACTGCTTCAATTCACGACTCTGACCCCGAAGCATTCATTTTGCTCAAGGAACGGGATGGAATTATACAGGAAATGCAAAAAATAATGAACTTCTTTCAGTTGAATGGCCATGGAGCGAGATAACCTAAAATCAGAATCAATAAATTTTCAGTGGAATTTTTACGAACGGGCTATTAATAACTATTCCATCATTATGAGGATGCTCCACTATGTGGAGGAAGAAGACAGCCTCATCAATAACATACCGCGCATATTGGTTGAAGGCTCCATCTTCGATATGTGCAAAATCGTCCGCCATGACAACGGAATGGTTCGAGAGGGTTTCTTTAGCCTTGAAGAATCTCTGTGCAGTGTTGATCTTGATACCATTAAATCGGCAAGTGCCGGGGCGTTCACCCCATCTGTCCTGAAGGATGCCTTCGGTTATGGTGTACTTTATGTGTATCCGCTGAAAAAGGATATGGATATCGTCGGTTTTCTCCTCCTTGGAAGGAGAATGCCTGTCGAACTGGATTCGAGAACGCTCCGTGAGCTTGAGATTGTCTGCGATATTTACAATAAATCCCTCATTCTCCACATCAATCTTCACACCCACAAAAAGGCAGTTCACAAGAAAACCATCTATGAAAGTCTTACTGATGAATTCCCTGACGCCCTTCTCATGGTCGACAAGAATGGTGCAATTGTTTATGCCAACAAGCGGGCAAAGGGCGAATTCGAAGGCAGTAAAGGCTTCCTTGTTGGTGAAAAGATCGATAATGTAGTCTCCGGTATCGGGAGCGATTTTTACAGGAAAGATTCGGTTCTTCACGGCGAGGTTAAATATAAGGCGGGGGATAAGTTCAAAATTTTCAGGATGGACAGCTTTCCTGTCAAGCAAGCTCTTGAAAAAGGTGTTTGGAAGGGCCTTCTCTTCAAGGATGTTGCTGAAATGAAGATCAAGGAAGAAGAACATGTCCTGAAAGAGAAGATGGAAAGTATAGGGATGCTTGCAGGCGGCATCGCTCATGATTTTAACAATCTTCTCACCGGTGTTCTTGGTTATGCATCCCTCATAAAGAATTTTCTCTCCAACGAGGAGAAGTTATACCGTTATGCCGAGGCCATAGAAAGCTCGGCCCAGAGGGCTGCAAAACTTGCCCAGCACCTCCTCAATTTCTCGAGACGTCAGGGAAGGGTTTCTGGAATTGTCGATATCAATATGCTCCTCGAAGACATCCTCTTTTTGATAAAGGAAAGCTTTCGGGATATCGAAATCGAAAAAGCCTTTGATCCGCGCCTATACCCGATTAAAGGTGATGAGGCAGAGCTCCAGAATGTGTTCTTGAACCTCTGCACGAATGCCAAAGATGCCATGGCCGGGAAAGGCCTCCTAAAGGTGCGGACAGAAAGAAAACGATATGTCGGCCACCGTGAGTTTGCCGTGGTGGAGATCGAGGATACGGGAAAGGGCATCGATGAAAAGATCAAGGAAAAGATCTTCGAACCCTATTTTACTACGAAAGAAAACGGTACAAATCTGGGCATGGGTCTTTACCTTGTCGATAAAATTATCAGGGAGCATGGCGGTTTTGTAGAGCTGGACAGCGAAAAAGATAAAGGCACACGATTCAGCATATACCTTCCCCTACCGACGAAGATAGCAGAGCCGGAAACAGCAAAAGAAGAGCAGACAAACGGTGGTCTGACAAAGAAACAGAAAATACTGGTTGTCGACGATGAAGACGTAGTGCGGGAACTCATCAAGGGCGTGCTTGCCGATGAACCGACCGAGATACTTGAAGCTCCGGATGGTACCAAGGCACTGGAAATCTTTAAAGAACAGCACGGAAGCATTGATCTCGTTATCCTTGACATGATCATGCCGGGGATCAAGGGTGATGAAGTTTTGAGGGAGATGCGCTTAATACGAAAAGATATCAAGGTCATTATATCAAGCGGTTTCATGAGCGAAGAGCAGCGGGACAGCCTCAAGAAATACAAGGTCGACGCGTTTCTTGATAAGCCTTTCCGCGACAAAGACGTCATCCACACTATCATAGAAGTCCTCTCCAAGAAGTAATACTGATCAGCAATCAAAGGTTAAGGTTGAGGTTAGGGTTAAGTTCTGATATCTTATTTGCAGCGGTATCGTCTGTTCAAAAAGTACACACCATGCGGAACTTTTTTGAATTCACAATGCATGATCTTGAAAATGCTATCGGAGCCCTCGGTAATGAGAAGTTCCGTGCCCGGCAGCTATTCAAATGGGTCTACAATAAGGGCGTCCTTGACTTTAATGAGATGACGAACATCTCAAAAAGCCTGCGGACTGTATTCAAAGAAATGTTCCTCACGGGGCTTCCGGAGATCAAAGATGTTCTCCATTCTCAGGACGGTTCAGTTAAATTTGGTCTTGCAGCATCAGACGGACGCATCATGGAGAGCGTCCTCATCCCTGAAAAGGATAGAAACACCCTCTGCATATCCTGCCAGATCGGGTGCAGGATGGGTTGCAAGTTCTGCGTAACAGGAAAGATTGGTTTTATCCGGAACCTTTCTGCCGCAGAGATTATCGGGCAGATCATGGCGGCAAAGCACTACCTTGGCGAACAAAGAATCACGAATATTGTCTTCATGGGCATGGGCGAACCAGTAGACAACCTCGACAATCTGATCCACGCCCTCGAAATCATGAAGAACCCCCTCGGTCTTAATTTTTCTCACCGGAGGATCACCATGTCCTCAGTGGGCCTGCTGGAAGGCCTCCGCACGCTGGAGCCCAAGGTGGCTAGCCTTGCCATCTCCCTCAATGCGGCTGATGAGGCAAAGAGAACTTCTCTCATGCCCATCAACAGGCTCTACCCGATTCGGGACATCGTAAGCTTTGTCAAGGGTTACCAGGGAAGCAAGAGGATCAGGATTACCTTCGAGTACATCTTAATAAAAGATATAAACGATTCACTCGATGATGCAAAACAGCTTGCAGACCTCCTGGAAGGTGTTAAATGCAAGATAAATCTCATTCGTTTCAATGAGTCCCCCTATGTCGAATATAAGGCGCCAGAACCAAAATCCGTCGAACAGTTCCATGCTTACCTTCTCAAAAGACATTTTACTGTTATCGTGAGGGACTCAAGGGGGCAGGATGTGGGAGCAGCGTGTGGACAGTTGGGTGCACGATACCTGGGGGTCGAAAAGGACAAAAACAAGAAATTAAGAAGCTGAGAAGCTGAGAAGCTGAAAAAACTCGAAGTTAAGAAGTTAAGAAATTAAGAAACTGAGTAGTTGTAAAGGCGATACGAGGGGAAAAATGAACATTCTACCAATATACAAGCAGTCTTTTTTCTGTAAACACGACCGGATGGATGGTTTGAGGCTGGATATGATCTATGAAGACCACATGGTCTATTGTGATATGAAAATTGATAACCCATTCGAAGGTTATCATGATGTTGTCCATGGAGGCATGCTGTTCGGTATTCTCGATGTGATAATGTGGTACATAATTTTTATGGAGACGAAGAAGATCGGGATGACGAGAAAGACTGAAATGGAATTCTTTAAACCCGTTATGTGTAATATGTCATACCGGGCGGCAGGGAAGTTCGACAGGATTGATGACCGGGATATCTATGCCTCTGCCTGGATTGAGGATCAGAGCGGAGAATGTTATGCGAAGGTCACTGCACTCTTCAGGGAAGGGAAAGACATCTCAATCTCCGATTTTATACGTAACTTTGATTACAGCCGCACAACACCAGAGATAAAGGCGTATTTCTTCTCGCTTCTCGAATGAGCATCAGGCAATAGGCGAGAGGCTATGGGCTATGGGAAAAGAGGCGCTGAGCGGTCCCCATCACGCCATCCGCGGAGTGCCGGAGAGTTCTGCTTCGATTGCCTGGATTAGTCGGTCAATACCTATCTTCTTCAGGCTGGAGATAGAGACCGCTCTGTAACGATCCTCAATATTCTTCAGAAATGTACGGTCTGTTTTATCGATCTTGTTGAAGACAATAAGTCGTTTTTTCTCTTTCAGGCCTAACGTGGTAAGGATATCCTCCACAGCCTTAATCTTATCTTCAAAATTAGGCGAGCCCACATCAACGAGGTGAAGCAAAAGGTATGCATCATCAAGTTCCTCCAGGGTGGCGACGAAGGCACGGAGCAACACCTGGGGCAAATCCCTTATGAAACCGACTGTATCAGTGAGGATAATGTTCTTCCGTTCAGGGTACTTGATGAGTCTTGTAGTGGGGTTGAGGGTGCTGAAGGGTTTATCCTCTGCTTCGACCCTGCTTTTTGTGAGGAGGTTCATCAACGTTGATTTGCCAGAGTTTGTGTACCCTATGATTGACACGATAGGGATACCTGAAAACCTTCGTTTCTCCCTTTTCTTGTCCCTTTCCTGTCTTACCTCGTTCAGCCTCTTCTCGAGAAGTGAGATTTTATCCCGGATCCTCCTCCTGTCAACCTCAAGTTTTGTTTCTCCGGGGCCACGGGCCCCTATACCGCCTGTGAGCCTTGAAAAGGCGATATTGCCCTCTGAGAGGCGCGGCCGGATATAACGAAGCTGGGCAAGCTCTACCTGGATCTTGGCTTCGTTGGTCCTTGCCCTGCCCGCGAAGATGTCCAGTATCAGCTGGTTCCTGTCGATTACCCGAAGATCTGTCATGGCAGAGATGTTCTTTATCTGCCCCGGAGTAAGTTCGTCATCGAAGACAAGGAGGTCAACCCCTAGCTGCTGGCATCGGACAATAATCTCCTCAATCTTGCCTTTCCCGATAAGAAATTTCGGGTGTATCTCTTTCGGTCGCTGTATGATTGTTTCGACCACGGTTATCCCTGCGGAATAGCAGAGGTCTTTTAACTCCACAATACGGTCTTCCACGTCCTGCACCCGCCTTGGGGAAGCAACCGACACGAGTACGCATCTCTCCTTATCCTTGTCAAGGATGTAGTGACTCCCCCTCTCCTTGACGAATTCGTTTTCCAGTTCTGTGATAAATTCGATGAAATCAAGGTCAAGTTCCTGGACAGGAATGGGTCCTATGAAATCCCAGGCTTGTCCTTTCTTGTTCTGCGGTATGAGGTGGCCTGTGTGAATCAGGATCCCTTCATCCCGTTTTTCAGCGATACAGGCCACGAGATCAAGCTGTAAAATGGCGAGATCTGTCAGGTCTTCCCTGGAGAGCAGCTCAGTGTTAAGGTGAGTGTGAATAAACCTGAGCCCCCTGAAGCGTGCCCTTCCTACCCTTTCAGAAGAGAGGGGAGGGATGGCAATCCCGGTCTTATCCCCCACAATCACATATTCTACCAGCCCACGTCTGTTGATGAGAAGACCGACCTGCCGGGAAATATCCCGTGATATCTGGAGAATATTGCGGGCTGTGTCAAAGGGGATAATACTTGTTGCCTCTACCTTTTTTTTGTAGAGATTTTCGAGCCTTCTTTTGATGAGGTGGTTAAGCCCTTGGGTGTTCCCGTATATTTCTATAACGCCCTCTCACTCTTCGTGCGAGCTAGTTACTCCGAACTTTACTCACAACTGTTCCCTTGCTAAGCGCTGACAATGAGGTCTCTGTCAATTTCCATTTTTGCGCAATAATTGACGCCATCAAGGAGGATTGCAACCCGTTCTTTCCCGTCCAGTTCACTTTCAAAGATACCGCTGAAACCCTTGAATGGACCATTTTTGATAAGAATTTTATCTCCCTTGCTTATGCTCGGCTTTTGAATAGCAGCAACACCATTGTCAAGCCTTGCCTTGATGAATTCTATCATTTCGTCCTGGAGTGGGATAATCTGTCCGCCAAAGTGAACGATTGTCTTAACACCCCGCGCATATTTCACCATTCGGAAATCATCAACGGGGTGAAACCGAACGAAAATGTAATTGGGAAACATGGGCTCAACGACATGGATGAATTTTCCATCCTTGTATTTTCTCAATTTCAGTCTCGGAGCCAGTACCTCTATGCCGCCATTTATAAGATTATTCGCTGCCCTTTCCTCATTCCTAGGTTTTGTGTTTACTACATACCATCGTTTCATAGTTATTATTATCTGCGATAAATAACAAATTATCAACAGAAACATCTGCTCCAGCATCCACGAATCAAAGCGGAAGAACTTGACATTTGTGAATATTCTTATACACTTGTAGTGTAGACGCTATGAAGATTGAGGTACTTGGATGCTACGGCAACATAATAGGTGATTACCGCGCCACTGCTTTTCTTATTAACGATCAACTTTTACTTGATGCAGGTACTGTCACAGAAGTGCTTGATGACGAGCGCCTCAAGAAGATTAAATATGTTCTTATAAGTCATACCCACATTGACCACCTTAAGGGTCTTTTTCCCCTCGTGGACGAGCTTGTCATGATGGGCACCTACAGTTTTGAGCTCATCAGCACCGCTGAGATACTGACAAGTATAACCGACAACCTATTTAACGACCTTATCTGGCCTGATTTCACTGCCATTCCTTCGGAACGGAGGGCCATTATGAAGCTTCGGGAGGTTGAAGCAGAAAGGCCCTCAATGGTCGGAAGTTTCAGCATTCGTCCGATCCCGGTTTCTCATACGGTAGCCTGTGTCGGTTATATAGTAAAAGAAGGCGATAGGGGGTTTATGTATACTGCCGACACAGGGACAACAGAGAGATTCTGGGAAATTGCACGGGAGGAACGGGGTATCGAGTTCATTATCGCCGATGTTTCTTTCCCGAACAGACTAGAGAAAATGGCAGCGAGGTCAGGGCATATGACCCTGCCCATGCTTGTCCAGTGCCTGGATCGTTTTGGCCTGGGTCACAAGAAGATCTTCATCACCCACATGAAGCCTATCTTCCTCCAGGAGATCCTTTCCGAGCTAACCTTATCTGGTCGCCCGAATATCAAGCCAATCAATCAAGGTAATTCGATCACTCTATAGAGCCAATGAATCAGGGGGTTAAGGAGCCAAAGGGCAGGGTTCAAGGGGTCGAGGAAATATAGCTCAAAGCTCATGGCTCATATCAAAAAAGAAAAAAATTAAAAGTGCTCAATCATTAAGGATATCACCCGCACATCATGTATGATTTGGTCTTTCTCAATTGTTGAGGATGTGGTATATATTCTGACAAGATTCTGAGAAGCTTTCAATCTCAATTTCTTATTTTCTCAGCTTCTCAGCTTCCGTCGTTAACAAAATGCGCCCGTAGCTCAGCTGGATAGAGTGTTGGCCTCCGGAGCCAAAGGTCGCGCGTTCAAATCGCGCCGGGCGCGCTATTAATATCAATAGGTTACAATTAAACTATAAAATGGTAGCTTTCGGCTTAATATCAAAATTTAGGGTCTAAAA
>PDVH01000191.1_pt2 | contig 13838 bp, 14 predicted proteins | sample 1369781 | NCBI WGS metagenome assembly PDVH01 (sample SAMN07795378, study PRJNA414565) | Alkali sediment metagenome, whole genome shotgun sequencing project. | isolation source: glacial lake sediment | place: Bosnia and Herzegovina: Donje Bare Lake | collected 2016-06
AGAATTATTTATTTGATTTCTATATTAATATTCGGGTTTGGGCTCTTTAGAATGTTTTTTTTTGCATTCTTTCCTCCCAGACTTTTAAGCCCAGACCCAGTTATTTAGAGAGAAATGATGCTATCCTTGTTTCGGTATTTTTTTAGGGAAAATTGATGTTTTTTGGTTCTTTATCCTATTTTTATCCTTACACAATGCTTAAATAAATCAATTGAATAATAATTAGAGGAGAAGCATTCAGTAGGGAGCGAAAGGTTATGGCGAATCGTCGTATCGCACTATTTGCTGTCAGTGGGATTCTTTGCGTTGTTTTAGGCGGGAATCTATCACCTATCATTCAGGGGGAGCCCTTTGGTGGAGCACCATCATTACAACAAGAACCCTTTTTTCAATTGATAAGAGACCGAGCGTCTGAAATCTGCGGATATGTCAGCAACAATGAAACTGGGGAACCGATAGCAGATGTCGATGTCAGTCTCTTCTGGACAGATTCACAGGGTTATGTATGGTCGAATGATACACAAACCGATGTAGCAGGGTTGTATCTCTTTTCAGTTGCAGGAGCAGTAGAGATAAGTCTGTATTTCTGGCACCAGGATTATTTTAGTAAACTATTTTTTTCGATGGACGCAGAGGGATACGAGATTTTTTGGTTTAACACCTCATTGACACCCATCCCAGAAGCCAATGTCCTCATTCAAGGTTACCTTACCGACAACTCGACAGGGGAACCTGTGGAAGGAGCACAAATCACTGTGTATTGGACAGACATGGAAGGACATTCATTCCAAAATAATACAAACTCGGACGCATCCGGATATTACTTTCTAGGAACAATTTCTGGGGATAATCAGATTAGGATTGATTTTTGGAATCAGTATTTTAATTATTGGACAGAGGTGTTCCTGGAGAATAATTCCATATTCTGGCTGAATGTTTCTCTAGTTCCGTACCCACCTGTTTCTGCCTTCGTCTGCGGGTTTATCACCGATGAGGACCTTGGAATCCCGATTCCAAACGTAGAAATATATCTCTCCTGTCATATTGAAAACGGGTCTTTTTATAATAATACGAATACCGACGAGAACGGTTTCTATCGCATGGGAACCATCCCCGGTCAATTGAGCATTTACGCGTATGCATCGAACTATTCCAGCCCTGTATGGATAGACTGTGACATCGAAGAGAATCAGATACTCTGGATCAATCTCTCATTGGATTTTAATCCCTATGAGGATTCCCTCATCAGGGGATTTGTCATGGACACCGAAACACGGGCACCAGTACGGAATGCACTAATCAAATGTGATTGGAGGGATGATATCGGGCACCTCTATAGCACATCGACGTTCACCGATCAGAAAGGATATTATTCAACTACGGTACCTGCTGGTCAGGTCCGGCTTTTCGTTATAGGAAACGGATATGTGAACCAACAGACGCAGTGGATTCCTGCCAAGGAGAACAGTGAACAATGGTTAAACACCACGCTTACCCCAACGATTACTGTGGTATTTGTCAAGCCACACATCGGCATCTACATCAATAATGAATCACGGTTCCCAATTCTTACGCGCATCTTTCCGAAAACCATGCCCTTAATCATCGGCCCCTTGGAAATACTGGTGAATATTACGAATGCAACCCTGGGATGCAATCGAGTTGAGTTCTACATCGATTCAAACTATTGTGGAACAGACCAACAAGCACCATTTACATTCTCCTGGAATCAAACCAGGACGTTCCCCTTCCGCCATGAGCTGAAGGCGATCGCCTACGATAACGCAGGTCCCTGCACGATTGAAACCATCCTCGTCCGGAAAATATCATAAAAAATTGAATGAACGACTGTAGTTGAATGACCATATAGTTGGGAAGTGAAAAAAAGATGAAGAAACCTTGTATTTCGAAAGCTGTTGTTTGCTGTATCATCGGTATATTGCTGAGCATTTCTCTCATCGGTACCATCACGGCAGATGCATCGATTACTAAACACGATGCAATAGAATATGCATCTCCTGCGAAGTTACGTGATGGCACTTCTGTGATTTGTGGATTTACCACAGATATAGTGACGGGATTGGCAATTGCGAACGTCCAGGTAAACATCGATTGGGAGGATTCCGAGGGACATGACGGATGGAACAGTACGTATACCACCGATGCTGGCTTTTACCTCTTTACGACGGGTCCTGTGGAATTCCGATTGTACTTCTATCCAGACGATTATTTCAATGAATATTCAGATCTCCTCACTGTGGGCGAAGATCAAACTTTTTGGTATAACTTATCCTTAACCGCAATTCCAGATCAAACCGCGAGTATTCAGGGATATATTACCGACAATGCAACAGGGGAGCCCATCTCTGAAGCAAACAGTTATATTTACTGGAATGACGAAGAGCATTCTTGGTCCAATTATACGTATTCGAATTCATCAGGGTATTACCATATTGGTGCTATCCCCGGAATCGTTCGTATGAGTATTAATTTTAATAACTATTATTCCTATCACTCGGAGGAGTTATTCCTTGAAAATAATTCGCTTCTCTGGTTCAATATCTCCCTGATACCATATCCCACTGTCTCAGTAATTGTTCGTGGATTTATCACCGATGCCCAACTAGGTAATCCTATCCCTGATGCTAGCGTTTCTGTCCATTGTTATACACCACATGGACAATTTTCTAACTATACCAACACCGATGAGATTGGATATTATTCCATAGGGACAATCCCAGGGACAGTCAGGATTTTGAGCTATGAGTCTAATTACGAATCCACATCATCCCCTGAATTCGTTGTCACTGAAAACGAGACGTACTGGGTCAATCTATCCTTGACCTTTCAACCAGATGAAAATGCCATCGTCAAGGGATATGTAACCGATGGGGAGACCCATGCAGCAGTACGAAATGCATTCGTTCAATATAATTGGAAGGATGAGGTCGGACATTTCTATGGCAAGTCGACCTTCACCGATCAGAAAGGATATTATTGGATAACAGCACCTGAGGGAACCGTTCAATTTTTTATTACTGGAAATGGATATACACTCCATCAGACTCCATGGTTCTTTCTTAATCAGAGCCTTGACCACTGGCTGAATGCCTCCTTAGAACCTGAAATCTCCATTCAGTTCGAAAAACCACTCTCCAGCATTTACATCAATAATCAATCACGATTTCCTCTCCTTTCCAAGGTACTCTTCAGGGTCTTCCCCGGCAGCATCCCACTGATTATCGGACCATTACAAATAACGGTGAACGTCACCAACGCATCAATCCAGGGATGTTCCCGTGTCGAGTTCTACATTGATGGCGTCTATCTTAGGACCGATGCTGAAGAACCCTATACCTACGATTGGACAACAAAAGGTTTTTTGAAACACACGATACAGGTCATCGCCTATGACAATGCTGGCCCTTGTACGATAGAATCGATCACTGTCACAAAATTTATGTAGCGAACTCTTCGTGAAACTCTCTTGATCCAGATTACTGCATGGCTTGATAAGATTTTTTCTCTAATATAAAAGAACCAAATGAAAAGGAATATATACTATCTGTCCATACATGCTGAACTTCAACCGAGAACCAGCATGGATGGTGAGGGAGATGCAAAACATTTCAAAAGAGATTCAGAAACGACAGATGTTGAGTTGCGCAGGATGCGGCAAGACCTTTGATCGGAATGAAAAAACAGTCAGTTATGATTTCGAGCGGTACTATTGTTTCCGTTGCGATGACGAGCGATAACCTCATCTCACTATTTTTTCAAAATAAAAATACAAAAACGAAAATCCTTCTAATTTTCTGTCGATTTGATAATTTTTTCAGTACCTGAAGAGAGGGTTTTTCTATCGTGACGTGTTGTCTTTTTATATGACACCTACCGAGATTTATCAGGAGACTGTGTCTGCAAAGACCTCCGATGGATGGGATCTCCGTATCAATCATTATCTTCCGGTGGGGAAGAACATCGTCCGATATCCCGTCATCCTTTGCCATGGTCTTGCTGCGAACAAGAACAGCTGCGATTTCGGCCAACCGGGTACACCAGAGTGGCAGCGGTACAGTCTTGCAGCGTACCTCTCACAGCAGCATTCGGAGAACGAGGCTGTCTTCGATGTCTGGGTCCCCGAACTCAGGGGTGGTGGCCAGCCAACCTTCGACCCAAAGAAACACCCAGAGCGGTACCGCTGGTCTGTCGACGATTATATCGACAAAGACGTCCCTGCGATCATCAGAAGAGTACAGGAATGGTACAAAGAGAAGAAACACGATACACCCCCCGTGTTCTGGGTGGGAAAAAGCATGGGAGGGATGATCGCCTATGCCTACGGGGAAACCAGAGAGGGACAGAAGAATCTAAAAGGTGTGGTAACCCTTGGTTCACCAGTCGTGTTCGGAAAGACCAGCGTATTCCTTGAATTTATCACACGAATCAGCCCAAGGAACATCTCCATTCCAATCCGGATTACCGAGATTCTGGAACGATCAGGTGACCTCTCCAATCATTTCAAGGGCATGGGGGTGAACCTTGAGAATGTCGATCCAGCAGTGCTGCAAACCTACCTCAGAGTAGGGTTTTCCAATGTGCTGTCCTCAAAGGTGCTTTCCCAGTTCTCCTTATTTTTCAAGCATATGACATTCTGTCGGTACCCCCGATATCCCTGGATGTATGACACCTTTGGGAGAATTCCTGGGCTAAGAAAAGTCTTCACGCCGTATAGTTACACGGAAAACCTACATCGGTTCATCACTCCGTTGCTCGCAATCGCAGGCGGGCTGGACAAGATGGCACCAAAGACCGATATGCAGTATGTGAAAGACCATGTCAGCAGCACCGATGTGACCTATCTTGAATTCTCAAAGGTGGCAGGGTATCAGGTTGATTATGGACATCTGGATCTGAACCTAGGATTGCATGCCCGTGAAGAGGTGTATCCGAAGATTTACGACTGGTTGATAGAACGAAGTAAAACAACGTAAGATACGCATATTTTAAAAAAAACGCGATACCATTAAACCAGCATAGTTGTTCTCTGTGCTCATGACGATTTATTCTCATTCTCGTCTCAGTTGCTACGAACAATGCCCACAGAAATTCAAACTGCAGTATATCGACAAGATTGAAACCGATGAGGAGCAGACCGTTGAGGCGTTCCTTGGCACCCGGGTCCATGAGGCACTTGAAAAACTCTACCGTGATCTTTCACATCAAAAAAAGGACACCCTGGAAGAACTCCTTGATTTTTTTACCAATGAATGGAACGCGAACTGGACCGATGATATCATAATCGTCAGTGAAGAATATCACGCAGAGAACTACATGAACATGGGGAAGAAATATCTTTCAGATTACTATCAACGCTATCATCCATTCAACCAAGGGAAAACGGTCGCCTTAGAGGAACTTATCCGGATCACCCTTGATGATGAAGGGAAGTATAAGCTCCAAGGGTACATCGACAGACTGACCGAGCTACAGGATGGATTCTATGAGATCCATGACTATAAGACAAACTCCCGACTGCCCTTGGCTGATTATATCCGCTCAGATCGTCAACTCGCGTTATATATGATCGGAGTGAAGACCCAGTACCCTGATGTGAAGGATGTCAAGTTAATCTGGCATTTCTTGAAATTCGACAAGGAGATTGATTCGACTCGGACCGATGATGAGTTAACTCAGCTGAAAAAAGATACCATCCAGCTGATAGAAAGAATCGAAAAGGACGAGCAGTATGAAGCGCATCCTGGTTATCTGTGCGACTGGTGCGAGTATCACTTCTGCTGTCCTCAATGGTCCCATCTGCATATGATACGAGAGAAACCTGCGAACGAGTACCTGAAGGACACGGGGGTTGTCCTGGTGAATCGATATGCTGAGATCAAGTCAGCCCAAAAACTTGCGAATCTGCAATGGGATGCAGAGGTAGAGAAACTCGAGGAGGCACTAAGCTTGTTTGCAGAAAAAGAACATGTCGAGGTGGTATTCGGGTCCAAGAACAAGGTACGCGTCTTAGACACTGAGAAATATTCGTTTCCAAGCAAAAATACCAAAGAACGTGACCAGCTTGAGAAGACGCTCCAGAAGTACGGGAGACTCCAGGTGGTCAGCCAACTGGATACACCAGCACTGGGGAAGATCCTTCAAGAGAAGCAGTGGGAGCCAGAGGTTCTGGAGGCGCTCCAGAAATATATAGCGGTTGAACGCAAGAAACGTTTTTATCTTAGCAAGATCAAAGAAAAATAAAAGAGAAAAACACAGGGATTACTGCACCCCAAATACAAAGATCAGAAAGACGAAGGCGTGTGCGGTGGATTGTGTGTCGTCAACAGTAACAGTGATGAGTGTTTTCCCGATTCCAAGGACGGAGGAGATAATGGTCTTCTTTTGACCGGGGAGGAGTTGAGGAATCAATCCTTCTTTCATGGCTCCTTTCAAGAGGATGCCTCCGCTGAGACTGATTTGCCAGGGTACCTTATTTAACGGCAGCAACCCTTTGTTTTCGATGATGACTGAGACGCCATTCCCACCTTTGATGGTGAGAGCGAGCATCGGATGGTGTTGGATAGCAAACGTGCATATCTTTTCCTCTTCGGCGTTTCCTGACCTATCAACCGAGTAGAACAGCAGTGTATGATTGCCATCCATGGTCACCAGGAATGGTTCTGCATACGTCGTCCATTCGCCAGCGTCAAGTTTGTATTTCGTATAAAGTACCCCAGATCCATTATCGACCGCACTTAGTGAAACGGTCACGTTGCTTACAAAAATCCCACTCTCCAGATCACCAGCCAAGGAACAGGTCGTCTGAGGTGGAATGGTGTCTGTGATGCGATATTTCCAGATGAACTCGGTTCCACTTCCGCTGATAATCTCACAGGCTTTCAGTTCGTTAAACCCATCCGTGTCGAAGTCGCAGATGTTCATACCAGCTAACATCGATTGCGGGTCAGTTAGTGTGATTTCCTCGTAATAGGCTTCACCATTCCAACCGATGACATGTACTTGTTGTGTACCGAAAACGAACTCCTCGTGTCCGTCATTATCTGCGTACCGATTCGATCACCGGCTCGCCCCCAGGGTATTCTCCATGCCAGACCATCTCGTAACCTGTTCCGTTCCATTCGAACAACCACCCTGAGGGTGTTCCTCCATAGCTTCCCACACCGATCTCCGGTGTACCATCCTCATCGATATCAGCTATCCCATCTCCGTATACCGTCGAAGAACCATAGTCAGTCCAAACCGGGACCGCATCCCAAGCTTCTGTTACATCATTCCAGTTCAGCGCCCAAGTCCCTGCGGTAAATGAACCATCATTCGAAACGTCTGCGATAATCTCAGTCTTCTGATCGTTATCGACATCACCGCCCCAGACCATAGGGCATTCGCAGCTCGCGCCATTGGGGCACGCCCAGAATGCTTCCGCAACGAAATGATCGGTCTCCCAGCGGAGTGCATAGACATGCCATGGGCTTGTTCCCATATTCGGTGCATTAGAAACAACCACCTCTACATGACCGTCGTCATTATAGTCACAGGCGAACACGTCATATAGAAAATCAACTCCAACCCCATCGTAACAATCAAGCGTTACCAACGAGGTCCCATCCCAAGTATAGGCATAGACACCATCCGCTCCGGTGAATCCCCAAGCGACAACCAATTCAAGTGTCCCGTCCTCGTTGATGTCAAAGATACATGCCCCTGTCGGGATGTGATAGGACCCTCCAGGAATGTACCATGAGTATTCTTCCACATAGGTCTGCTGTGCAGCATCATAGGAAAGTATTCTGCACATCCCTGTGTTTTCATAACCTCCCACGATGATTTCGTTGACCCCATCTGCGTCAAGGTCTCCTACGGGTTGTGCCAGCTGTGAATGACCCATTCCCCCATAGTCATGGCTCCATTGCAGCTCCCAGCCGTCGTACGACAGAATCAGTGGACAGTCTGGTAGAGATGTGGGTTGGTACTCGGTGCTTCCAGCAGGATTGCGTACTTGTTTTTCTGTCTGCGATGCTAGGCCAAATGGTACAGATGCCACAAGGAAACAGATGAACAAACCGATCATTTTTTTCATCATATATGCTACTCCCCATGTACTAAATCAGAATTCCTTATTTAATATTTTGTAAGAGATAAAAAGGACTGAAACAGGCCACTATTGCTACAGTAGTCATGGTTTTTTGTCAAAGAGTGAATCTGGCACATTGATCATCAGGTTCCATTTTTCGTCTCGTTTCGGTTTCATATCAAACATGTTGAATGGATCGAAGTAGGTTAAAACCCCAAGAGAATAACTTCTAAGGAATTCCTCATCGAAGCTCACGTCAAGGTGGTCAAGGATATAACCAAGGCGTTGAATCAGAACACTTGATCCCATAAGCACCGTATAGTCGATGAGGCGTTGCACGTCAAGGGTATCGATGTTGTTTTTCATGATATGGATCACTTCTGGCAGACCACCGATGTATTTGAATTTCTCCAGGCCATCGACAATGGTTTTTTCCCTGTCCGCCATGTTGACGGCCGTCTGGTCGATGATGACTGGACTGAACCCGAAGAATTTCCGTGGGGTGACATGGATGAAACGATACGAGATGTCTCGGATGTCGGTATTATTACGTATGGTAGTTGTGACGATGTATGTCGGTTGGTGTATCGGTGGGAGAAGTCTGTGATAGGATGCTGCGGTATGATAAGAGAAGTAGTACGGGTCGGTAAGATGACTACCGATGATGAGTGGATTGATGGGTGGAGGGCTTTTATTCTGGATTGATCTGAGGAGGAGGTATTGGTCATGGTCAAGGGTCGCAAACCATTTTTTCAGACTGAGGGCAAATCCGAAGCTGTGCGCTTCTTTTTCAGTGCAGGAGAGGAATGAGACAATGTCTTTAGTGGTCACGAACCAGCGGTTGTTCTGTTCAAGCCACAGGATAAGTTTTCTTTGAGTCTCATTCAATCCTCCCTTCATCTATTTTTGAAATGGATGTACCCCTTTTAATAGATTTTTATCAACTAGATTCTGGTATTTATGTGAAAAAAATGAGAAAAAGGTAAGGTTTTTGTCTTACCTGTTCCAGTATTGGCTTTAATGATTTTTCCTATCGTTGCAATTCCCTTAGAACTGCCATTTGCCTGTGTAGGTATCGTATTCTTGTGGATCCATCGTTTCGCCATACATACTTTGCACAGCATCGTGTGCCAGTGGTATTGCATAGGCTTGCGCATCTTCAGCGTTGTTATAGTCATAGAGTCCCTGCAAGTAGAAATAGGTGTATACTCCATTGTTCATTGCTTGGCTTCCGTCCCAGGAGTATTGATCCTCATCACAGGCGGTATCGACCACTCGTCCATTATAAGTCTGCTGGGTATAGGCTCCTATAAGATCGTCCATCCCGCCTGACATACAGCTATCAAAAATGAAGACGATTTTCTGGGAGGTGAACGTGGAGAACATGTTCCGGAGCTGCCCGTCTAGGATGAGATATAAGTTATATGAAACGATTGCTTCATCGGTGTACTCGGTATCCCCATCGTCGTAACCATCATAGGTTGGTCCATGACCAGAATAGAAGAAGACACATTCAGAGGTTGCCTTGGTCTCTTGGGTGTTCATCCAGTTAATGGCACTAACAATGTTATTTGCGCTCGCTTTCCGGTTGGTTAAGAGTTTTATATTGCTGGCAGGGTATCCTTTTGAGATAAGGTAGTTGTACATGTCAGTGGCATCGTCATCTGGGTATTGAAGGTCATTTCCAACTCCTTGATAGTCCGCGATTCCGATGATGACTGCCCATTTGTCTACGGCTGGTGGGCTTGGTGGTTTTCCTTTACCATTATCTGCTTTTGGTGTATCAATGGTGCTGTCCTGGTTGTTCTTCTCATCGTACACTATCTTTAGTCCCGTATAAATTCTCTGTGCGTCTTGTTCCGCGGGACTGGACAAGTATAGGAGCGGTATGAGAAAGAGACCTGCAATCAATATACTAACGATTATTTTTCCGTCCATTGAAATCCTCCTTCAGCATACACATCTTTTTTTTATTTATAAGGATTGACTTAATTTTCCTTTCATAATCATATGGAAAAAACGAAGGAGAAGAACAAGCTTTTTGAAAAAAAATCTGCGTTCTGCACCTGTTATTCCATCGAAACCATGGTTTTGAGGGGATTAGTAAATAAAAGTCCTGTTGTATTACAGTATTGTACTATGAAGGTGACCTGCCCTCATTGTAAACGACGGATGCGTATCGTTCGAAGTCGTAAGAACGTATGTGCATGCGGGAAGCTTCTAAATTATCGTCATTTCCTGCATCAGAAAATCGATTATGATGTGTTCCTTGTGGATGCGAATATCTTAATCTATGCGTTTGATAGCCGCAGTCCTCGTCGAAAATACTGCCAAGTGATTCTTAAGATGGATGATTCATCAATGACCATTGCGACAACCAAACAGATTATCGATGAGGTAGGATCAGAGATCCAACAGCAACTCTCTGAAAATCTGCTGATTTATCATATTGGTGTTATTCCAAATGATCTGACAGAAATAAAAACGAATGTGTTAAAACAACCGTCGGTTGCTGATCTGTCGTTGATACAGGCAGCCTATGAGCATCCAGAGGTGCGTGGCATCGTGACGTACGATAATGATTTTGCACGTATCGCCACCGCGGGATTAGTCGAAAGGAAAGCATCGGTGAAGTTTTGGCTGGGCAATGCGAAGGAATTTGTCGAAAAGCATCGTCTCAAGATCCCGGATAAAGACCAGGAAGAGGAGAAGGGGTAATACTCTTTTTAATACTCCAGAAATCCCTAAAAAGTTTTATTGTCATTGTCAATAGTCCTTTTTAAATTCATTGAAAGTTGTTTTCTGCAGTGGTCCTTGATTTTTGTTTCTACAGAATTTTTTTATGAAATATTTTTTTTTTGAAACAGTTAAGAGAAGGAAAGGGGGGTCCGGTGATATTAAAAATCTGGGAGGAAAGGTTTGAAACGTAAAGGCTTTCTTATACAGAAAGTCCAGACCCCCATATTATTATATATCTTACTAGTAAATAAATGTTGTCCCAAGAAAATAATAGATATGGAAAATAATTTCATTTATCATATAAAACATATGTTTTATAGCAAACAGACTGTAACATTCATCCCATAATATAGCGTAAAATAGACGAAAATAGACAAAAAAATTTTTCCAGATAGAAGGAAATACTACGTCATTCAATCAGGAGAAGATGCCACGATGAAACTTTCATCGATATTTCTCGAACAGGACATAAGTGACAATAAAAACAATACCAAAAACGACTCCTGGAACACCAACAACAGCGTTTCCACGTATGAGAAGATAGAGACCCCCTAGAAAACATATTGATCCAAACAAACCAAAGATGACAAGAGCAAGAATCCTATCAACCGTCATCCTTCTCATAAGATCTTTTTTTACGGTCGATCCTGTCCCGTCTTCATCAGGAGGTCGAAGGCTGGTGATATATTTTTCCACGGTTCTTTTCTCGGCACGTAAATCCTCTAACAACCATTTTTCATCGTCACAACGTCTATGCAGATATTTCTTCCCGCCTGTTTCAATCCCCCGAGGCATCGAATCACCTATTAGAACTCTTTGGGTTATGGTAACATCTTTAACAGAGCGACGATCTTTTTCTCATCCATTGTTTCCACAGAGAATACCTTGATGTGCTTCATCGTTTTTCCGTTCCCTTCGAAAAGTCCCTGCTGCTGCTTCGTCAACCCTTTCAGCGAAAAACCTAAATTGACATGATCTTTGAGCGCGGCGATGTAGAATTTACCGCAAGGCTCTACTTTTGTGGAACCATAACAGGGGACTCCTGCGCTCATCTGCTCGTTGATGCCAGGGCAGGTCGAATGAATGATACTACGCAACCTATGACAGATTTCTTTCTGTGGGGATTTTTGCTTTAGTATGTAACTATCTACCTTCGCATCCATGCAAACGAGCACGGAATCGTATCATTTAAGGTTTTTGAATATCGGAAAAAAATGCTCTAGAGAAAGTTAATCTTCGAATTTGGGAATGAATTTGGTACAATTTGGAATTGATTTGTAAAAAATGGATATAAGCGGATGGTCCAATGCATCTCCTGAGAAAAAGAAAAGGACGTGATCAGACGATGAGGAAAAAAATAACAAAACAATGCATCGGAACTATTCTTGCAGGCATGGTGCTTGCAACATTTCCAGTGTCTCTGGCTGTAGCATCGATGACGTCATCCATGGAGGACACTCCGCAATACGTTCAGACCATTTCCCTTAAAATAAAAGAACTAGCAGGTCAGGGCATAGGCCTGGAACAGCTTTCGAGTGAATTACAAGTTATGCTTCACAGCATGCATACCGATATTCAAAAAGGGGGACAAAGCAGTCTGTCTCTAAGAGATTTTTATGGAACCAACCTCTTTTCCTGTCGAGGTCTCGCTTAGAACATCCTCTTTTCAGCCCCATGCCCCCAAAAGGGAGTTGTGCCATGCTTCTTTTTCGCCTCCCCTGAAATTTCAGGCGCAACTTCCTTCGTCCCCTATCAAATGCGGCAGCCGCAGGTGCTGTTACCACCAAGACACCAATAAACGTGTGGAGGCTTCATCCCGAAATAGATAACTAGGAGATAACGCTCTATTTTTCGTTGGATGGGATGCGCAAAGCAACGGATGAACCCAACCGTTGCGAACCATGTGAACCGCAACTTTACCGCCCTGTTCACCAGGGCGGTGGTAAAAGCGGTGCACCGGCTGCCACCACCCTGGCAGCCTAACAAACGAGGAAGGAAAGGACACGACCCTAAGACCGTCGCTATCGGATGTCTCCTCAAGGTAGGATTAAACCAGACCTATGACAGCATCGAAGCCCACATGAAAGACAGCCAGAGCCTCACCCTCTGTTGCCTGGTGCTCCCCGGACACAGCGTCATCCATCGCGGGATGACCCGACTCTCCATCAAATACATCCGGAAAGTCATGAACCTGATCATCAGGTTCCTCCGCAGGAAAAACATGACTATCGCGGTCGACAGCACCGGGTTCAGCACACATCAAAGCAGCGCCTGGTACGACCTCCGCATCGAACGACAGGGGAGCAGACGCGACTGCATCAAACTGCACATCAGCGTCGACGTGCACACCGGAATAGTGCACACGTTCACCACCACCCGATGGAACCGACATGACAGTCGGGAGTTCTCACGCCTTATCAAACGCCTCCCCGAAGTGGATAAAGTCCTGGGTGACAAGGCGTACTGCTCCCGAGCCAACTGCCAACTAGTGGCCGACAAACACGGGACACCATACCTCAGCTTCCGAGAGAACGCAGCCAGGCGGCCACGACGTAGCCTCGCATGGGTGATCTCCTTTCGCGCTTGGAAATGTGATCCGGAAGGATGGCTGGTCATATACCATCTACGGTCCATCATCGAGAGCGTGTTCAGCTCGATGAAACGACGCTGGGGCAGCTTCCTGCAAAGTAGAAAGCGGTGGATGCAAAAACGAGAGTTGGCATTGAAGGTCTTCGCTTACAACGTCAAACAGGTGCTCATGGTTCGTTACGCAAGGGAACGGAAGGTCACGCTGTGGATTAGAGTATAACACCCCACAGCGAACCTATCCGAACTTCCAAATAACATGAGTGTAAACCATAGCAAGTTCTTAAAAAAATCGGTTCTATTGATTCATGCCCGGCTCCCAGCAGCCATGCCTGAATCAATTTTTTCTCCGAAAAGAATCGAGAAGCAGATAAAATGTCTACTCATATCTTTAATTCCTAATTCATTTCGGGATGTAGCC
>PDVH01000242.1_pt1 | contig 13824 bp, 11 predicted proteins | sample 1369781 | NCBI WGS metagenome assembly PDVH01 (sample SAMN07795378, study PRJNA414565) | Alkali sediment metagenome, whole genome shotgun sequencing project. | isolation source: glacial lake sediment | place: Bosnia and Herzegovina: Donje Bare Lake | collected 2016-06
TTTTTTAAAATAAGTCATGGAAGGAGGGGACAAATGGATGCCAGGAATTAAAATTAAAGAAAACGAATCTTTTGAAAATGCACTCAGAAGGTTTAAAAAACAGGTAGAAAAGACGGGTATATTGTCAGAAATTCGAAAAAGGGAACATTATGAGAAGCCCAGCATGAAAAGAAAGAAGAAAGCGTTGGCCGCTAAGAAAAGGGCAATGAAAAGGATGAGAAAAATGACAGAGAGGGGATAAAGGATGAGTTTGGAAGTGAGACTAGTCGAAGAAATGAAACAGGCCATGAAATCCAACGACAAATTGAGACTTTCCACCATTCGGATGATTCGTTCGGCGTCGAAAAATAAAGAGATTGAACTGAGAAAGAAGTTGGAGGACGAAGATGTTGTGAAGGTGATCCAGGTAATGGTGAGAAAGGGGGAGGAGTCCGTTGAGCAATTTCAAACAGGTGGACGGATGGACCTGGTCGAGAAGGAGAAAAAAGAGATAGAAATATTAAAATCCTTTTTACCTCAACCCCTTAGCCAGGAAGAGATATTAAAAATCATTGATCAAAGTATTCAAGAGACCCAAGCTTCATCCCTAAAGGACATAGGAAAAGTGATGAAATCAGTCATGCCAAAAATTGGGGGGAAGGCCGACGGAAAACTGATCAATCAATTGGTGAAAGAAAGGCTTTCTCCATAAATTCCTCCTCTTAATAGGTAATCCAATTCCCTTTTTTCACGCTTTATGGATGATCGTTCCCTCAAGTTTTTAGAATTTTTTCATTTATTAGACATCTTAAAAGAATATACTATCTCCCCCTTAGGTCGAAAACGCTGTGAAGTGTTGAGACCTTCCAAAGACCTTCCTTCGATTCAATCCAGATTAGCCGAAGTGATGGAACTTAAAAAAATTTTTGAAATAGCGGGGGAGATCCCCCTTAGAGGGTTGAAAGATATTGAGGGAATTTTAAATAAATTAGAAGTGGATGGATCCATCCTCGATGTTCAGGAATTATTGGATCTCTATCATCAAATGGTATTGTGCAAAGGGCTCAAGCGATTCTTCCAAAAGTTGGAGCATGTCAAGGCCCCTCACCTTCAGGAAAAGATCTCTAAACTTTCTTACCAAAAGGCGTTGGAGAAGGAAATCCTTCAAGCGATCAATACAAAAGGTGAGATTCTCGACCGAGCGAGCCCAGCCCTTTTGGATATCCGACATCGGTTGGGAGTGGTCAGAGAAAAAGCAAAGGGAGTACTCGACACCCTTCTCCATCGAGAAGATCTTCAACCGATCTATCAGGAGCAGTTGATTACAATAAGAAACGGGAGATATGTCCTTCCAATCAAATCGGATGCCGAACATAGGCTGGATGGAATTATTCATGATCATTCCCAGAGCCGTATGACCTTCTTCTTCGAACCTCTTCAAGTGGTTGCTCTCAACAATGAGATCAATATCCTCATGGGGGAGGAGAAGGAAGAAGAATATCGAATCCTGGCCGATCTTTCGGAGAAGGCCCGAGAAGAAAGACAAAACCTGTGGAACGACTTTGAAAGGTTAGGAGAATTGGACCTCCTCTATGCCATGGCAAGGCTTTCCATCCGTTTGAAGGGGGTTTCTCCTCTCTTGAATGAGGGAGGGAGGATTGAGATAAGGGAGGCTCGAAATCCTCTCCTCACTCTTCAACGTGAAGATCAGGTGGTTCCCATCCACCTCCGGATGGGAGATGGAATTAAGGTTCTCATCGTGAGCGGAGCGAATGCGGGTGGAAAGACAGTGGCTTTAAAGACATTGGGACTTCTCACCTTAATGGTTCAATCTGGTCTCCCCATCCCTGTGTCAGAGGGAAGCCAGGTTGGAATCTTCCGGGACATCTTCGCGGTGATCGGAGATGAACAGAATATCGAAGAAAATCTGAGCACCTTCTCCAGTCATCTCCTCCATGTGGACCAAATTTTGGAAAGATCAGGACCTCATTCTCTTGTCCTTTTGGATGAGCTGGGAGTGGGGACCCATGCCCAAGAAGGATGTGCTCTGGCCATGGGTTTTTTGGATCGATTCCGAGAGAGCGGGGCCTCGATCGTGGTCACCACTCACTTCGATCGTCTCAAGGCTTATGGATACCTTCATCCAGATGTGGAGAATGTGACCGTAGAGTTTGATGAGGAAACTCTGGAGCCTAAATATACACTCACCTATGGATTATCAGGATTAAGCAATGCTTTTCTAGTCGCTGAGAAACTGGGTATCTCAGAGAAGGTTCTCGAAGCGGCCCGTGCCCATCAGGAGGGGAGCGGTGAGGAAATGACACGGGCACTGGAGACACTGGAGAGGTTGAAAAGGGATGCAGAAAGTGAAAAGCTCCAAGCTTCCAAGACGAAGGAGGAAGTTGGGCTTGAACGTCAGAGACTGAAAAAAATACTGGAGACAATCAAGGAGAGGAGACTGGAGATTTATTCCAAGGCTGAGGAGAAGGCGAGAAAGGCTGTCCAGAAAATAGAAGAAGAGTTAAAGGAATGGGTTCGCCGGAGAAAAGAGGAAAAGATTCCTTTAAACCTTCAGCGGAAAGAACTCCAGGAGATTAGAGAGAAATTTTTCCCTTCCGTCAGAAGAAAAAGAAGTTCTGCGATATCGGGTGGCTTGAAGGTGGGGGAACGTGTTAGAATTGAAAGCCTTCGAAGCGATGGGATTCTGATGAATGTAGTAAAACCATTGAATCGAGCAGAGGTGTTGACCGATAAGGCCAAAGTAAAAGCCCCCCTCTCCGAGATCATTCAGGTGACGGATGGAGAAGAGAAAAAGGAGATGGGGATTCAAAAAAGCCAGCCTTTTTTAAAGGGGGATGACGAGGAACCTTCCTCTCAATTAAATGTCATTGGTTTGACCGTGGAAGATGCTCTTCCGAAGGTCGATAAATTTATCGATCAAGCCCTCCTCCATGGATTGGAGAAAGTCCATATCATTCATGGGGTGGGTTCGGGAAGGCTGCGAAATGCGATCGGTCAATTCCTGACCGGACATTACGCTGTGAAAAGCTTTTCTCCTGGGGAGACGTTGAAGGGTGGTCGTGGGATCACGATCGTGGAATTGAGGTAAACCCCGTTAGAAAGGGCAGGGTTTTGACCTCTTCCTCAATAAGAAGCAAGAAGCTGCAGTGATTTATTATATCATCCCTGCCATAAACCCCGTTAGAAAATACGTGGCTTTCTAACGAGGTAAGGAATTGAATCTTCATTAATGTCATCTCCCCATAAACGGAGGGGCTTTCTAACGGGGTAAATGGCAGGGCTTTCTTACGGGGTAAATCCTTTGGCCATTGGATTTTTATCAGAAGAGAAGGTCTCAGAAATTCGGGACCGGTCCAGCATTCTGGAAGTCGTCTCGGATTATATAACTCTTAAAAAGGCTGGGAAGAACCATCGGGGGCTCTGTCCATTCCATTCCGAAAAAACACCCTCTTTCATGGTCAATGAAGAAAAACAGATTTTTCACTGCTTCGGCTGTGGGGAAGGAGGAGATGCCTTCACTTTTTTAATGAAAGTGGGACATTTTTCTTTTCCACAGGCTGTGGAGGAGCTGGCAAAACGCTATGGAGTGAAACTTCCTTCCCGCGAACTTTCTACGACCCAAAAGAAGGAGATGGCCAAAAGAGAGGCTCTCTTCCAGATCAACCAGATCGCCTCAGAATATTTCCATGATCTCCTAACTAAGCGGAGAGAAGGTGAGGAGGGGAGAAGGTACTTGTCTCAAAGGGGGATCAGCCAGGAGGTCATCGCGGAACACCGATTGGGATATTCCACTGACCGTTGGGATGGATTGGTCCGGTATCTTCAGGAAAAAAAGGTTTCCCTCGAAATGGCGTGGGAACTGGGTTTGATCTTTCCCAAGAAGAAAGAAGGCTGGTACGATGCTTTTCGAGGAAGGATCCTCTTTCCCATCTTCGACCTCCATCAACGGATCGTCGGATTCGGGGGGAGAGTGATTCGAGAAGGACAACCCAAATATCTTAACTCTCCAGAATCGAGTATCTATCATAAAGGAGAGATCCTCTATGGCCTCCATGTGGCCAAGCGATATGCTACGGAGAAAGATTGTGTTATAATTGTCGAAGGTTATTTCGATCTTCTCACCCTACACCAGTATGGATTGAAGCATAGTGTTGCCACTTTAGGAACGGCGCTGACCACACAACATATTCGAACCCTAAAGCGATATACAAAAAATTTGATCACCCTATTTGATGCGGATCAGGCAGGGATCCAAGCCACCCTTCGCTCCCTTCCCCTCTTTTTAGAAGAGGAAGTGGTAGGGAAGACGATCGAGGGTGGAGCAGGCTCTTCCCCTCATCGATTTCTTTTTTGAACGGCTGATGAAGACCACTGATTTGAAATCCGTCGATGGGAAGGTTAAAGTGGCGAAGGAAGGAGTGGCCCTTCTCGCTAAAATCCCGGACAAGATTCGAAGGGATTTCTATGTCAAGGCTTTAGCAGAGAGGCTCGATGTCCAGGAGTCCTTTCTCTACGAAATGCTCCGATCCTCTCCCAAGGAGCCCTCCAAGGCAGGAGAGGATTTAAGAAAGTCTTCCATGGATAAGACTTTTCCAAAGTCAGAAGAGATGGTCGTCCGTCTCATGGTTCAACATCCTGAATTCATTTCGACCCTTTCAAAAGAGGAGATCTTCAAAGAGTTTGAAAACCCGATCCTGCAGAAGATGGCTGAGGCTTTGGATGATCTTTATCAGAGAAAGGGAAGACTTGACCTGCCAGAGGCCTTAGCCAATTTTGAAGAGGACCTTAAGGGGAGGTTGTGTGAGTTTGCCTTTCAGGAGAGTGGGCTGGAGGGAGGAGACCGAGAGAAAATTTTACAGGACTGCATCCAAAAGATCCGTGAAAAGAGGTTGAAAAAGGAAAAAGGCGAGTTGCTCAAGAAGATTAAAGAAGCGGAGAAACAGCCAGAGGGGAAAAGGCTGGTCCCTCTTTTAAAGGAACACCAAGAACTGGCGAAGAAGGAAAGAGGTCTTCAGAAAGATAGCTTCCGAAAAGGGTAGGGGGAGAGGTTAATGGCGAAGGGAAGAAAGACCAAAGAAGTTGAGCAGTTGATTAATATGGAGGGGGAGAAGGGATTTCTTTCCTTTGATGAGGTGACGGATATTCCTCCTAACGATATCGTCTCTTCTGATCAGATTGATGATGTCCTCATGATGTTCGACGAGATGGATATTGATGTGGTGGATGACCTCCAGGGATTGAAAGTGGAGGAAGAAAAGGCTGTGGAGAAGGAAGAGGAGGAAGGCGATGAGTTGGAGATGGAGACCTTTGGAAGGGCCACAGACCCCGTCCGGATGTATCTCCGCGAGATGGGATCGGTTTCTCTTCTCACCCGGGAAGGAGAGGTAGAGATTGCTAAAAGAATTGAGAGTGGCAAACGAGAAGTACTAAGCGTCGTCCTGAACTGTCCCATGGCTGTCAAAGAGGTCATCAATCTGGGTAACGCCATCAAGGCTGGTAAGGTGGAGATCCTGGAAGTGACCAATGAGATCGACGAGGAAGAAACGAGCTTTGAGGAAGAACAGATTCAGAAGAAAAAGATTTTAGAGCTGATCGAGCGGATCAAACGAAGGGATGAGGAAGTTCGGCGACTTCTGAAGAAAAAGTCGGTCCCAAGGAGTAAGATTCAGAAACAGGTTAAAAAGAAACAGGAGGAGATTTTAGAATCCTTTAATCAGATGAATTTGAAAGACATCCAGATTAATAAGATTGTCCAGAAAATGAAACAAATGCTGAACCGGGTGGAGAAAGGCGAAAGCGAGATCCATAGGGTGGAAGAGAGGTGGGGGATTTCCGTTCGGGAAGCGCGAACCTATCTGAAGAAGTTGAAGACAAGGGGTTTGAGTGAAAAGAAACTTCTTCGAACTCGAAAGTTAGGCAAGGCCGATCTTCAGGAGATTACCCGATCGGCGATGAATGTCCAGAGGAAGATTCACAAGGTGGAGGCTGAATGTGGTCTCTCGGCAGAAAAACTGGCTGCAGCGGTAAAGGCCATCGTAGAAGGGGAGACAAAAGCCAAGGAGGCCAAGAGTGAACTGGTGAAGGCAAACCTAAGGCTGGTCGTCTCCATTGCAAAAAAATATACTAATCGTGGGCTTCAATTCTTAGACCTCATTCAAGAGGGGAATATCGGGTTGATGAAAGCCGTAGATAAATTTGAATACCAACGGGGTTATAAATTTAGTACCTATGCGACCTGGTGGATCCGACAAGCCATCACACGAGCCATTGCCGATCAGGCTCGGACCATCCGGATCCCCGTGCATATGATCGAGACGATCAACAAATTGATCCGGACCTCCAGATACCTCGTCCAAGAGATGGGGAGAGAGCCCTCTCCTGAAGAGATTGCTGGGAAGATGGATATGGCGTTGGATAAAGTAAGAAAGGTGTTGAAGATTGCCAAAGAGCCCATCTCCCTTGAAACACCTATCGGTGAGGAAGAAGACAGCCACTTAGGGGATTTTATCGAAGACAAAGCAGTCATCTCCCCACAGGAGGCGGTGATCAGTGCAAATTTATCAGAACAAACTCGGAAGGTCCTGGCCAGTCTCACCCCCAGAGAGGAGAAGGTCTTGAGAATGCGATTTGGGATTGGGGAAAAATACGACCATACTTTAGAAGAGGTGGGACAGGATTTCGATGTCACCCGAGAAAGAATCCGGCAGATTGAGGCAAAGGCATTAAGGAAATTACGACATCCCAGCCGAGCAAAGAAGTTGAAGAGCTTCCTGGAAACGTAATAAGTTCGGAGTACTTAGTTCGGAGTTCGTAGTTTTGAACCTTGAACCCAAACCCAAGATTTAATTGCTCCGGACTCAAAACCCCGAATTGTCTACCCAAGAAGGGTTGACACCTTTGGGGGATGACATATAATAAGGATGGGGCCCATAGCTCAGCTGGAAGAGCCACCGGCTCATAACCGGTAGGTCCCTGGTTCGAACCCAGGTGGGCCCACCACGAAAGGGAAGAATTTTTTATGCACTCATCAGGGATAAAAGAAAAGATGCTCCATGGTTCTGGACGGGAACAAAAAGAGTGCACCAAAGGGGTGCACTCTTTTTTATTTGGGGACAAACCATTGAGGATTTTTCCCTGCAAATTTTGTCAGATAGGAGGCGACTGTTGAGGGAACAATTGGAACTCCTTTGGGAACTTCAAAAAATTGATCTTGAACTGAAGAGTATTAAGGAAGAGAAAGATCAGTATCCCAAAGAGATGAAAAAGTTGGATGAAAAACAGAAGATCGAGAAGGAGAGGGTTCAGAAGGAAAAGGAGAAGGTCGAATCCTTAGAGAAGACACGGAGGCAGAAAGAGGGGCATCTCAATTTGGAGCAAGAAAAAATCAAGCGGGCAGAAGGCAGGATGTCTGAAGTGAAGACCAACAAAGAGTATCAGGCCCTCCTCAGCGAAATCGATGCGATCAAGGAAGCGAACAGTCGATTGGAAGAGGAAATCCTCCAGGTCTTGGACGAAATCGATGAACTCAAGAAGGATCTCTCTAAAAGAGAGAAGGAAGTGGGGACCACCCTCGAAAAAATTGAAACAGAGCGAAAAAAACTTCAGGAAAAGATGGCCCATGATGAGAGGGTCTGGAACGAACAGATGGAACGGAGGGAGGTCCTTTCTAAAGAGATCGAATCCAAACTGGTCAAACTTTATAACACACTAAAGGAAAAGAGGCAGGGAGTAGGTGTCGTCAATGTAAAGAGCGAGACCTGCCAGGGCTGTTTTGTAAATGTCCCTCCCCAAATGTTCATCGAGGTCCAAAAAAACAATGCCCTCATCCGGTGTCCCAACTGTAACCGAATTCTCTATTGGGATAGAGATCGGAATAAAAAATGAAGGGTTTGGAATCGGGATATCAGTTGATCCTTTATATTGATGGGGCCTCAAGAGGAAATCCAGGAAGGGCAGGAGCAGGGATTTGGATTACGGATGGAGAAGGGAAAAAGATTTCAGAGGTGAGCCGATATCTCGGCCATAAGACGAATAACGAGGCAGAATACTGGGCCCTTCTTTTAGGGTTGAAAGAAGCAAAGCGATTAGGAGGTGAGGCACTTCAAATCTTCACGGATTCAGAATTGGTCGAAAGACAAATTAAAGGGGTCTATCGCGTGAAGGATTTGGATTTAAAAGCCCTCCACAAAATAGTCATCGAGAATTTAAAAAGATTTTCATCCTTTGAGATAGAATCCATCCCAAGGGAGGAGAACAAAGAGGCAGACCGTTTAGCAAATCAGGCAATCCGGAGAAGGATTGCAAAGGAAAAAGGAAAGGGGGCGAGTCGAAGGGGAACAGATGGTCGCTCCTCCTGATATCACGCAGAGCGGGAAATCAGGAGGGGAGGAAAGTCCGAGCTCCACAGGGCAGGGTGGTCCGTAACACGGACTGTTCCGTCCTTTATAAAGGACGGGATAAGGAAAGTGCCACAGAAAACATACCGCCTTCCAAGGCTTCGGTCTCGGTGGGTAAGGGTGAAAAGGCGAGGTAAGAGCTCACCAGTATTCCGAGCGATCGGAATAGCTTGGTAAACCCCACCCGGAGCAAGACCAAATAGGTTCCGCTCCCCCGTTACATGCGGGGGTAAGAAAAGCCCATTCAAATTTGCCCTGATGCTATTGCATCGGAACAAAGGCGGGACGGGTGAGGTCGCTTGAGACCCTGAGCAATCAAGGCCCTAGATAAATGGCCATCCTTCCGATTCCAGTTGAAAAGCGAGATCGGGATGACAGAACTCGGCTTATGGTCCTCTTCGGAAATCCCCCTTTTTATTTAAACCATATGACGATCGAAACCAATTTGAAGCACAAGAGACGAAATCAATGTTTGATCGGAGGAATTGTCCTCCTTTTAATCTGGATTTTTCCCCTCTCAGCCTTCTGCCAAAAAGCCTCCATCAAAGATGTCAATGTGAAGGGGGCGAACAGGGCCTGGAAGGTCAGTTTCGACGTGGAGAACTGTTTTACAGAGAAGATGGAGGAGGCTATTCAGTCAGGGATACGGACGACCTTCACTTTTTATATTGATCTTTATCAGAAAAGAAGTTGGTGGAAAGATCGAAAAGTGGCTTCTCACAAGTTTCATCACACTGTCCGATACCATCTCATTCAAAAAGTCTACCAAGTGACATTGGAGGAAGACCATTCCTCTCCAGTTGCTTCCAGTTTGGAGGAAGCTAAAAAACTGATGTCAAAAGTGAAGGGATTTGAGATCCAACCTTCCTCTCCACTCAAACCAGGGATTCCTACTTACTTTCGAATCATGGCTGAATTGGATCCGGTCAGACTCCCTCTTCATTTGGAGTATCTCTTCTTTTTCGTCTCGTTATGGGATTTTGAAACCGATTGGCATATCGAGCCTCTCCCACCTTAAGATTCGGGGGTGGAAGGAGTATGAAGAAAACACTTTCCCCTGAAGCAAGAAGACGACGCAATGAGCTGATCATCATTGGGATCATCTCCATCCTCATCATCGTCTTGACCACCATCGAGATAAAATTCCCCCAAGTGGGAGGGAAAATCCCTGTCGCCAATAATATCATCATCTTCAGCCTGATCAATATCAATATCATCCTGATTCTCCTCCTGATCTTTTTGGTGATCCGGAATCTGGTCAAGCTGATCTTTGAGCGGAAACATAAAGTCCTGGGAGCCAAGCTCAGGACCAAACTGGTGGTGGCCTTTGTCAGCCTTTCCCTTGTTCCAACTATTCTCCTCTTTTTGGTGGCCGTGGGATTTATCACCAATAGCGTGGAACATTGGTTTAGCGCCCAGGTGGAGCAGTCCCTTCAAGGATCCTTAGAAGTGGCTCAGACTTATTATCGAGATTTTGCCAATGATACGGTTTCGGCTGCTCAACAGATTAGTAAGTCCCTCTCCAAACAAGGCATTACCAAGGGGTCAAGAGAAATGAGCCTATTGAGAGAGCAGCTGGAAGCCAGACGGCAGGAATATTATCTGAGCACTCTATCGATATTTTTAAAAGGGGGAGGGAATCCTATCGGAGTAGAGGACCCCACGCTCAAAGACGTTTCTCTTCGTCTCCCGAATGATTTATTGGAAGCAGGATTTTCAGGAAAAGAGGTTTCTCGAATCTTGTCGGTGGGAGAGGGAGAAATGATCACTGGCGTCGTCCCCATCTTCAATCCTTTGGAAGGTGGAGAGGTGGTGGGAATCGTAGCAGCCTCGCATTTTATTCCAAAAAGTCTGACAGTCAAGATGCATGAAATCTCACAAGCCTTTGTGGAATACAAACAATTAAAAATTTTAAAAAAGCCGATCAAGTTTAGCTACATGATGGCTCTGCTGATGGTGACCCTTCTTATCGTCTTCTCAGCCACTTGGTTTGGTTTCCATTTAGCCAAAGATATTACCGTTCCCATTAAAGACTTGGCAGAGGCCACCGAACGGATTGCCTCAGGAGACCTCAGTTTCCGAATTCAGATGAAAGCGGCCGATGAGATTGGGATGCTTGTTCAATCCTTCAACCAAATGACCGGGGATCTCCAGGTGAGCCGATCTGAGTTGGAACAGCGGAAGAAGTACATGGAGATTGTCCTGAAAAATGTGGCGGCTGGAGTGATCTCCATCGATGAGAAAGGAAATGTGACGACCATCAACACTTCCGCAGAACAGATGTTAGAGATCAAAGGAGAAACAGTCCTGGAGAAAAATTTCTCCGGGGTATTGCCAAAGGAGTATGTGGGACAGGTTGAGCGATTATTGAACGAACTCAAATTTTCTCAGAAAGATTCGATTGAGAGACAGGTCATTGTGAACCTGGAGGGAAAATCCCTATCCCTGTTGATCAATCTGACGACCCTGAGGGATGAAGAAGGAAAACCCCTCGGTGTCGTGGCTGTCTTTGATGACCTCACCCAGTTGATCAAAGCCCAGAGGATGGCAGCTTGGAGAGAGGTGGCTCGTCGGATTGCTCATGAGATCAAGAATCCATTGACCCCTATTCAACTTTCTGCTCAACGGCTGAGGAAACGATATTTGGAAAAACTTCAACCCGATGGGACGGTCTTTGATGAGTGCACCCGGACGATCGTGAAGCAGGTTGAAGAATTGAAGGGATTGGTCAATGAATTTTCGAGCTTTGCTCGAATGCCGGCTTCTCAACCCACACCCAATCATCTTAATGAGATCATACAGGAAACCCTCATTCTCTTTCAGGGGGTCCAAAAACAAGTGCATTTTGATTTTATTCCCAGTGAGCTTCCTGTGGTAAACGTCGATCGGGATCAGATGAAACGGGTGATGATCAATTTGATCAAAAATAGTCTTGCGGCCATCGAAAACGGAGGGGAGATTAGAATCCAGACGAGTTATGATCCCAAATTGCAGACGGTTCGCCTTGAGGTGAGTGACGATGGCTGTGGGATCCCCGACGAAGACAAAGGGAGGCTTTTCGAACCTTATTTCTCCACTAAAAAAAGTGGGACGGGATTAGGGCTGACGATTGTCAATGCCATCATCTCTGATCACAACGGATATATCCGGGTTCGGGACAACAAACCCAAAGGGACAACCTTCATCGTCGAACTCCCCGTCCGCATTTAACTTTTAACAAAAACATTCCAAGAAAAGACTTTGATCCCGTTACACTTCCCCCTCTCTCTTGATGGGAGAGGGGAGGGGTGAGGGTGAGTATGGATTAGTACCCCCTCCCTTTCATTCCCTCCCACCAGGAGAGGGGGGGCAAGTTGGAGCCATTGATTTGAATTGTCTTTTAATGTAAAATGAAATAACAATATGGCTGAAAAGTTGATTTGTCAGAACAAAAAAGCTTTCCATAATTACTTTATCGAAGAGACGTACCAGACCGGGGTCTCCCTTCTGGGATCAGAGGTCAAGTCATTACGGGACGGAAAGGTCAACCTGGGGGATAGCTATGGGGATATCAAAAGAGGTGAGGTTTTTCTCGTCGATGCTCATATCAGTCCTTATCCCCAAGCAAACCGGTTAAATCACGATCCTTTAAGGACCCGAAAACTCCTCCTTCATAAGAGGGAGATTAAACGGCTAATCGGTAAGGTGGAACAGAGGGGATATACGCTGATTCCGCTCAAGCTCTACTTTGTGAACGGTAAGGTGAAGGTAGATCTGGGTCTCGCAAAGGGGAAGAAGCTTTATGATAAACGTGAGACCCTCAAGAAGAAAACCATGGAACGCGAGATGGAAAGGGGGCGAAAAGGGTTCGACGGGGATCGTTGACGTCAGGGCTGCATACCGAGGTCCCATTGGCTCGTAAAACAAATGGGATTAAACATAATCGCAAACAACTACGATTATGCCCTAGCTGCCTAAACGCAGCTAGGCGTCCTCCCTGTCCTCTCCTGTAGGGCGGGACAAGGATGTCAGAAAAACAGGATAGTTCCTCTCTGACGCCTATAAGAGAGGGGCGAAACTTTATAGGATAGCCTTTCAGGAATCCTGCCTGTGGGAGTCCTGAGGGGCGAATTTAAAATACAGGCTATGTATGTAGATGTTCTGTCGGAAGGTTTCCGGACGCGGGTTCGATTCCCGCCGCCTCCACCAATATTTCGTAATAAAAAGTCCCGTAAAGAATTACTATGCTCTCTTAAAGCTCCGATTATTTCGGAGCTTTTTCATTTTACCAGGAGAATTCTAAATTGATTCTTATAAATTGATTGTTAGAGAATTGCTTAAGCACTCCTCCTTATGTCAAAATGATGTCCACATGCTCTTACCTCAGGTCCTTCAAGAGTCGTTGGAACTCAGGGGACTCAGCCATGATTCGATGAGCTACTTCACGCAGTTTATCTACCTGCTCAGGCTTCAAAGAGAACGATGTTGGTAACCTTTTGAAATAAGAGCGCTCCGTTTCATCGCTCAACGCATCAAACTTAACCTCGATAAGATAAAAATTTATATCCCCGCAGGCTCCCGGTTCTGTGTAGATCGGAGAGTTGCCGCACCTGTTTTTCTGAACTTCATCGGTCCATCTGTTAAAACTCTCCCTTAGCAGCATGACGGTTTCAAAGTTGTACCGCGTAATCGCTATCGAGACGTACGATTGGAGCATGGCGGAAAATGGGGGAGGCTTATCGGACAGAGTCCAGACATGGTCCACTTCTGTCTCCGCATTCACCACGAGGAAGACGACCTTGTGGACGTTTTCCGCCTTCGAGCGCTTAAGCGTCGTCCAGAAATCTCCCAGGGCATGCACCCTGTCAAGGACGGCTCTTAGACCGAGGTTATCCGCAATGCCTCCATCAACGAGGTGGATGTAAGGTGTCTTCTTGACATCGAGATAGGGCTTTATATCATCCAGAAGATGGAATTGACGCTTTGAAACATCGTGTTCTTTCAGAACATCATCAGTTATTTTAGGCGGCTTGTAGCCACAAGTCCCGGCATAATTATGCAGAGTAATAGGGCTCAGAAGGACGGGCACCGCGGAAGAGGCCGCGACTGCCCGGGCCACTGGAAAACGTGATAGATCTGAGCAGATTAAATCGAATAATTCCTGGATGAAGGTTGCCCGTGTGCCGGTGATCATGTCAGTGGCATTTATTAGGATCAAGGGACCTTTCCTGGCTGCAATATCTCCAAAGGTGCCACCCTCAAAAATATATTTATCATAATATTCGGCCGCCAGATCGCTACGATCAAAGGTTGCAAAAGAGAGCCGGACCCAGTTGATAGGATTGAGGAATGTCCTCGAGGTAAGGGCTCCCTGAATATTCTTCTTTAGAACCTTGCTTTCAAAATCCTGGAAAATACGCTCCCCAAAAAGGCCATAATACCCTGCAGT
>PDVH01000048.1_pt2 | contig 13796 bp, 13 predicted proteins | sample 1369781 | NCBI WGS metagenome assembly PDVH01 (sample SAMN07795378, study PRJNA414565) | Alkali sediment metagenome, whole genome shotgun sequencing project. | isolation source: glacial lake sediment | place: Bosnia and Herzegovina: Donje Bare Lake | collected 2016-06
GCCGCTTGTCGCGCAAAACGGTATGGACTGGATGTATGCCAATTGCAGCACAACTGCCCAGAGGGGCGCCTTAGACTGGAAGAACAGGTTCCGTGACGCTGTAGCGCCTGTATTCGATGAATTGTATGACAGGGTGGCGTCCGGCAAGGAAACAGCCATTGTCCTGGAAGTCAACTCTCTGCCCGATTACAGGGAGAAACTGCAAAAGGAACTCGATACCATGAAAAACAGCGAGATGTGGCAGGCAGGCGCGGTGGTTCGTGCACTCAGACCGGAACGGAGAAAGAAGTAGGGAATGCTTTAGCAGTGCCGGCGTTGCGATATTAATGCTCTGCGCATATCGCCCATTGCAGAAAACATAAGGAGGAAAACATGCGAAGCGACCTGATGAAAAAGGGTCTTGAAAGGGCTCCCCACAGATCTCTTTTCAAGGCCATGGGGTATACGGATGAAGAAATTGCACAGCCCTTGATAGGCGTTGTGAATTCCGCCAATGAAATCGTACCCGGTCACATTCATTTGGATATCATAACTGAAGACGTAAAGGCAGGCATCCGTATGGCAGGCGGAACTCCTGTCGAATTTCCCGTAATCGGCGTTTGCGACGGGATTGCAATGGGACATACCGGCATGAAATACTCCCTTGCCAGCCGGGAACTGATCGCCGATTCCATTGAGGTCATGGCCATGGCCCATCCCTTTGACGCCCTGGTTATGATCCCCAACTGCGATAAGATCATTCCCGGGATGTTGATGGCGACACTTCGCCTGAACATCCCTACCATCTTCATCAGCGGTGGTCCCATGATGGCAGGAACCCTGGAAGGCAAGACGGTTGATCTCATCAGCGTCTTCGAAGGTGTGGGAAAGGTTAAATCCCGCCAGATGAAAGAGCAATATCTCAAGGCCTTGGAAGACTGTGCCTGCCCGGGCTGCGGATCATGCTCAGGCATGTACACGGCAAATTCCATGAACTGCGTAACCGAAGCCCTCGGCCTTGGTCTCCCCGGAAATGGCACCGTACCTGCCGTCCATGCCGCCAGGCGGCGTCTGGCAAAACAAGCCGGCAGAAAGATCATGGAACTCCTCAAGAAAGATATCCGTCCGAGGAAGATCGCCACGCTTTCGGCCTTCAAAAATGCCATCGCTGTGGACATGGCCCTGGGCTGCTCAACCAACACTGTCCTCCATATTCCCGCCATTGCCCACGAAGCGGGAATTAAATTGGACCTCGACCTGTTTAACGAGATCAGCAAGAAAACTCCCAATATCTGCAAGCTGAGCCCCGCGGGGCAACACCATCTCGAAGACCTGGACATGGCTGGTGGTGTTCAGGCGGTGATGAAGCAAATCAGCAAGCTTGGCGTCATCGACCTGAGAGCCTTGACCGTCACGGGCCAGGCGGTAGGCGCAAATCTGAAAAGGGCCGCGGTGCTAAACAGCGACGTCATCCGGCCGCTTAACAACCCGTATACGAAAGAAGGGGGCATCGCTATACTCAGAGGAAACCTGGCCCCCGATGGAGCTGTGGTTAAGCAGTCTGCCGTTGCGGAAAAAATGCTCGTCAATCAAGGCAAGGCCCGCGTCTTCGACTCCGAGGACGATGCCATTGCTGCCATCGGGGCTGGGAAGATCAAACCGGGCGACATCGTTGTCATCCGCTATGAGGGCCCGAAGGGCGGACCAGGCATGCGCGAGATGCTGGCGCCGACGTCGGTCATCGCCGGCATGGGTCTCGATACGACGGTGGCTCTCCTGACTGATGGAAGGTTCAGCGGCGGAACCCGCGGTGCGGCTATCGGCCACATCTCTCCGGAAGCAGCAGAGGGAGGACCCATAGGTCTTGTCAGGGAAGGCGATATCATCGCCATCAATATCCCGAAGCAAACAATCACCCTCAATGTCACTCCGGACGAATTGAAGAGAAGACAGGCTAAATTCAAACCGCGGCCACCGGCAGTTAAAAGCGGTTATCTGGTACGGTATGCCGGACTTGTGACCTCCGCAAGTACAGGCGCCATTTTGAAAGACTGACAAACCTATCTTCAACTCAACCTGTCTCAAACGAAAAAAAGAGCGTCCATTAGAATGAAGTGGACGCTCTTTCCTTTTTATCGCCCCGCAACGAATGCCTCTCCACCTGACGCACCGGAGAAAAATTAAAGGCGCTGTCAAGAGACCGAGCGCGCCATGAGAAATAATCAGGCGGGAAGCACCATTTGTGTTTGAATGACGACAGCGCAGAGCTTGCCGTTCTCGGACTTTACAAGTGTTTGCCATACCATGGTGGTCTGTGCGTGCGCCCCTTTCCAGGTTGACAACCGTGGCTATACCGCCAAGGGTGTCCGCAAAGGCCATAAGCGCGCCGCCGTGAAGTATCTCTCCGACGGTACACAACTCCGGACGAACCTCCATTGACGCAATGATTCTTTCGGGATTAACTTCCATCAGCTGCATTCCCATTAAGCCGGGGAATAATGGTTTGATCACTTCTTGAATGACCGCGATGGCACTCATATGCTGCCTCCTGTCGATTTCGTGGAATGGGTTGGAGGGTGACTTTCTATAATTTCATGACCCGGTGAAGGCGCGCCTGTATTTCTCGTCGAGGAGCTTGTTGATGCTTTCCATGACAATTCTTGTAACCTCCTCGAACTGTCTCCTGTACTTCCTTTGCGACTCCCTGGAAAACAGCCTGAACGGTTCTTCTATCGCGTATTCCCGCAATTGATTGTCTAGAGAGAGAGGTTCCCCCACGCGATAGATAATCTGCCCGCTTTTAGCGAAGGGCAGGCTTCCTGTATATAACTGATCCGAATTATTACAACCGATGGGAACGATCTTTTTCCCCGTGTATAATGCAAGCTGCGCAATGCCTGTTCTTCCTTCCCCCAACTGGGTTCCCCTCGTGCCTTCAGGGAAAATGATGAGGTTCAGTCTTTTTTCAGAGAGGGCCGTCCTGCTCAATTCCGCCACCCGCTCCATGATGAGTTCATATTGGCCCCTCACAAAATCAGCAAATTGCCCCCCTAATGCGTTAAGCGCCTCCGCTGCATTCTTGGGGTAGGCTTCGATACTTTCATATTTGCCGTCAATGATATCTTTAATGTCCCTGTAAACACTTTTGTCGAGGCGCTGTTTGAATTTCTTTTTGTAAAATTCCTCGATCAAATAACCCATGGAGGGGACAGGAATGAGATTGCACAGGTCAAGCCCTTTGGCAAGCAGTGCATTCCTGTAATACTTGCCCTTCACCCAAACCGTTGCATATGAGAAACACTTCATGCTCCAGAGTTTATACTGGAAAGGCCAGTAATTGAAACGATCCGTGTGATTCATGGCAAAGATCACATTCTCGTTCCGTGGAATACGCTCGATATTTTCGATCTGGATATCTACGTTAGCGAAAATACGGTAATTCGGAAACAGCAATAACGAGGCCACGATCTGCTGACCCATGGGCGAGGTTACCAGTTTGATCTTTTTCAGATAATCAAGGTCGATCATCATTCGTACCGTTATTCATGAATCTCCCGCCTCTTTAATAATGAGGCTCCTCACCCTCTCCAGCTCCTGGGGTGTATCAACCTCCACGGAGTCGTAAGGTGTCTCCACAACCTTGATCCTGTATCCGTGCTCGAGGGCTCTCAGCTGCTCAAGGGCTTCCAGCTTCTCAAGATTACCTTCAGGGAGTTCGGTAAACTTTTTCAGAAATTCCCTTCTGTATGCATAAATGCCGTGGTGCTTGTAATAGTTTCCCTCATGTCCCTTATCCCGTACGTACGGGATTGTTGCCCGGGAAAAGTAGATGGCAAAGTGGTCCCGATCAAAGACGACCTTTACCGCATTGGGGTGTCTAACCTCTTCTTCCCTCACAATTTTATATATCAGGGTAGACATGGGAATGGCTGGATCGTCCAAGAGCGGCCTTGCTACCTCGTCAATCTGCGAAGGTTCGAATAGGGGCTGATCCCCCTGGACATTAACCACAATATCTGAATCCTCGATATCAAGGCGAGAAACGGCCTCGGCTATGCGGTCTGTCCCCGACCTGTGTGTCGCAGCTGTCATAATGGCAAGACCCCCGAATCCCTCAACAGCGGCGACGATCCGGTCATCATCCGTCGCCACGGCGGCAAAGTCTACGGTACGGGCCTTCAACACCCTTTCGTATACGTGCTGGATCATGGGCTTGCCCAAGAGATCAGCAATGGCCTTCCCCGGAAAGCGAGTGGATGCATACCGGGCAGGAATGACGCAGATAACTTTCATAGATGACGATCAGGTTTTTGCAAATAGGTTACGACGTAGTCTCGAACAGCGTCTTCTAAAGGACGAAAGTTAACCGGGCAGCCTGTTGCACAGAGCTTGTCCATTTTTGCCTCCGTCAGATACTGGTACTGGTCCCTTATCTCCGGCGGTATATCGAAATACTCTATCTTGGGTTTCATCTTCATGGCCAAAAAAAGAGCGTGGATAAGGTCATTCCAAGTGCGGGCATTGCCTGCCCCTAAGTTGAATATGCCGTTTATCTCCGGATGTTCAAGCAGCCACCACATGACATCAACACAATCTTTGACGTAGACAAAATCACGCATCTGTCCACCATCTGTGTATTCAGGTTTATGAGACTTGAAGAGCTTGACCTTCCCTGTGTCCCTGATCTGTTCGAAGGCTTTATACACAACGCTCCTCATGTCACCCTTGTGATACTCATTGGGACCAAAGACGTTGAAGAACTTTATACCCACGACCTGCTTTTCCACTTGCTGCCGCAGGACCCAAAGATCGAAGAACTGCTTTGAATATCCGTACATATTCATGGGTCGAAGCGTCGGTGTTACGGAGCTATCATCGGAAAATCCCTGGGATCCATCGCCATAGGTGGCTGCCGAACTTGCATAGATAAAGCGAATGTTTTTCGGCAGCGCCCACTCTGCCAGCCGGCATGTGTAGTGGTAGTTATTATCCATCAAGTAGTCCGCATCACGCTCCGTCGTTGATGAACACGCCCCCATGTGGATGATTGCCCTCGGCGTTAAGGGCATCTCCTCATTACGGATCATCCTGAGAAAAACATCTTTGTGGATGTAATCGACGTAACGCCGGTTCACCAAATTCTTCCACTTGTCCGACTCTCCGAGTTCATCCACAACCAAGATGTCGTCTATACCTTCTTTATTGAGCTTCCAGATAAAGGCGCTCCCGATGAATCCGGCACCACCGGTGACGATAATCATAAACCCATCTCCCTATAGACTCTTTGCCGCCTTCTCAATGCCCTCTTTGATCTTCGCAAATTTTTCTATCGGCATCTTCACTGATATATTCATTACCAGGGTCCGGCCAAGGATATCCTCTGCCCTGGGTATGCTTGATCTATCATAGTTGACTTTTCCTTTGTACGATGGGTCTGTGAAAGGATATTTTTTCGAGTTTGCTGTCGACCGTGCCAGAAAATGCTCCCAGTTGGGGAGATAGTGCCACAGATTCTTCTTGAAGCAGACCGTATCAATCCCTTCACTGCTCAGGGCTTTCTGAAACCGCGCCGCTGTATTTTCATCAGGCAGATTGAATGCCAGAAAGGTTGCCGTATCTCCATCATGGTCCGTGATATCCCTGAATTTAATACCCTTGACTTTGCTAAGGACTTCTTTGATAGCCTGCTTATTTTTTTTCTGCTCGGCGATAATCGTATCGAGCTTCCTAAGCTGGGCAAGGCCAAGTGCCCCCTGAAGTTCGTTCATCCGGTAATTGAATCCCAGTATCGTCCGTCCTTCAAGTGCCCTGCTGACATGAGGGTTATGGTCATGACCGTGATCGTGGTACCACTCGGCACGGAGGTAGAAATCCTTATTATCAGCAAGGATCATTCCCCCTTCGCCGGTGGTAAGGGTTTTATAATAGTCAAAACTGAAGATGCCCATATCACCGAAGGTCCCCAGCTTCTTCCCGCGATGGCTTCCACCGGAGGCTTGAGCATTATCTTCCAGGACGAGAAGTTTATTTTTTCTCGCTATGGCCATGATCTTGTCGATATGCGCCGGTGCGCCGCACATGTGCACAGGAATGACGGCCTTCGTGTAGGGCGTTATTCTCTTTTCTATATCATCGGGGTCCATGTTCAAGGTCGCATCGATGTCAGCCACAATGGGAATCGCGCCAACTTCCAACACCGCCTCATACGTCGCGATAAAGGTAAAGGCCGGTACTATCACCTCATCACCCGGGCCCACGTCCATCGCTGCAAGCGCCACTTTTAGTGCCGCAGAGCCGGACGTAACACCCAGGGCGTATTTTGCCTGGCAGTAGCGTGCGAAGGCCTCTTCAAATTCACGTACCTTAAAGACACCCTTCCTCTCCTTGTCAAAGCCGTATCTCATAAGAATGCCTGTTTCCATGACATCCATGATTTCTTTTATCTCTTCTTTTCCAATCAGTTCCGCACCGGCCATATAACTACCTCCACTGCCTTATTGTCATGCTTTATCTACGGTATCGCAGTTCTCTTTACTGTCATTTCTCGTCTCGCTAAACTCCTTTGAAATGACACATTTTATTAGTTCTATACATATACAGAAAAGATGCTCGGCGGACGTTCGCTTAGTATGCCTCTCCATATATATCTATGGCATCCTCTATGGTCAATTTCCTGGGATTATTCTCCAAAGGCCGGAGCACTGTCATGGCCACCTCGGCAAGTTCGGGCAACGCCTCCTCGGGTATATTCAAGTCTTCCAATGTGGTGTAAATGCCGCAGTCTTCGATCAATGCCTGTACAGCTTCTACGGCCATGAATGCCGCTTCGCGGAGGGGCAGGGAATCGATCACCTCTCCCATCGTTTCTGCGATGACGGCAAATTTTTCGAGGGTCCCCGGCAAGTTGAAGGCCATTACGTGCGGCAGCATGATGGTATTGGCCAGGCCATGGGAAACACCATATTTCCCACCAAGGGGATAGGAGAGGGAATGAACAGCACCAACTCCGGCATTGGCAAGACCCAAGCCCGCATAAAGACTGCCTAGAAGCATATTTCCTCTCGCGTCCAAGTTGGTGCCGTCATGGACGCATGTCCGTAGATTTGACGAAATCAAATAGATGGCCTCCAGGGAAAGCAACTCGCTCATAGGTGAGGCATTAACCGAAGTGTAGGATTCAATGGCGTGACAGAGGGCATCTATTCCCGTTGATGCCGTGGAAACAGCGGGGAGAGAAAGTGTGAGGGTCGGATCGAGGATAGCCAACTCAGGATAAAGATACGGACTGTTCATGCCTTCTTTTTTCTTCAGGTTCTGCCTGACAAAAACAGCGGTAAAGGTAACCTCGCTCCCTGTTCCGGCCGTTGTCGGGATCATTATCTTGGGGAGCCCGGGCCCGGGAACTTTGTTGAGCCCCAAATAATCCTTCGCTTTGCCGTTATTGGCTGCAAGGACGGCAATGGCCTTTGCCACATCCATGGCGCTTCCGCCGCCGATGCCCACGACGACATCGCATTTCCCCTTCTGAGCGGCCTTGACTCCTTCATCGGCCACTTCCAGCCTCGGTTCGGCCTCAACCTGCTGGTCGAACAGGGTCGCCTTAAAACCGTCACCACTAAGGATATCTAAAACCTTCCCCTTGAGGTCTGTCTTGGCCAGATTCCTATCAAGGACAATGAGGGGGCGTGTCGCCTTAAATTCACGGATGTATCCTCCGAGAGACTCTAAGGCACCGTTGCCAAAGACAATTTTGTTAGCCCCCGTGAAGGAGAATTTTTTGTACATGATTGCACCCCCATGGAATTTCAATGAGTAATAAGTTTCTGCTTATGGAAAGTCAAGTCTTTTTGTTTTTCATATACCATTCCAACTGCCGACAGACGCCCCTGATAATCTTGACTTCCTTGGAAAAGAGATTAGTACGGGAAAGGAAACGGCGGATGTGCATCATCCAGAATTCTGGATTCTCCGGATTCAGGAAACCAATTTTCATCAATAACGCCTTCATGTGATCATACATCCCTTCAAGTTCTGCTGAAGCCGCGAGACGGGGCGTAAATGCCTCCAGGGGTTCCATATGGGCCACGAAGATCTCGTAGCAGAGAACCATAGCCGCATGAGAAAGGTTGATGGACTTGTTGTGTTTGGATGTGGGTATGGTTACCAGCAGGTGGCAGAACCGCAGATCATCGTTCGACAATCCCGTATCCTCCGGTCCGATGAGCAGCGCCACTTCATTCTCCTGGGACATATCCACGATACGTGCCGCCATCTCCCTGGGAGAAACAACAGGGCCTCTCGCGGAGCCCCGTCTCGATGTGGTTCCGACAATATACTGAAACCGCGCAAGCGCCTCATCCAACTCGTCGAAATGCTGAATACGATCCACAATTCCGGCGGCAAAATGCGTGGCCATCTGCTTCATCTCCTCGGTGGCAAGATCCCTGTTCCCCACGACAGAGATTTTCTTAATCCCCATGTTCCCCGCACACCTGGCCACAGACCCGACATTGCCCGGATATTTCGGCTTGTTTAGAACGATGGTGATATTTTCAGTTTTCGCTCTTCTATTCATCTTCGTTTCCACTTTGTTGCTTTATTAGATAATGGATATTATTTCTACCAAAAAATTGTATCGCCATCAGTCTAAACGCCCCTCCCAATCACTCCAGTAATTTCGTCTGAAAACAGTATAAGAAAAGATTGACATGCTGACTGACCTCTGAAAGAAATATAGAATGCAAGAGAGGTTATCCCAAATACTTTCCGAAGGGGCAGATGCCATGGGAATAGCCCTTGGAGAAAGAGAGCTGTCTTTGTTTGCAACCTATTGCGGAGAACTTCTTGCATGGAACAGTAAGATAAATTTGCTCTCTGTGAAATCCGCCCGGGACATAGTAATAAAACATTTCATTGACTCTTTGACGCTGTTACCATATATCAGAAATGAATCTTGTCGGGTTCTAGATATCGGCTCAGGAGCCGGATTCCCCGGAATTCCTTTAAAGATCGTCGTGAGTTCACTGAAGGTCTCACTCCTCGAGTCATCACGCAAGAAATCCTCCTTTCTTAAGCACGTGATCCGCAGTTTGGACCTCAAAGATGCCGTGGTCATCCACAACCGGGCTGAATTACTGATGGAAGACGAAACCTGCGGCGGATCCTTTCATATAGTCACCTCGAGGGCTACATTTAAACTGCCAGAATTCCTTCGGATGGGCGCATTCTTTCTCGCCCCAAAAGGCTTCTTAATAGCGATGAAAGGGGGAAAATCTGATCAAGAGCAAACGGAAGCCGCTGGGATGTCTCACGGTCTGGGATTAAAATACATGGGAAGCCATGATTTAACGTTACCCATAACAGGTGATTTTCGAAGAATTATCATTTACAAGAAACTTTTTTTATAAAGCAAATATTCCTTCTAAACAGGTGTGTTTTGTGCTATCGTCTCTTCAAAATTTACGTCTCAAAACGCTGTTTGTGTGCTCTGCTAAATCATGCGTAAAATCATATGCATAGCCAATCAAAAAGGGGGGGTCGGCAAGACAACGACTGCCATTAATCTTGCCGCAACTCTGGCGGCGGCGGAAAAGAGAACCCTGCTCATCGACTGTGACTCTCAGGGCAATGCATCGAGCGGCATGGGCATTGACAGGGAAACCATCAGTAAGAAAAATCTTTATCATTCCCTCATTGGCAAGGTTCCCTTAAAAGAGGTGATTGTTGGCACCCAGTTGCCCTACCTTGATGTGGCACCAGCCAACCAGGATTTGATAGGAATCGAGGTAGAGTTCGTAAATCTTGAAGACAGGGAGAAGAAGCTCCGCGATCTGTTGAAGAACCTTGATACTGCGTACGACTACATCATCATCGATTGTCCGCCGTCTCTCGGATTCTTAACGGTAAATGCCCTTGTTGCTTCTGATTCCGTGATAATCCCTCTACAGTGTGAATACTTTGCTATGGAAGGCCTCGGATACTTACTCAATACGGTCAAGCTGGTTAAAGCAAGGATGAATCCATCTTTATCCCTGGGAGGCATTCTGCTAACCATGTTTGATACGAGAAATTCCCTATCCCACAGGGTCAGTGAGGACGTAAGAAGGCATTTGGGGAAAAAAGTTTTTGACACGATAATTCCGCGGAATGTGAGGTTGTCCGAAAGCCCCAGCCATGGTCTTCCCATCATTCTCTACGATATCAAATCCCGCGGCGCTGTTTCCTACATGGAACTCGCCCGAGAAATTCTGGTCAACGGGAGGATTTAGATGCAACCAAAAAGTTCTCTCGGCAAGGGGCTCGGGGCTTTGTTTCCCGACCTGCTTGATGGCATCGGCACAAGGCCATCGTACATCGTATGCGGGATTGAAGAGCTTTCCCCCAACAGGTTTCAGGCCCGCAAGGATTTCAACGACAAGGAGCAGAAACGCCTTGTCGCATCCATAAAGAAGAACGGTATTATCCAGCCCATTGTTGTGCGGAGATCCGAAAGCGGCTATGAGATCATAGCAGGGGAGCGCAGATGGCGGGCCGCTCAGGAAGCTGGCCTCAAAGAAGTGCCCGTCCTTATCAGGGACGCTCCCGACGCGGCGGCGGCAGAATTGTCTCTCTTAGAAAACCTTCTGCGCGAAAATTTGAATCCTCTTGAAGAGGCTGAGGCATACCAGACCCTGATCAATAAGTTCAGCCTGTCGCAGGAAGAACTCTCTTCCCGGGTGGGTAAGGATCGCTCAACTATTGCCAACACAATAAGGTTGCTGAAACTGCCCCGGGAAATCAAGGCATCCCTGATTAATAAGACCATTAGTCCCGGGCACGCGAGATCCATACTCGTGCTCGATTCGCCGGGAGAACAGCTCAAATTCTTCAATGTCATTGTGAAAAAAGCTCTCAGCGTTCGGGAAGCAGAGGGAATGATTCAAAAACTGAAAAAAGCGCCTTCAGAAAAGCAGGCCAAGAAAAAGGACCCATTCCTTCGCGATCTTGAAAGAGAACTCTCATCGAAGCTGATGACAGAAATTCATATTCGTCAGCGCAAGAACAAAGGGTCTATAGATATAAAGTTTAAGACGGCGGAAGAACTGAATCGACTTGTTACATTACTTATGAATATAATCGACAGCAAACGGATTTCTAGGTAAATTGATTTATCAACATGTGTTGATAACCCTGTTTATAAGGTAAGCTGCTTTGGACATGCTTTGGGAAAAAAGTATTCAAATCATTAAAGAAAAGGTCAGTCCGCAAAACTTCGAGACATGGATTAGGCCCATCAAAATGTCTTCCCTGGAGGGGAACAATGTGACCTTGAATGTTCCCAATAAGTTTTTCAAAGACTGGCTCATTGAAAACTACCAATATGTTATCAAGGAGGCCATCGCTAAAGTAGCGGGAATAGACCTGAAAGTGGATCTTCAAATCGGCCAGGAAATCAAGAAAAGCCAAGCCTCCGTGCGCCGTCATGGAGAACACCAGGAAAAGGTACGCTCTCAGAGTAAGCGTGTCCGCTCAGGTATTAATCAGTCATTGAATCCTCATTACAGTTTTGAAAGGTTTGTAGTAGGACCGTGCAACCAATTCGCTCATGCGGCATCGGTATCTGTAGCGGAGCAGCCGGCCAAGAATTATAATCCCCTATTTATCTATGGCGGTGTCGGTCTGGGAAAAACACACCTGCTTAACGCGATCGGGCTTCGCGCGCTTTCGCGCCATCCAAACATGAACGTTGTATATGTCTCCGTGAACGTTGTATATGTTTCCGCAGAAGAGTTCATGAACGAACTGATTAACTCCATCAGGTATGACAGGATGCCGAAGTTCAGGGAGAAATATAGAAATATTGACTGTCTTCTAATCGATGACATTCAGTTTGTTGCCGGTAAGGAAAAGACTCAAGAAGAATTTTTTCATACCTTTAATACCCTGCACGATTCTGGCAAACAGATCGTCGTCTCGAGCGACAAGTTCCCTAAAGACATACCGAACATGGAAGGCAGGTTACGTTCACGGTTTGAGTGGGGCCTCATCGCCGATATTCATCCCCCGGAGATTGAGACAAAAATAGCCATCCTGGAAAAAAAGGCGCAGGAAAATAATATGGTCCTGCCAACTAATGTGGCCCACTATGTAGCATCCCAGGTGGAATCAAATATAAGGGAACTTGAGGGTTATCTCATAAGGATCTCCGCTTTCTCCTCTATAACAGGAAAAGAAATTGATATAAACCTTACCAAAGAGGTCTTAAAAAAGATTCTCAAGAGGATTGAAAGGGAAGAAGTCACGATTGAGGAAATTATAAAAACTATAGCCGCTAAACTTAATGTAAAGATATCGGATATTAAATCGCAAAAGAAGAATAAGAATCTCGTATTTGCAAGGCAGATTGCCATGTATCTTGCGAGAAAGTTGACTGCATTATCGTTTCCTGACATCGGGGAAAAGGTAGGTGGACGGGATCATTCCACGGTTATTTATGCCAACAATAAGATGAAGAAGGCCTGTGACGAGGATAAGAATCTGAAAAAAATCGTCCAGGAAATTGAGGAGGCATTGCAACAGAGAGGTTAACAACTTTTGTTATCACAGGTTATCAACAGTTGTTTTTGCTCTATGTTTGCAGGACGATTTAGATAAATATAGCTATGAACAATCGTAACAGGGACTATTACTATGACTATTATTTAATTAATAATGTAATTTAAAACATAGGGGGTATGGTAATGAAATTTAATATACAAAGAGACTCTTTTCTGGAAGGCATCCAAAAGACGCTTAGTATCGTGGAGAAAAAAACGACCATGCCGATCCTAAATAATGTTCTCATCAGGGCGGAAAAAAGTAAAATCACAATTGTTGCAACAGACAGGGAAATCGGGTTGGTAACGGATTACGATGCGGAAATATTAAATAAAGGTGATGTTACTGTTTCTGCGAGAAAACTGTATGAAATGATAAGAGAGATTGAGGGAGAAAGTGTTCAGTTTGAAGCAAATGAGAGCCACAGGGTAACTGTGACGTCTCAGAAAATAATATATAAAATACCTGGTTTGCCGGCAGATGACTTCCCCAGCGTAGTTGATGACCGCAGTGAATTGAATTTTTATAAGATTAAAGGGGAATTATTAGAGCAATTGATACGTAAGACATCTTTTGCCATGTCGGCCGATGAAATGAGGAAGAACTTGAATGGAGTACTCTTTGAAACGATAGACGATGGTGGATACCATTCCTGCGATTAGAAAAGGGGATTATAATTCCCAGAAAGGGCTTGGGTGAAATCAGAAGGCTCATCGAAAATGCGCCGGAGGAAATATTCGTGGGGGTTCGTCAGGGCATGTGCGTCATCAGAACGGACAGCACCACGTTAAGGGTTAGCTTGGTAGACGCGGATTATCCGGACTATAAGCGGGTTATACCCACGGAAAAGGGGGTTCCGGTGCAATTCGATAAGGATGCGATCCTGCATGCCTTAAAAAGGATGAGCGTTATATCAAGCGAAAGGTACAGTGGAGTTATCATTAAATTAGAAAATGGCAGAATGGTGTTGGAATCGGCAAATCCGGATGTGGGAGAAGCCAAGGACGAGATTGAAATAGACTACCATGATAAGGAGTTTTCCGTAGGCTATAATGTCAAATATTTGATTGATGCAATAGAAGTGATCGATGAAAAAACGGTTATCTTTGAAATTGGAGCAGGCATGAAACCGGGCGTCATAAAGCCTGCCGAAAATGATGATTATCTGTGCATTGTTATGCCGCTGAAGATTCAATAGATGGCACTGCGTCATTGCGAGGCGCTCTGCGCCGTGGCAATCT
>PDVH01000243.1_pt1 | contig 13793 bp, 16 predicted proteins | sample 1369781 | NCBI WGS metagenome assembly PDVH01 (sample SAMN07795378, study PRJNA414565) | Alkali sediment metagenome, whole genome shotgun sequencing project. | isolation source: glacial lake sediment | place: Bosnia and Herzegovina: Donje Bare Lake | collected 2016-06
ATTGCCCAGCTAGCCAACTTCGATCTGGGCTCGCTTAAGGCAGATGTGGGCGACATCCTCCAAACGGGGGTGAGCGGAGTGACGGAAGCGGCACAGAAGGAATTGGGAACCACGACTGGGGGAGCGACAAAGAAATTGGAAGAAGAGGCTACCAAGAGTTTAAAAAAACAATTCAAGCTTAAATGAGCTCCTGACGCAAGAATACAAAGGTGGCTGCTTCTACCTTGCCGTAGGTGATCAGAAGCTCCACAGGGAGGTTGGAGAGAAGTCAGAGGCTGCGCATGAATAAAAAAAATCCGTCTCGGCATGCCTTGCTCAGACGGGATGATGCCCTCTTAATAGTCATCGACATGCAGGAGCGGCTCCTTCCCGCCATCGCGGGCAAGGAAAGGGTGGTTGAGAATGCCCTTAAGCTCGTCAAGTTCGCCCGCATTATCAGACTGCCGATCATCCTCACGGAACAGCAGAACCTTGGGGAGACGACCTCTGAGCTTCGTGAAGAACTGAAGGATATTCAACCCATCGTGAAATTGGAATTTAACTGCTTTGAGTCCCGTGCCTTTGCCGATCGGCTGCGCCAGCTGAAAAGGAGTATGCTTATCATCGCCGGCATCGAGGCACATATCTGCGTGGCGCAGACGGCGCTGCATGCACTTTCTCGTTACTCGGTACAGGTGGTGAGCGATGCCGTCTCCGCTCGTTCCCTTCAGAATTTGGAGGTTGCCCTACAGCGGATGCGTCAAGCTGGCGTTACAATCACCTCCACGGAGATGGTGATCTATGAGTTGCTGGTGAGGGCGGGGACCGACGAGTTCAGGGAGGCGCTCAAACTGGTAAAGTGATTGACTCTGATAAGCCTTTACACAAAATCTGACAGTCGATATGACTATACCGTTATAGGTGCTGGCTCTGGTCGATCGGAAAAATTCAAAAAAGCTTTCTAATAAAGAGAGATACATGTTATAATCGCCGAACCTGGAGGCATCAATGGCAGTAGTAAATTCAGAACCCCGGGTTTTTTTGTTTTTAAGCCACATCCTGAGAAAAAAAGTGGCTACAGCCGACGGTCAGCAGCTTGGCAGGGTCGTCGATGTGGCCGCCGAGTTTGTGGAGCCGTATCCCGTTGCGACGGGCTTTATTCTTAAGGCCCGCGGATGGCAAAGTTTATTTTTACCGTGTAAAGAGATTTCGATCATCGATGAAGAAACTTATGTTACCACTTTTGCATCAAATAATTTGAAGGAGTATAAACCTCACAGCGGAGAATTGCTTCTCAAGAGCGCACTCATGGATAAACAGGTAGTGGACACCAATGGCGCACGGATCAGGCGCATAAACGACCTTCAATTCTTACAGGTGCACCGTGGATTATATCTCGTTCACGTCGATGTCGGTTTTCGCGGCCTCATGCGGCGCGTGGGGCTTACCAAACCCATGGACAAAATATTGCAGATGCTTTTCGATTATACGTTGTCTGATCAACTTATTTCTTGGAAATTCGTGCAGCCGTTGTCTTCACCCGATTTACTGCGCCTAAATATTGCGCAAAACAGGCTCGGCCAGATTCATCCGGCGGATTTAGCCGATATCTTGGAGGATTTGGATATCAATCGACGGACTGCGGTTTTCCAGGCACTGGACAAAGAAACAGCTGCGGAAGCCCTGGAGGAAACTGATCCGAAAGTTCAGGTGAGTTTGATTGCCGACCTCAACTCTGCTCAGGCTTCAGACATTATTGAAGAAATGTCTCTCAGCGAGGCTACTGATCTGTTGGCTGATTTGCCTAAGGCAAAAGCGGAAGGAATTTTAAAGGAAATGGAAAAGGATATTGCGGAAGATGTAAAAGAACTGCTTGCACATCCGGAAAAGCAGGCGGGCGGCATGATGACCTCTTCATACTTGAGTTTCCGGCCGACTGTTACCGTGCGCCAGGCGATGGATACCATTCGCGCGGAGGGCGAAGATGTCGATATGCTGTATTATGTATATATTACGGATGAAGATGAGCGCTTGCTGGGTGTCGTGACTCTGCGTGATCTTTTGCTTGTCTCCCCGGAGGCGATCTTGGCAGATATCATGGATAAAAGAATAATTTCCGTCAAATTAGACGATAAAGAGGAAGTGATAGCTGATCATTTCGCCAAGTACGGCGTTACGGCAATACCGGTTGTTGATGATGCGGAAAAGCTACAGGGGACAATAATGTTTAAGAATTTGCTGGAAATTGTCGCTCCGGATCTTGGCAAATAAGGCAGGCAGGATCGTGCTCGATAAACTGGCTTTCATTAGGCAAAAATTGATGCAGGGCGGCTTGTGGAAGCTAGGATTGTTCTTTGCGCTTATCGGCCCCGGCATTATCACATCCAATGTGGATAACGATGCCGGCGGCATAACAACGTATTCTCTGGCCGGGTCAAGATATGGATTGAGTCTGCTTTGGACGCTTATACCGATCCTGATTGCGCTCATTATTATTCAGGAAATGTGTGCCCGCATGGGAGTCGTTTCCGGGAAGGGCCTTTCTGATTTAATCAGAGAACGCTTCGGTGCGAAAGTTACCTTTTACTTGATGATCATGCTTTTCCTGGCAAACATGGGAAATACGATTTCGGAATTTGCTGGCGTCGCCGCCAGTATGGAAATCTTCGGCGTGAGTAAATATATCTCAGTGCCGCTGGGCGCTTTCGTTGTTTGGCGGCTCGTCGTCAAAGGGAATTATAAATCCGTAGAAAAGGCTTTTTTGATTGCCTGTGTTTTTTATTTTTCCTATATTATTTCAGGTTTTTTAGTCAAGCCAAATTGGCACGAAATTATGACATCCTTTGTTACGCCGACGATAAAATTTCAGGTGGGATGGCTCACCATGGCGATCGGTGTTGTCGGAACCACCATCGCTCCGTGGATGCAGTTTTATCTGCAGTCGTCGGTCGTCGATAAGGGGATAAAGGCGGAGAATTACAAATATACGCGCATTGATGTTATTTTCGGTTCGTTCGCGGTCAATGCAGTGGCCTTTTTCATTATTATGCTCTGCGCCGTTACCCTTTATACAAACGGCCTTCATATCGAAACGGCAAAAGATGCGGCATTGGCACTCGCGCCGCTGGCTGGTGCTTACTGCGCATGGCTCTTTGCGTTTGGGCTTTTGAATGCATCGCTGTTTGCCGCCTCGATTTTACCTTTATCCACGGCATATACGATTTGTGAGGCGTTCGGCTGGGAATCAAGCCTTAATACTAAATTTGTCGAAGCTCCTCAATTTTATGGACTTTATACCTTTATTATTTTTTTGGGAGCCGGCGTTATTTTATTGCCCGGAATGCCGTTGATTTCGATCATGTTTTATTCGCAGGTCGTCAACGGAATCTTGCTGCCCTTTATTTTGATTTTTATGCTTCTTTTGATAAATGACAGAAAAATTATGGGAGACTATGTGAATAGCATCTCTATGAATATACTTTCCTGGGCGACAGTAGCAGTGCTCGTTTCTTTGTCTCTGGCTATGGTCTTGGCCGCTATAATTGGTTGAGAAGGTATTAATGCCTACCGCCGGTGAGATACCTCCGCTTTTTGGATCACCGAGGCAGAGATCTTTTTTATGAAATCATTATCCCCTGTGACACTGAGATGGGTATTGGCCGGTAGTATCCTGGCAGTTTTATTTTCCTTTTTAATTTATCATTATAATACCCAATTATGGGGTGCAGCTGCTAAGTCTTATTCGATTCTTAACGACCAGTGCCGTTTTAAAGAAATTGTTGACTCTTTCGGAGCCTACTCCCCCCTTGCTTTTATCCTTCTTCAAGTAACACAAGTAGTTGTTGCCCCTATTCCCGGTGCACCTGTCGGATTCTTGGGCGGTTTCCTTTTTGGGGTTAAATGGGGATTCATGTATTCGATGATAGGCCTCACATTGGGTTCATGGCTTGCTTTCCGAATAGCTGGGATTTTCGAAAGGTGGTTTGTTAAAAAATTTGTTTCCTCTAAAAAGCTTAAAAAATTCGATTATTTGATGGGGCGTGAGGGCGCGATCATCAGTTTTTTTCTATTCTTAATCCCTGGTTTTCCAAAGGACGCCCTTTGTTACATCTTGGGCCTGACCCCCATGCGTTCGGGTATTTTTATTATGATCTCAACCATTGGGAGGATACCTGGGACATTGATTGCTACCCTCCAGGGGGCAAAAGCCTACCATCATCACTATACAATTTTTTTTGTTCTTGTGGGAATATCCGCCCTAAGTGCGCTCGTCTTTTATGTCTACGAAGAGGAGATTCACAATTTGATTAAAAAACTAAAGTAAAGGTTGGAAAATGATCAGGGGGAATTCATGGAGTTACTAAATGGTTTGATAGAGATAGTGCTGCATCTCGATAAGCATCTCGATTTGATCATTCGCAACTATGGCATGTGGACTTATGCCATATTCTTTTTCATCATTTTTCTTGAAACTGGTTTTGTTGTTACCCCTTTTCTTCCGGGAGATTCTCTGCTTTTTGCCATTGGGAGCTTTGCTGCTCTTGGTTCGCTGGATGCCAGATTGGCGATAGTTTCCCTGTGCATCGCTGCCATTGCCGGAGATACGGTGAATTACTGGATCGGGAACTTTACAGGCCCGAAGGTGTTTAGTAAGAAAAAATCACGTTTGCTCAATAAAGAATACCTTCATCGCGCCCACCTTTTTTATGAAAAATATGGGGGTAAAACGATCGTCCTTGCCCGGTTCATACCCATTATCCGTACCTTTGCTCCGTTCGTGGCTGGAATCGGAGCCATGACATACAGTCGCTTTATTGTCTATAACATTACAGGGGGCGTTGCCTGGGTCGTGATTTTCGTTCTTGGCGGCTTTTTTTTCGGCAACATTCCTTTTGTCAAAAAAAATTTTTCTTTGGTTATCTTTGCGATCATTCTTATTTCCGTCATGCCTGGCGTTATCGAATACGTTCGTAGCCGAAAAAAGTCTTGATAATACCGCTTATAATTAACATCGAACATATCGATCAGAAACAGGCGCGCTGCAATGATGCCCAAAAAATGCTAGTCAATCTGTACAATGAAGATTTATAGAAGGATGCGAGAGAAATGTCGCGCAAACGGCGATTAGTCACTCATCAACAGAGATATTCTTTGTGGTTTGTCATTTCAGTAGCTATCTTCATCACCTGCTTGATCACGGCGAATATCACGGCGGTAAAATTGGTAAATGTGTTCGGTCTCATATTGCCGGCTGGTATCGTCATCTTCCCGATCAGCTATATCTTCGGCGACATCCTGACCGAGGTCTATGGTTACCGCCAGGCTCGGCGGGTTATCTGGCTGGGATTTCTCTGTAATCTTCTTGTCGTGGCTGCCGTCTGGATCGGCCAGGTGTTGCCGCCTGCATCCTTCTGGAATGCGCAGGCGGCCTATGAACGCATCCTGGGCTATACCCCCCGGCTGCTTCTCGCCTCATTCCTGGCCTACCTGGTGGGAGAATTTGCTAATTCCTTTGTCATGGCTAAAATGAAGATTGCTACTCAGGGGCGCTGGCTTTGGACCCGCACCATCGGGTCAACACTCGTCGGGGAAGGGCTGGATTCCCTGGTCTTTATGACAATCGCTTTTGGGGGTGAGATACCAACGGCAGGACTCGCCTTAGCTATAGTAAGTCAGTGGGTCGTCAAGTCGGCCTATGAGGCTGCTGCGACGCCTCTGACCTACGTCACGGTACGATTCCTTAAACAGCGAGAAGGGATAGATGTATACGATTATGATACGCGATTTAATCCGCTCTTACTTAAGGAATAGTGGCCTATCCCAGAGAGATGCATACCCCCCTGATGGAATTGTTCGCATGGGTTCAAAACAAGAGGTAGTCTCTTCTATCCAAACCAACCAGATGCCTGACTTTTGGCAAAGCAGAGACCTATGTGTTTGGGCTGGAGGTATTCAAATAAGCCCCATTTACTTAATACCCTCCCCCAGCCACTCGCCTTACACCCGCCGAATGGCGTCGACGTGTCCATCCGGGCAAAGGTGTTGATCCAGATGGTCCCATAGCGGGCCTGCATAGCCAACGTGTGTGCTTTCTGCATATCCTCTGTCCAAATCTGTAAAACCAAGCCCGTAGGGTTATCCTCTATCAGCATTTCCATCTCTTCACGGTTACATTTTTTGACCAACAGGATAGGATCAAAGCACTCCTCGTAGATCATCTCTTCGATTTCTACGATTGTGGGCTCGAAAAAATATCCTGGTGCCTCGATTCGTTTTCCGCCTGTGATGACTCGCCCCTTCTTTTTTAATCTTTCTAGTTTTTGCATGACTTTTTTTAAATGACCTTCCGATCGCAGGGGACCCATGTGCGTTGTGGAAGAGAGGGGATCGCCAAACTTTATTTTCTCCGTTTTGTTCACGAGCATAGATAGAAATTTCTTATAGATATCTTCTTCTACAAGAGCGACGCTGGTACCGATACACATCTGCCCTTGTTTCATGAATGTCGAGGCGAGGAGATTCTCCAGCGCTTCTTCCTGGTTGGCATCCGCGAAGATAGCCGCCATGTTTACGCCGCTCAATTCGCAGAGGAGCTTCTTCGGCCTGGTGATCTCTTTAAAGACCGCCTGCAAGGTGTTGCTTGAGCCTGTAAACGAGATGATATCGACATCGGATGCAGCCAAGGCCTTACCAATCACCGGCCCTTCTCCGGTAATGAAGTTGATCAATCCGCGGGGGAATTCCATCTCATGGAGGTATTTTGCCAATGTCAGGAGAGAAAGACTCCCAAGTTCCGATAGCTTCACAATAACGGCATTTCCGGCCGCCAGGGCGGCAGCGGCATTGAACCCAAAAATCATCAGTGGAACATTATATGGTAGAAAGATGCCTGCCACGCCAAAGGGAAGGTAGTGCACCATATCAACGGTATCTTCGCGCGAGACGGTGAGAGAGGCCGGGAAATCCTTTAATAATGATCCATAATACTCAAAGCAGTGCGCGGCGAGAGGCACGTCGACGAAGAGGGTCTCTTTAATCGGCTTACCGATCTCTTTGGACTCGATTTCCGCCAATTCTTTTAGGTGATCAAGAATCACGCGAGACACACCCAAGACTAAATCTGACCTTTCTTTCAAAGTGGTACGTTGCCATACTTTTTGTGCTGCTCTGGCCTTTTCGATGCACTCCGTTAAATCTTTTTGGTCTGCCTGCGGTATCTGCGCAAAGACCTCTCCCCTAAAAGGGTCTTCGATGGGAATATTCCCTTCTTTCTCCCGAAACTCGCCTCCTATGTACATGGGGTACGTCTTCATTATGACTCCACAGGCAACTCCCTCCAGAGGCTAAAGGTCTTGTCGAAGACAGGAAACCAGCGGGAGAGAAGATTGAAATCACCCTTTAATTTTATCTTTCCTTGTGTTTTGGCCACAAAGGGGTCGAGATCTCCGGCAAAGATCTTTTTCCACGTACCGCGTGCGGCGGCAAATATAAAGTTGGCGTTATCTTCACTATAGTTTACGGCAACGATCTTCCCCTGTTCATAGCGGAAGGAAAAGACTTCCTCGCCATCCGTCACCTTGGTGCATATGACGGTTGTCAGGTCATATTCCTTGCCCAAGGACTGCGCGGCTTCGTCATTGTTTATGACCTCAACTAAAGCGGCTATATGCTCCTGCGAAAAGAGCTTATATTTCTTCGCTATTTTTTTGTTTTGAGGCCTTTCCTCTTCCCGAGCATCCCGCGGGGGAGATCCCATCGTGATCAAGTGAACGCGAGCATTGACCTCTAGGAGCTCAATCAAGGAGAAGGTATACTGAAAGTCCTCTCCTATGGCTACGACGCCATGGTCTTTTATGACGACAATATCGTTGTTGTCGAGGGCTCGGTGGGTGGATGTGAGATCCGTAATCGTGGGGGTCTGCTGGGTAATGGCACTCACCTTTCCCAGATAGGCGCGCTCCTCTAGCGTCATGGGTGTCAGGGTATCATGGTAGTGGAAAAAGTGTACGGTGTGGGGGGGATGGACATGGATAGCAACGGTTTTTTGCGGAAACTGCCGGTAGATGGATACATGAAGGGGTTTCTCAGAGGTAGGTTCCTTATCTCCCTCTACTTTATTACCTTCCTTGTCTATAATCAGGATATCATCCTCCTGTAAAAACCCCAGATAACTCTCATGGGCAGTAATGAGGATCTTGTCACCGACCCTCCTCGATATATTGCCTGATCTTCCATAGTTGATACCGCGGTGATAGAGCTGCGCACCCCAAAAGATGATCTCTTGTTTTTCCTTTTCGTGGCTCATCGGATTATTTCCGCGGGGACAGCTTCATCCCCTGCCGGTAACATATCGTTATAGCGGAAGCTCATATATTCGTCAAGCAAGGATGTCGTCTGAACATAGTGTTTCATTTTTTCCCCTTGCATGGTTTTAATCGGCACGCTATGGAGGCGGGCGAGCAAACAGACATAGAGGCTGCCGCAGATGCCGGAAAAGTGTCGGTCCGCGAGATCTTTATAAAAGAAGAGGACCTCTTTGATCTTATCTTTGTAAAAGAGGATCCCCAGCATATTGTCGGTGGCATAGACATGTTCAATGCCTTCCGTGGTGAGTATCTTCGTTATCTCTAAGCCAAGTAAAGAAGGTCTCATTTCGGGTACAAGGACGTATAGCCCCTGAGTCGCAGCTACCTGCTTCTTGATCTCCGCTATCCCTTGACGAGTCGGAAGACCCCACAGAAGTAGGCCCTCTTTCATTTCTTCTAAGCGCATCGTACCTTCCCCGAGATGTCTATCCAGCCGGAAATATTGTCGAGCCACATGAAGACTTCGTGGTGGGGGCGCTCTTCGATGGTAATCTTTTCTATATCGAGTGCCTTTGGGAATTGTGTAAGCACATAGAAGGGTATGGCGAAGTAATTGGCGAGTCGAGCCAAAGCATAGGTCCCGATCTTATTTATGACGTCTCCCTTTGCGGTGGATCTATCCGAGCCGGTGACAACACAGTTGATCAAGCCCTTCTGCATTACGCTCGCCGCTTGATTGTCACAGAGCACCTGGGCGGGAATTTGTGCCCTGCGTAGTTCCCACAGGGTGAGCCTGCTTCCTTGCAGGTACGGCCGTGTCTCGGAAACAAAAAAGGTAGCGGTTTTTCCTCGCCCTTGGAGGGCTTCATAGAGATAGATAAGCTCGCCATTGACGTTGCAGATGGTCAAAATGCGGGCATCTTGGGGGAGGATCTCGGCCAATTTCTGCGCCCGCACCTTTCTCTTTTTGTCAATGTCCTCGATAATACTGACGGCACCCTCTTTCAGCGTGGATGTTTCTTTTGCGGCACGTTTGAGGACGTCTGCCAAGGTGAAAAAGTCAAAGGTAGGACGGGTCTTCTTAAAGGATGCGGCTACCTCATCAATATCTCCGGTGAGCACACAGGTATAAAAAAACAAGAGAACCTGGCCGAAGGCCCTGGTCTTCATCTGACCGAGGGCTCGCACGGCATCATCGAGGGTCTTAACTTCTATATAGGCTTCTTCCAAGGGCAGCCTGGTTTCATCAAGGACAGAGATTGTATTCCCTTGCAGCCGCACTGGAAAGGAAAGTGGGCTATTCATCAAGCTCCTCGATCATGGCCAATGCAGGACCTGGATACAGCCGCACGTGGATGGGTCATCAAGGCTTGAGATATCACTACCTCTTTGCCTATAGTATACGCTAGCTTAATCGTATGCGTCGCATCAAATTTTTTTATGTATATGAGGGGTGTTTCGGCAATATTGCGGATGACGATGTCTTTCCAGCCAAGGTCCCGCTCAGAGCAAGCCTTATATATCGCCTCTTTGGAGGCGATATAACAGCTCAGTTTCATCAATCTCCTGCTGATCTAATAGTCTTTCTAAGAACGACAACCCATGTCTCTGGTAGATTTTTTTAATTCGCTCGACCTCTACTATATCTATCCCTATCATGCGCCCTCTAATATCTTAATGGCCTCTAAGGCGACATTGATCATCGTCGTTTCCGAAATATAATAGGCAGGGTTGGTAAAACCCATCTCGCCGGTCATCACGTTATCGCTGACGGCAAGGATAGAGGCGGCCCTTACCTTATTTATCTGTGCAATGGTTAAGAAGGCGGAAGAAACCATATCGACGGCAATGGCTCCTGCGGCAGCCTTTCCTTCTACCAGTTCCTTGGTTTCCCGCAGCAGCGCGTCCGTAGACCAAACCTTCCCCTTATGCATGGTAGTGCCCAGCTTTTTCGCTGCCTTCTCCAGGGCATCGGTAAGCTGAGGGTCCGGCTCGGTTACAAAACTATCGTCGACATAATACGGCGTGACGCCGTCGCCTCTCAGGGAGCCGGTAGTTAAAATCAGATCTCCTACTTTGATGTCCTCGCGCAAGGCGCCGCATGATCCCAAGCGAATCAGATTTTCTCCCTGGATGCTGCATACAATCTCGGTGGTGATGGCCGTGTTAGCCGAGAACATCCCCCCGTTCATGGCGGTAACGCGAACCCCGTTATATTCTCCGGTATACATCGTATGCTCCATAAAAGAGAAGTTCTTCAGCGGATTTTTGATGTTCTTAACCAGGGCCGTCAGCCTGTCGGGAGTCCCCGGCATAATGACATACTTTCCGATATCTTGCGGGCGCAGTTGAACCATGCCTGCAAGATCTTTTCCCGTCAAATGGATTGCTTTTTTCATCGGCATCGTTATGCTCCTTTTCCATTCATTATATTAATTAGATTTTTACTTAAGATATATTCTTTCTCTTCCCTCAGGATATTCAAGTTATCCAGAGCCGTGATACTTTCGGCTAGATTTTTTTGGGCGGGAAAATCAGACCCCCACAGTACGCGACGCGGCCCAAAGAATTCTAATGCCATGTTCAACAAGGAGGTCGACTTTACTCCGCTTATATCGACAAAGACATTCTTCAGAATTTCCGTGGGCAAACTGCCTAAATCCTTGACCATCTCCCTTGAACGCAGCATCGAGTAGGTGGAGTCAAAACGATCAGCCAAAAAAGGCACTACGCCGGCAAAATGGGCAAACACCACTTTGAGACCTTTATGGCGGCTGAAGACTCCGGACATCATCATGGCACCGGCGCACATGGTAATGTCAAAAAGATATTCCACGACCGGCATTAACAGGGAATCTTTTACCCTGTCAAAGCCTATCGGATTAATAGTCTGGGAATGAATGAAAATGGGGAGCCCTTCCTGCTCGGCCTTCTCCCATACCGGCAAGAAAATATCATCGTCTAAATATGTGCGCTCATGGCTCGAGGCCACAGAAAGACCGTTCAATCCTAAGNCCTGTATCTTATCTATTTCCTCTACCATCTCGTGGGGACGATCCATAGGCAGAATTCCTGCGCCGAGCAATCGGTCAGGATATTCTTTAAGCTTTCTCGCAATCCCCTTATTGTAAACATCGCACACCCTCGACCATCCACCTTCGTTCAGGTGGGCATCAGAGCTCGGATAAAGCAACACCGCCTTTTCTATTCCTGCATCGTCGAGGGTCTTTAATAACAGATCAATATCCGACCACCCCTTTTTGTAAAAGGTGGTATGTTCCGCCACTTCAGGGGGCATCCAGTGCGTATGAGCATCCCAGATCAAAGACATTTTTCTATATGTGCAGCTTGCCTTCCACTGCCCCGGCCTCCCAATGGGGGACATGATTCATGACATCCTGAAAGCATAACTTGGCCAGCGGGTCGAAGTTGCTCTCGAGGATGCGGTGGATCCTCCCCGGTTTGCTGTAAAATTCTCGCATGCACCAGGCCCCAAGCCTTCCTAAATCTTCTATGGAAAGATGGTTGGTTGGGACGACCGGATGCAAAAAATCCCACTTTAATACATCGACCTTAAGGGGGTCTACCCATCCCTGCTTTATTGAGTCCTCCCAATGAGGTGAACCAGGCGGAGGCGTGAGATATCCGATCCAGAGGATATCGGGGTCGACTTGATCGGCAAAGGCAAACCTTTCCTTAATAATCTGCTCTGTATCGTAGTCAAAGCCGATCATGATGTCGCCCACGATGGCGATGTCGTTACGGCGCAGGATCTCAATGGTTTTGAATATCTGATCAATCGTTATGCCTTTTTCCAGCTTTCTTAATTCCTGCTCGCTTGCCACTTCTATGCCGAACACACCCATAAACATCCCCGCTTCCTTCATCAGGGGGATGTCCTTTTCGGCCTTAACCCAGTCCCTGGCGCAGCCGAGGCTCACCCATTTCATCTTCAGGCCGCGCTTTATCTTTTCTTCACAGAACTCCCGCGCCCTTTTGCCGTTGACATTGAAGTTATCCTCCTGGATAACTATTACCTGCACACCGAATTTTTTCTCCAAAAGCTCTACCTCATCAACCACGCGATCAGCAGATTTGGCGCGCCACTTCAGGAACTGTTTCAATGCCCTGGGGTCATGCTCACTCCACTCATAGCAAAAGGTGCAGGCATGGGGGCACCCGCGCGAGGTAACGATCTCCATGAAGGGCTTCCAGTACGTGTGCCCGACATACTTCTCCATGGGGAAGAGATCGTAGGCAGGCAATGTCAACATATTCAAATCTTTAATGAGTTCGCGCACCGGCCCAAAAACTATGTTCCCATTATCGCGCGATGCAACTCCCGGTATATCTTTAAAGGTCTTCTTGCCTTTGTTCAGGGCATCCATCAGAGCGTTGAAGGTTACCTCTCCTTCGCCCATAACAACAAAGTCTATAGCTGGATTGAGCTCAAGACTTTCTTTGCTCAAAAAGGAATACCACAATCCACCTACGACAACCTTCACCGTGGGAAGGGCTTGCTTAATTTTCTTGGCCGCTTCATTGAAATACCACTGGACGGCAAACCCGCCGTACGAATGGAGCATATCTCCCAACACCACGACATCGGGATTTTTTTCTTTAACCATCTGAACCATCTTGTCCATGGGAATATCCCATGCCTTGCAATCCAGCACCTCAGGTTCAATGGTTCCTTGCTCTCGAGCGTAGGCAGCCCAATGGGCGTGCATCTGATTGGCCGCCACGTGGTGGCCGTGCGTTGCCCACGAGCCTAATTTGGGCGTGACAAATAGAACCTTCATAATGTGCCTCCTTTTAATATTATTTATTGTCTTGAGCCTCTATGATTCTCCGCATCATTTCGTGCTCATAGATCGCCTTTATTTCCTTTAGTCCGCCGTGACCGAGTTCTTCAATAACGGCTTTTTCAATGGCATGCAGTTTGTGCGAGAGATGATAATATTCCGGCTTTAATTTTCGTCCGTCAAATTTTAATTCCCGTCCATCATTTTCTTTTTTATCAATATATTCTTTGAAATCCTTGAGTAACTTCCTCGCCTCTTTTTTCTTTTTGAGATCTTTAGAATTAAAATTTTCTTTCATATCACGCATTATTTTTTTGTCTATGCCCACCTGAGTAAATTTCCTTTCGATTCGGTCAAATTCTTCCTTTGTCGTTTTATATAACCATAGGAGGTAGCGAAACTTAAGATTCTTTATGTCGCGCTTTTTCATTTTATTTGGGATGCGATTGCTCAAATGGGATAACCGGTTTCGTCCATGGCGTTTGTTGATTAATGATCGCCAACTCCAGAGGGCAGACGTTCTGAGGGACTGTCAAGGCAAATATCACGGCATCCTCTATGGATTGGGTCGATATCAATCGCTCTTTTTGCTCTACCGTTATCTCATCGAGTTCCCCGGTCAATTCGGTGTCGGTAACGCCGGGCATAATGGCTGTGACCTTGATGCCGCGGTCGCGCATCTCCCAAAAAAGCCCCTTGGAAA
>PDVH01000245.1_pt1 | contig 13761 bp, 11 predicted proteins | sample 1369781 | NCBI WGS metagenome assembly PDVH01 (sample SAMN07795378, study PRJNA414565) | Alkali sediment metagenome, whole genome shotgun sequencing project. | isolation source: glacial lake sediment | place: Bosnia and Herzegovina: Donje Bare Lake | collected 2016-06
CGTAATGCCACAATAGCTTGATATCCGATGACTCGTTTCTGTATTCAGGGTTGGATTCAGAAGAGGGACTGGTGTTTCTCCAGCAAACCGGTGGAAAGATGATGGATGAACAACGGAGCGGGGACCGAGCAAACGACCTGAAGAACGCAGCAATCGAGAGCATACTCGAAGTCACCTCTGATTTTCAGTACGTCGAGAACGTGAATCTCCTTCTCCAGAAGATATGCAAGACCGTGTCGGAGACTTTCGGTCTTGCGAAATGCACGATAGGAATCAGGGAGAAGGACACGGGCCTATTCGCAGTCAGAGCCGCATACGGTTTCGAACCTGAGACAGAGGCGGAGATCAGGAAAGTGAAGTACACACTCGACAGGATGATGAAGGACCTAAAGCCGGAGTCCAAGATCAGCACTAACACCTACTACATCCCGGCAGAGAGCTGGGAACCCGATGAAGAAGACTTGATATTCACTATCCATCCGGAGAGGCTTGACAGGGCGAGAAGGTTTCCGGATGAATGGGCGGAATCGGACTACATTGACCTCCTGATGAAGGCCAGAGACGGCAGCCTTCTAGGGTACCTCGAGATTGACGAACCCGACGACCACAAGGTCCCATCTGACGAGAAGCTGAGGGCGATCGAGATATTCTCCGATCTTGCAGCCATCGCGATACAGAACGCCGAACTCTACGAGGAGCTCGCAAAGGACAGGAAGAAGATCGAGCTCCTGATAGATCTCATCGGACACGACGTCAACAACTACGCGCAGGCTGTGAGCGGGTTCGTCGAGCTCGCGATGGCCAGGAAGGACGTACCTCAACCATCAAGGAAGAGCCTCGCAAAGGCATTGGACCAAGTTTGGAACCTGAACAAGCTGATCAACAATGTCAAATTGTTTGCGAAAGTTGAAATCGCGACCGGAAAAGATCTCAAACCGATGGACATAGTCGCTGTTGTTAAGGAGGCGTTCGCAGCGGCCGAGTCGTTTAGTCCGAGCAAGCAATCGAAGCTGAAATTGCGGAACGATGATGGAACGCCCCGAACAAGCATGATGAACGACCTCGCAAAAGACGTCTTCCTGAACCTTTTCACCAACGCGATCAAGTTCGACATGCACGAGAGCGCGGACATCGATGTTGAGATAACGGAGCGGCGAGAGGACAAGCGAATGATGTGGTGCGTTTCTATCGCAGACAAAGGACCCGGCGTCGATGACGCGCTCAAGCCCATCATATTCGATCGATTCACCCAGGCTTCGAGTTCTCAAGGCGGCAGCAGCGGGCTGGGACTGCACATCGCGCAGACCATAGTGAACTCCTACAAGGGGAGAATCTGGGTAGAGGACAGGGTGCCAGGCGACCGCTCACAAGGTAGTGTTTTCAGAGTCTTGCTGCCAAAGGCACCCGAAAATGCCTAGGTCGGGGCAAGCGCGCCGAGGGTCAGAACCAGGACCGAGACCACGATGCACAGCGCAATAACGACCCATGGGTTGACCTTGAGCGCCTTGTCGTCCTCGGAGTCGAAGTATCTGATGAGACCAGCTGCTGAGTGAAATCCTTCGCCTTTCTTGTTCTTCGCCATGGGTCTCGGAGCACCTATCAGGCGATTCTATATTTAAATGTTTACGACAGGCAGAAGCTCTCCCAGATGCGTGATTCGAGGGCAGTCGACGTTGTGAAAAGCATTAAATAATGTCGAAATCAATCGACATTACCCAGTATTGCTTGGCGGGCAAGAGGCCCGACAAGACATGTTCTGGGCATTCGCAGTTGGCATGCAACAGCGTACAGGCTCAGGAGGTTGTACAATAGCCACAGTCTTCCTTGTAGACGATGAGAAGTTCATCGTCGACCTCTACAGGGATATCTTGGAGGCGAACGGGCACACCGTCATAGGCGTCGCCTCGGACGGCGAAGAGGCCGTCAGGAAATACAAGGATATGAAAGAGAAGCCCGTGATAATCATCATGGATCAGAGGATGCCTGTCAAAGACGGAGTCAGCGCCACGCAGGAGATCCTCAAGATAAACCCAGCCGCGACGATCTTCTTCGGCAGCGCAGACCTCCACATCGAGAAGGAGGCCAGGGCCGCAGGCGCCAAGGGATTCTTGCTGAAACCTTTCAGGATCGAGGAGCTTCTGTCGGCGATAAAAGAGACCGTCGCCTCCAAGACCAAGACCTAGCGAAGCCCGAGTCTACTTTCTGGCTTCGACCGATTGATGTTGGTGGGCAATGTGAATCAGAGAGAGCGAGACAATGACAACAGCCGGCTAATCGGCCTACTTTTAAGTAGGCCGGTCGGAATTCAGACAGAGACGCCCCGAGAGAGGGATGTGTGAATGACTGAGGAAGAGAGCGACCTGAGAGCTGTTCGAAAGAACAAGCTCAAAGAGCTCAAGGCGAGAGGTCTGGATCCGTACAAGAAATACACCTACGTACGGACTCACGATTCCGCCAAGCTCAAAAAGGATTTCGCATCGGTGGGCTCCGAGCGGAGCCCACAGGAGATCTCGACAGCCGGTAGGATCATGGGCTTGCGGCTTCATGGAAAAGCTGGGTTCGCTGACCTCCAAGACCGCGAGGGGAAAGTCCAGGTCTATTTCAAGCTCGACGAGCTGGGCAAGGAGAAGTTCGATCTCTTCAAGTCGCTCGACAGAGGAGACATCGTTGGCGTAACAGGCCATCCCTTCAGGACCAAGATGGGCGAGACGACAGTGGCCATCAAAGACTTCGAGATACTCTCGAAGGCGCTCGAGCCCCTTCCTGACACGTTCCACGGATTGCAGGACGTCCAGAACAGGTACAGACGCAGATACCTCGACCTGATCATGAACCAGGACGTGCGTGAGAACTTCATCAAGAGGAGCAGGATGGTGGCGTTCATGCGGGACTGGCTCAACGAGAAAGGATTCCTCGAGGTAGAGACCCCGATTCTGCAGCCACTCTACGGAGGAGCACTCGCGAGACCGGTCAAGACTCACCATAACTACCTGGACATGGACCTTTACCTGAGGATAGCAACCGAGCTCTATCTCAAGAGATGTATCGTCGGAGATCTCGAGAAGGTCTTCGAGATAGGGCACAACTTCAGGAACGAGGACATCGACGCTCAGCACTATCCTGAGTACACGAGCTTGGAATTGTACGAGGCCTACGCCGACTACAATGACATCATGGACCTCACGGAGTCCTTGCTATACGACACGGCGAAGCACATGCTTGGGACCGAAAAGATACCGTACGGCGACAAAGTCCTGGACTTCGCACGACCATGGGCGAGGATCACGATGCACGACGCGATCCTGAAGTACCTTGACGTAGACATAGCGAAGCTCAAGACCGTCGAAGACGCCAGGGCTGCAGCCAAGAAGCTTGGCGTTCGGGACACCGAGGAGTGCAACCAGCTCGGGCTGATCGTGTTCGAGATATTCGACCAGAAGGTCCAGCCATTCCTGATCAATCCGACATTCGTCATCGACCACCCGATCGAGATATCTCCGCTCGCGAAGAGGAAGAGAGGCAACCCAGAGCTGGTCGAGCGATTCGAGCTGTTCATCAACGGCTGGGAATTCGCTAACGCCTACTCGGAGCTGAACGACCCTGAGGAGCAGGAGCAGCGGTTCAGGGAGCAGGACAGGCTGAAACAAGAAGGAGACGAGGAAGCACACCCCATCGACATGGACTACGTACAAGCGCTCGAGTGCGGGATGCCTCCAACCGGAGGTCTTGGGATAGGCATCGACAGGTTCGCGATGATACTCACGAACTCACAGTCCATCAAAGAGGTTCTTCTGTTTCCACACATGAAACCGGAGACTGTCTAGAAGGTAGATGATGGCCAAGGACAACGAGGTATTCCGGATCGAACGCCTGGCCCCTGATCGGCTCGACCATCTGATCGACGCGCAGAACGGGATATTCGCGGACTACATAGTTCCGATGAAGTTGACGAGGCCATTCTTCCTGGATTTCCTGAAGTCCGTTGGGGGAGACCTTGCGAATGTTCTTGTCGCTCTCGACGGCGAGAGAATAGTCGGCTATGTCAACCCGGTGATCGACGGCAAGGAGGCTTGGATCGGGGGCGTGGGTGTCCTCCCAGCCTATCGCAGGAAGGGTTTGGGCCGAAATCTCATGCTTGCTGGCGAGGATTTCGCCCGCAGAAAAGGCGCACGAGAGGTTTCGCTCGAGGTGATCGAGGGCAACTATGGAGCGCTGAAGCTCTATGAGGGCATGGGCTACGCACCCACCAGGAAATATCTCACCGCTGAAGGAAGACCGATTAGAATCGAGGGCTTCGGCGAGCTCCCGAGCAACGCGACCATGTCCGAGCTACTGGAGCTTCACCAGACAGCATACAAGGACACCTGCTGGCAGAGGAGGAAGCCCCAGTCGCTAGTGCAGGCCGCTCGGGGCGCCGAATGCTACAAGCTCGACGGTGGATTCGTTCTTGTCCGGACCGTGGAAACGAACGGTTTCATCCCGTTCCTCGGTGTCGTACCAGAGAAGAGAGGCAAAGGGATCGGAACCTCCTTGGTGGCCCTTTACAACATCAATGATGACCTGCCGACCCTCCGAATGCTGGACATGTTCGACTTCAAGGTCACGATGAAGCAACTTGAGATGAAGAAGAACCTCGGATGAGAATCACAGGAGAAGAGGTTTGAGGGTTTTGGCCTGACACGCAGTCGCATCAGGCGGACTTGCACTGGGCGTACTTCTCGTCGGCCAGCCACTTCTTGGTGACCCAGTCCTGGAGCTTCTTGATGTCGGCCTCGGTCATGTGCCTGAACCTGCCCTGAAGTTTCAGGTACTCCTGGATAGGCGTCATCTTCGGCTTCCTGTTGATCGTGACCTTGCCGTTCTCGCTCTCGTACAGGGTCCACATGCCCGTGTCGTCTCGATCGTCTTCGAAGTGTCGTGCCTCCAACCGGTCGGGCAGGGGGTGTACACCTGGATGTACCTGAAGCCCTTGATCTTCTTGGCCTTCTCGAACTTGTTGATGAAGTCCTGTATGTGGCCGACAGAAGCGGTGGCGACATAGGGCACATTGTGGGCCATCATGATCTGCGGCATGTCCTTCTTGAAGTTGGCCTTCCCCGCCTTGACCTTCCCTACAGGCGTAGTTGTAGTCCAAGCACCGAATGGGGTCGAGCCAGATCGTTGTATGCCTGTGTTCATGTACGCCTCGTTGTCGTACATCACGTATAGGATGTCCTCGTTCCTCTCGGCAGCGCCAGACAATGCCTGGATGCCGATGTCCGCTGTGCCGCCGTCACCGGCGATGCCCATGACCGTCGTGTCGTCCTTGCCCCTGACCTTTAGGGCGCGCTTCATGCCAGTTGCGCACGCGGCCGTGTTCTCGAACGCGACATGATGGTAGGGTATCTTCCATGATACGAGTGGGTACGTCGCGCTGAATATCAGCAAACAGCACGCGGGCGTGACAGCGACCGTGTCCTTGCCCAGGACCTTGATCAGATTCCTCGCAGCGATGGCCGCCCCACAACCAGCGCAAGCCGTGTGCCCTCTCGTGAACAGCTCTTCGTCAGGCATCTCTTTCAACTTCATTGCTCGACCCCCCTGGTACCCATCCATGTGATCTCACGCCTAACCTTGCCCGTCTTCGCGGCTTCGAGCAAGCGTTCGTACATGAATCTGATATCTGCGAGCGAAACGTCCCTGCCGCCCAAGCCTCCAATGAAGTTCATTGTCGGGACGCTGAGCCCGTATGCTGCGTTCCTGAACTCTATGAATGATGGGCCCGCGACGCCGTACGACACCGCCCTGTCGAAAACGCCGACTGCTTTGACCCTCTCAGCGATCTTCCTGAGTTGCGCCGTCGGATAGGGCCTCCAGAACCTGAGCTTCACCAGACCAACCTTCTTGCCCTCCTTGCGCATGTCATCGACCACTTCATGCGCGGTCGAGCTGGCCGTGCCCAGCGTTATGAGCACCACATCAGCATCGTCGACCATGTATGGGTCGATCATGCCGCCATGGTTCCTCCCAAACTGCTTCGCGAACGCGGCATTGACCTCCTCGATGACCTTGGGGGCCTCTCTCATAGCCTTGTCCTGATTCCACCTGCACTCCATCATGTACTCCGGAGGCGTGAACACGCCGACAACGGCTGGGTCATCAGGATCTATGATCGCTCCCGGTGGAACATACTTAGGCAGGAACTTGTCCGCGGCTTCCTGGTCCATGAGGTCGACTGGCTCAACCGTATGGGATAGGATGAATGCGTCCAGGCCGACCGTCATGGGCAACGCGACCCTCTTGTCCTCAGCGATCTTGAACGCGTCGTTGTGCTCCACCCAGATATTGATAGGAGCAGCAATCGCCCTGTTGACGACAGCCATCACGACGGGCAATCTCATCCCTGCAGCGATCGGGAGTATCTCGTGCATGAGCGCTAGACCCTGTGACGATGTTGCGGTGAATGTGCGCACGCCCGTCGAGCTTGCAGACACGCATGTGCTCATTGCCGAGTGCTCGCTCTCCACTTCGACATACTCGCAGTCCATCTCGCCGTTGTTGACGAACTCGGAGATGTGCTCCACTATGAATGTCTGAGGAGTGATCGGATATGCAGCAACACATCTGACCCTGGCCCTCATCGAGCCGTATGCCGCTGCGTAGTTCCCTGTTACGACTTTCTTGACCATCTTGTTCACCTCACCATCTTGATGGCCTCAACAGGGCACTCGTTGGCGCATATCCCGCAGCCCTTGCAGTAGTCCATGTCAAATTCCATCATGTCGCCCTTCCGGTCAATGCAACCCTCTGGGCAGTAGAACCAGCAGAAATTGCACATCGTGCACTTCTCCTTGTCGTACTCTGGCTTGAACACTCTCCAGCTGCCCGTCTTGTTCTCCCTGAACGACCCCGGACCGACAAGCCCCGCCTCAGTTTCCATCCGAACCGATGCAACTCCCATCGGGAGCTCTTTGACATCAGGCAGCCACTTCTTTGCCGTCTTGAGCTCTCTGTGACCTTTCGTCACGCCCACGATCGTCCGATCATAGGCGACCCTTGCGGCCTTGCCGTTTAGTTCCCCAACCTTCGGGCCCAGCCTGTCGCCGAACACCTGCATTATGCCCTTCTCGATGGATTCAATCTTGACAAGACCAGTGGCCTTGGCAATCGCACCCAGAATCGCGGAGTTCGTAGCTGGCTGCTTCAGGACTTCCAGAGCCACGGACGTCGCGTCTACAGTTGCGAGCTTGACATCGATGCCGACGTCAACATCTTCCGGCCTTCTCGCTGTGTTGACGATTACCATGCCGCCCTTCTTGAGTCCCTCGACAACGTTGACCGTGTCGACAAGACCCTCGTCTAGAACGACGACGAAGTCAGGTTCGTAGACCTGCGTCTTCCTATAGATCCTCTTGTTGTCAATCCTGGTGAACGCGAGCACAGGTGCGCCCCGCCTCTCAGCTCCGAAAAACGGAAATGCGGTCGCATAGCCCCCCTCTTGGAAGGCAGCGCTCGCGAGTGCTTGCGCCGCCATGACCGCGCCTTGACCGCCGCGGCCATGGAATCGTACCTCGTACATCCTATAAGCCTCGCTGGGCTTTTGTATGGGTCGACCAGCTTTAAGGTTTTCGAAGATACCGAGATTGGTCCGGGGAAATTGCCAGATGTCTCAAATTTCGCGAAATCCGGAAGCCATTATTGGCGGCAATTCGAAGGTCGAAATGTGGGCAATGCAGAAGGGTTGAAACCAACGCTTTGCAGAGGCAACCTCCACCGTTTTCGCCATCCCAAACCTTTTTGGAGCAAGCAAGGGATTTGGCTAGGGATGACGAAGAAGCAGCCCGAGGGTGTCACGCTCAAGGTCGCGAGGGCACATCATCAGTCCGAGGTCGGCCTGGGCAGGGCTCGGATCGACTCCATCACGAGAAAGAGACTGAATGCAGACGTCGGAGACATAATCGAGATACTCGGCAAGAAGAAGACCGCGGCCAAGATATTCCGAGCGGCAAACGAGGACGAAGGACTCGGAGTCATCAGAATAGACGGGATGATCCGAGGGAACGCTGGCGTATCCATCGGTGAGAAAATTGTCGTCACCAAGGCTGAGACCCAGACAGCTCTGAAGATCATAGTCGCTCCAAAAATACCGCAAGGAAAGCGAGTGAGGTTCGGCCAAGGTGTCGAAGGGCTCTTCAAGAAGGGGCTGTTGAACCGGGCAGTCGTCAAGGGTGACGAGATAATCATACCCAACATCGCGCTCATGGGAGGTTTCCTGCCGTTCGTCGTCGTCTCCACGACGCCTGGTGGCGTTGTTCAGGTCACCGAGGCCACAGAGCTCGCGGTCAAGACCGAACCCGTTGAGGTCACTCAAATCGAGCGGCCTTCCGTTACCTACGAAGATATCGGCGGTCTCGAGGACGAGCTCCAACGGATAAGAGAGATGATCGAGTTGCCACTCAAGCATCCAGAGGTCTTCGGTCGGCTTGGGATCGACCCTCCAAAGGGTGTCCTCCTGTATGGTCCTCCGGGAACGGGCAAAACCCTCATAGCTAGAGCAGTTGCAAACGAGGCGGGTGCGAACTTCTACGCCATCCAAGGGCCGGAGATAATGTCCAAGTTCTACGGTCAGAGCGAGGAGCGCCTCAGAGAATTATTCACCGAGGCCGAGAAGAACGTGCCCTCGGTCATCTTCATTGATGAGCTGGACTCGATCGCGCCCAAGAGGGACGAAGTCCAGGGCGAGGTCGAGAGGCGAGTCGTTGCCCAGCTACTCACGCTCATGGACGGCCTGACCGCAAGAGGGAATGTGGTCGTCATCGCAGCGACGAACAGGGAGGAGGCGATCGACCCCGCGTTGAGGAGGCCCGGCAGGTTCGACAGGGAGATCGAGATAGGCGTCCCGACGGCTGCTGGACGACAGGAGATAATGCAGATACACACGAGAGGGATGCCGCTCGAAGAGAATGTCCAAATGGATCACATCGCGAAGATCACGCATGGATTCGTGGGGGCGGACCTGGCGTCGCTGGCGCGTGAGGCTGCCATGAAATGCCTGAGAAGATATCTTCCTGAGATCGACCTCGAAAAACCGATACCGGCCGAGATACTTGAGAGGATGAGGGTCACCGCTCAGGACTTCAATGACGCGCTCAAGGAGATCGAGCCGAGCGCGATGAGGGAGGTCTTCATCGAGGTTCCCACAGTCACTTGGGCGGACGTCGGCGGTCTGGACGAGGTGAAGAAGGAACTTCACGAGGCTGTTGAACTTCCGTTAGAGGATCCTGGGTCCTTCACGCGACTGGGCATCAAACCACCGCGCGGTGTGCTGCTGTTCGGCGCACCAGGAACAGGGAAGACCCTGCTCGCAAGGGCCATCGCCACCGAATCGAAGGCTAACTTCATATCGATCAAGGGTCCCGAGATAATGTCCAAGTGGGTCGGAGAGAGCGAGAAGGCCGTTCGCATGATCTTCAAAAAGGCGAAACAGGTCTCACCCTCGATAGTCTTCCTGGACGAGCTGGATGCGATAGCGCCTAGGCGGGGAGGCCATTTCGATTCTGGGGCGACCGAGAGAGTCGTCAATCAACTGCTGACATCCATGGACGGGCTCGAGGACTTGGAGAATGTGATGGTGATCGCGGCGACAAACAGGCCTGATATCGTTGATCCAGCGCTTCTCCGGCCAGGGAGATTCGACAAGTTGATCTTGATACCCGTGCCCGACGAGGCAAGCAGGATGAAGATCCTGCAGGTCCACACAAAGGACATGCCGCTTGAGAAAGTTGATCTCGCGGCAATCTCGAAGAAGCTCGAAGGCTACGTAGGGGCTGACATCGAGAACCTGTGCAGAGAGGCTGGACTCGCCGCGTTGAGGAAGAGCAAGACGGCAGCGAAAGTCACGTCAGAGCATTTCGAGGAAGCCCTGGCCTCAGGCCGTCTATCACTCCGGACGTCGTGAAGTACTACGAGAACATGTTCAAGCAGCTGAAGACCGCAATGTCTAAGAAGAGCGAGGATGATTTGGGCACAGGCTATTACAGATAGCTGGAGATGGGATGTACATGCGAAAATTCATCACCGAACTGAAAGGAAAGACAGTGATGACCAACGATGGCCAGATTTTGGGAATGATCGAGAACTTCATCATGGATACGAAGACGGGCGCGTTGCAGAACGTACTAGTGATCCCTGCGGAAGAGGTCGAGCCGCGGTTGTTCAAGACCGACGCGCAGGGAAGACTTGTGCTGCCGTTCAGCGAGATGAAGGCGGTCAGAGACGTCGTTGTGATGAACATAGCGTGATAGAACCGGCTCGCGCCGAGTTTGAGAATCGGTGTTCGAACAGCTTGAGCGCTGGACTCATTGCTTCTTGCCCGCCTGCCCTTTCGCCTTGAGGATCCTGACTATCAAGTCCGCCCTCGTTCCACGGGGGCTCAGACCCAGAGACTCGCACATGGCCTCGAGTTCCGATTTCCGCTTCTCCCTTAGATAGGCCTCTGAGACCTGAGCTAGTATCGAGCTACCCTTATCTTTGCCACCGACGACCTCCTCGCCTGGTGGACTCGGCTCCTGTGGCTTCTTCGCTACGGGCTTCTCCGTTCCGCCAGCCCTAAGGTTTATCCTTCGCGCGTTCTCCGACGCATCCTTGAACTGGGGAGCGACACGGAGCGCCTCATTGAAAGCGACTAGCGCGTCGTCGTATTTGCGCATGCGCTCAAGCACTATTCCCTTGTTGTTGTACGCTTCCGGAGTCTCCATGATCCTGAGGGACCGGTCGAACGTCTGGAGCGCATCCGTGAGGAGGTCGAGCGACAGCAGGCTGAAGCCCTTGTTGGACATCGACACCGTCGTGGGCATCATGACTGAGGACTCCTCGAAACATGCGATGGCCTCCCGCATCCGATCCAGCTTGTAGAGCACGCACCCCCTGTTGTTCCATGCGGCATGGTTATTCCTCTGGATCTTGATCGCCTTGTCGAACTCGCCACTTGCCTTCTCCATTTCCCCCTTCTTGAAGAGAACTACTCCACTGTTGTTGTAGGCCTCCGAGTAATCGAGCGGCATCGATTTCGTCTTCTCGAATGCGTCATGCGAACCGTCGATGTCGCCTGTCCTTATCTTGACCAGCCCTTTGTAGTTCTGCAACCCTGAGAGATCCTCCAATGCCAGGGCGACTTCGACGTCCTCCAATGCCTGCTTGTAGTCCCTTCTTCCGAAGGCCTCGAGCGAGGCGGCTGCCCGAGCCTGCCATCCGAACGATTCCTTCCTCAGGGAGGCGCTGACCTTCATGGCCGTCTCCGTTTCTCCCATCTGCATCAAGACGGTATGCAGGTTGAATATGGCAGGAGCGTAGGAGGCATCAGTGGCGAGAGCGTGCTCAAATGTCTTGGAGGCGGCTTCTTTCTTGCCGAGCCGGAACAAGACATTGCCAGCAGCTGTCAGCAAGTGCGGATTCTCACCTTCGAGGCGCAACGATTTCCCTAGGAAATCGAACGCCTCATCAAGCCTGCCGAATAGGAGGAGGAGCTCCGCCTTGTCTCCATATAGTTCCTCTGTGAGGGCCTCGAGCTTCTCCTCTTTTACCCTCGCAATGGCATCCTCCGAGAGTCGCGTTCGTTCTAGCGCCACCCCCGGCTCCGTCATCCTCGCGGTATCGGACGAGAAGATGTCCTGGACGATCCGTGGAACTTCAGTGAATTTCTCTGATATCTTCTTCGAGATGTCATCGAGCGCCCTTTTCGCATCAGTGTACTCGGAGTCGAGCCTGAGAGCGCCCTCGAAGCTGGCTTTGGCTGCACTAACGTTGCCTGTCTTCTTCGCAGCCAGACCACGCAGGTACCACCCTTTCGGCAGCTCGGGTCTCACATGAGTCATCTGCGTGAAAGCCTCGAACGCTTCGCTGTATCTTCCCATTTCGTAGAGCAGGCCGCCCTTGTTCATCCACGCCTCGGCGTAGTCGTGTTTCAGCTCGATCGCCCGGTTGTAAGATGCGAGCGCGTCGTTGAGCTGGCCAAGGCTATGGAGAGTGGCGCCTCTGTTGTTGTGGACCTTCTCCAGCCTGTAGTTGATCTTGAGGACCTTGTCGTACGTCTCCAGAGCTTCCTTGAACCGCCCGAGTCTGTGAAGCGTCGAGCCTCTGTTGACGAGGGCCTTCTGCATCAAGGGGTTGTACTGAAGGGCGCGTTCGTAGCAGATGATCTCCTCGTTGTATCTCCCCAACGAGAACAAGCAGCTACCGAGCGAGAACCACGTCTCATCGCTTTCTGGGAAGAGCTGAAGAGCGTGCTTGTAGCATTCCAGAGCCTGCTCGTGATAGCCCATCTCATCGAGCGTGTTGCCCTTCATCCTCCAAGGGACATCGTAGTCGTCCTTCAGCATGATTGCCTTATCGAACTCGTCCAGGGCCTTCATCAGGTCCTTGCTCGCCATGGCTTCGTAGCCCAGTCTCATCGCGTCCTCTAGCTGTCTGTTGGAACCCGGGATTGCCGAGACCTTCGCCCGCTCCTTCCACAAATCCGCGGCTCTGATGACTTCCTTGTCCAGGTCAAACCGTCTCAGAAGTGCAGCAAGCTTAGTCCCGTCTGCGAGTCCTATGTTGTTGACCTCAGCGATAGCGGCAGCCTCGCGATTGATAGAAGAAGTTGTAAGAACAAGCCCGTTGGGAGACTCCATCTTGCCCATGTAGGACACCAGACTATCGATGTCCGCCTTCCCCACGGTCTCATCTCGGCGCGAGAAGAAGACAACGTACTTCTTCCCATCTGGCCTGTGGACGCACTCAGAAATTGATATTGACCCTTTCGGTCTTATGTTGGTCGGCTTGAGCTCCAGATACCCCAGGATCGCCTCAACAAGTCTGTTGAACTCTGGGTCGGAAACTGCCTTCAGCGCCTTGAGCACACGGTCGTCCGAGCGCTCGCTGAGGATCTTGTCGATCTCGACCATCAGGCCCCACCTCCAGTCAAGGCCTTGAGCCATTTCGACGCTTCCTTGTTATCAGGATCAAGCCGAACGCTTTCTTCTAGGCATCTCTTCGCCTCGCTCACCATGCCTATCGCATTGAGCGCTATCCCCTTCCTTCCAAGAACATGTGAATCGTCCTGGGCGAGTTCGAGGACCTTGTCGTAGGCCTCGATCGCCCTTTTGTACTTCTCCTTCTCGAAGAGCAGGTCGGCCTTTAGCTTCCAAATCTCTTTGTCAGAGGGCACCAAGGAATTGTACTTGTCCATCGACTGGATCGCGGCGCGAGGGTTCTCAGGATCAAGCTCGATAACCTTCGAGAAGCTCTCATCCGCACCGGTGTGCTTGCCGTGGCTTAGCAGGATATCTCCCATCGCATTCCATCCGTCGACAAGCTTCTGATTGAGGGAGACGCACTTGCTCAGATACTGGACCGAAGCACCCCACTTGCCCTGCTTGTGGGCGATGACCCCGCGCCAGTACCAGGCAAACGCGTCCTCGCGATTCTTGTCGTAGAACAGGTGGACCTTCGCGGATGCCTCGTCTAGCTCTCCCTTCGAGACCAAGGCCTCGATGAGTATCAGAGTCGCGGCTCGCATGTCGGGCTTCTCTTTCAACATGTGATTGGTTCTTTGGATCGCAAGATCGTAGTCTTTCGAATCAAGGGCGTCTTTTGCCATGTCGATTGGATCCTTTTTCGGCGGAGGCTCGGGGGCTGGCTTTGGGGCTTCTGGCTTTGCCACCGACGATGTGCCGGGAGCAGGAGCCTTCTCCGCAACGGTGACCTTCTTGAATTCCGAGATCAGCTCGCCAAGCTTCCGCT
>PDVH01000247.1_pt1 | contig 13724 bp, 14 predicted proteins | sample 1369781 | NCBI WGS metagenome assembly PDVH01 (sample SAMN07795378, study PRJNA414565) | Alkali sediment metagenome, whole genome shotgun sequencing project. | isolation source: glacial lake sediment | place: Bosnia and Herzegovina: Donje Bare Lake | collected 2016-06
TGAGGAGTCAGAGTTACCCTTAAGGAGAGTCTGAATGGATCAAGAAAAGCTTCTCTACTTTAAAGGTCTGCTCGAGGGAATGCTCCATGACCTGTTGGTGGAAGCTGGAAAGACATGTAGCGACATGCGCCAAGACGCCAAGGGGGACTTCCCCGACCCAACAGACCGAGCCTCTTTGGAATCGGACCGGAATTTCCTTTTGAGAATTAAGGACCGTGAAAGAAAGTTGATCATGAAAGTCAAAGAGGCGATGGATCGGATTGATAATGGAACGTTTGGGATTTGCGAGTCCTGTGGAAGGCCTATTTCTGAAAAGCGGCTGATCGCCAGACCGGTCACCACGCTCTGCATCGAATGCAAAACCGAAGGAGAAAATCAAGAGCGGTTGGAGAGGCTAAGAGGGACAAAGTTTAAAAAAAGTTTCCCCTCTTAGGCATGAACTCCCTTCGGAAGAAAAACCCTCTATGCCCGAACTGAGAAAAGATCCCATTCATGGGAGATGGGTGATCATCTCTACAGAGAGGAGTCGAAGACCTTCTGATTTCGTTCCAGAGGAGCGAAGACCCATCGGCGGATTCTGCCCCCTCTGTGAAGGCAACGAAGATAGAACTCCTCCTGAGATCGTTGCCTTTCGAGACAATGGAACCCCTCCTAACACTCCTGGTTGGACCCTTCGCGTTGTCCCCAATAAGTTCCCCGCCCTCAGAATAGAAGGAGAATTAGACCGAGAGGGCGAAGGGATCTATGATAAGATGAATGGGATTGGTGCCCACGAAGTGGTAATCGAAACGCCTCGGCATGAGGAGACCTTAATTACCTTGCCGTTAAAAGATCGATCTAAGGCGTGACCAGCGGCTTCGATACGTCCTCGTCTTCAAAAACCATGGCGTCGCAGCGGGGGCTTCTTTGGAACATTCCCATTCTCAAATCATCGCCCTTCCCATCATCCCGAAAAGGTTGAGTGAAGAGATTGAAGGAGCCAAAACCTATTTCAATTATAAAGACCGGTGTGTCTTCTGTGATATCATTCGGCAAGAACTCCAGCAGAAACGCCGTATCATCACTGAAAACAAATCCTTCGTCTCCCTCGCTCCCTTTGCATCACGATTTCCATTTGAAACATGGATTCTTCCCAAAACCCATCATCCCAGTTTCGAGCACACGGAATCCTCCCAATATGAACAGGCAGCTCAGATCCTCTCTGATACCCTCCAGAGAATGAATCGGGTGCTCGCTGATCCTCCTTATAACTATGTCATTCATACCTCTTCTTTCCCCGAGGTGGACGCTGAGCACTATCATTGGCACTTTGAAATTATGCCGAAGTTGACCAAAGTGGCTGGATTCGAATGGGGGACGGGGTTTTACATCAATCCCACTCCTCCTGAGGAAGCCGCAGAGTATATGAGAGAGGTGAAGTAATTCTTTATGTCCGATCCACTCAATACCTATGATCTTTTGAAATCAATCGTTCAGCTTTCCACCTCATCTGATCCCATTCAAGTCAAATTGGATCGAATGCTTCAATCCATCTCAGGGGCTTTTCAATCGGATCGTTGCCTTCTTCTGAAACCTGAAAAAATCATTAAAAATGGATTTCTTTCCCGTCTGGTCTCAGAAAAAAAACCTTTATGGGTAGAGGAAGGGTCATCCTTTCAGAAAGAGAATGTCCTTCCAGAAGAGGAAGATCTCCTTTGTCCAACCTTTGCCTGCATCCCCTTGTATGATGAGACCTCCTCCCAAGGAATTCTTTACATGGGCTTCTCAAAAAAACATAAATTTTCTCCTCAAGAGGTCGATCTCCTTCTCCTGGTTGCGAAGGAGATAGAAGCGGCGATTCGAAACGACCGTCTCTTCCGAAAGTCAGAGCAGACTATTTCTGAATTGACCGCTCTCTATGAAATGGGAAAAACGATCACCTCCACATTAAACTTAGAAGATCGACTCAAATTAATCGTCGCAACCGGATTAAAGACCCTTCAAGCGAAGGGAGGGGTGTTGAGACTCGAAGATAAAAAATCCAGCGAACTGAAGATCAAATACAGTATAGGGGAATATCATCAAAATCCTCTCGATGAAAAGATAGCCCGAAGGGTCTACTTTACCAGAACCCCTGTCTCCATCAATCACTCTGACAAAGAAAAACCTTCTTTTTCTATCCTTTGTGCTCCCCTTCTCTCCAACGAAGGGGTTCTGGGAACGCTGACCTTCTATGATAAAGAGGCCGATCCATCAAAATTCGATGAGAGGGATTTTCAATTACTCTTGACCATGGCGAACCAGATGTCCTGCGCCATTGAAAATGCCTTGATTCACTATGAAACGTCTGAGATGGCTCAGAAGCATGAGAAAAGGGTGAAAGAGCTTTCCACCCTTTGGGAACTCAACAAGACTCTTCTGACCACGGTGAATTTTGAGCGGATCCTCCATTTGACCTTGACCGCCATCACCATCGGAGAAGGACTCAAGTTCAACCGAGCCATGCTCTTTCTGGTCAATGAGAAAGATCATATTTTAGAGGGGACCATGGCCGTGGGGCCAGATAGCGCTGAAGAGGCTGGAAGGGTTTGGGCTTCTCTCTCTCAGAAAAAAGAAATCCTTTCAGACCTGATCACCCAACTCTCTCCTGAGGATCACTCTGCCTTAAACTCCATCGTCAAAGGAATTCAGATCCCATTGGAACAGGATCAGTGCATCCTTTCGCGGACCGTTCTCGAGGGGAGGCCATTTAATACTCAATTCCCTCAATTGAAAGAAGGATGGCTACAAATCCGATGTGAAAGAGGTTGCCACTTAGGTTCTGAGGTGGGATGCTATGTCAGCGAGCATCTCAGTCGCGATCCCAGAGTCTATTCTTTTGCCACCGTTCCCCTCATGGGAAAAGGAAAGGTCATCGGTGTGATTCTGGTGGACAACCTTTTCAACCAAAACCCCATTACAGAGGAAGACATTCACTTTCTCAGCATGTTCGCCAACCAGGCCGGTTTGGCCATTGAGAACGCCATCCTTTACCGAAATTTAGAGGAGGTCCATCAGGAGCTCAAAGAGACCCAGAGCTTTTTAGTCCATTTAGAAAAGATGGTCGCTTTGGGTGAAATGTCTACCACCATCGCTCACGAGATTAAGAACCCTCTTACCTCCATCGGTGGTTTCGCACGTCGCCTGGATCGGGCCATTCCAGAAGAATCCCAAGAGAAGAAATATTCTCAGACGATTATCAAAGAGGTCAGTCGACTCGAAAAAATTCTCAATGACCTCCTTAATTATACCCAAGATGAATCCTTGGTCTTTAAAGAATTGGATCTCCGGGATATCTTGGAAGAAAGCCTTTCCATGGTCACGGGAGGAATCCATTCGGGAGGGATTCAACTCATCAAGGAATATGCAGAAGAAATTCCCATGGTCATGGGAGATTCTCACCAATTAAAACAGGTCTTCTTTAATCTGATCAACAATGCCTCTCAGTCGATGTCGGAGAAAGGAACCCTTTCCCTGCGAGTTCATCCCTTTTCAAAGAATGGGTCACCTTATATCAAAGTAGAAGTGGAAGATACTGGAAAGGGGATCGATCCTGAAAATCTCCACAATATCTTCAACCCTTTCTATTCAACAAAAGAATTCAGCCTGGGTTTGGGTTTGCCCATTGTTCATAAAATTATCACTTCTCATCGGGGCCAGATTGAAGTGGACAACCACCCAGGCAAACGAGTGAATTTCATCATTACTCTACCCGCCTCTGAGAGAGGAAGAGAGAAAAGATTTAAAGTGGCGGAGGCAGATCAATGAAAAAGATTTTAATCGTAGACGACGAGGAGAGCATCCGCTTCCTTTATAAGGAGGAGTTGGAGGAGGAAGGGTACATCGTGGAGTGCGCGAAGAACGGGGAAGAAGCGCTCGAAAAGCTCATTGTCTTTAAACCGGACCTCATCTCCCTCGATATCAAAATGCCCGTGATGGACGGTATTGAAGCCCTGAAACGAATCCGAGAGAAGGAGAGACACCTTCCTATCATCCTCTGTTCTGCCTATGGGGAGTACAAACAGGACCTCACCACCTGGGCTTCGGATGCCTATGTCGTCAAGTGCGCAGATCTGACAAACTTCAAATCCACGATCCGAAAACTTTTGGGCTTGTCATGAAAGTCAACGGTTAAGGCTTTATCCTCCCTTTCCTAAAGCCTGCCTGCCGGTAGGCAGGGGAGGTCGGGAGGGATTAGAAACACGAATCGCGATCCATGGGTTAAGTTGTTTTCGAGCGCCAGAATCGCACTCTGGAGGCCGGCGGTTCGATCCCGCTCTGCTCCACCAAAAATGAAAAAGGGGACGGGCCACTTTTAAAAAGTCGCCTGTCCCCTTTTCTTCGTATAAATTCGTATAGAAATATAGCGATTCGAGTGTAAATTGCTATTTCCGCTATCCGTCCTTTATGGACATAAAAGCCAATTGTTACCTCCGATGACGGTAATAAGGATAGCGGTAAGGGTAGTAATAAGGGCGGTAGTAACGATAATAACCACCGTAGTAGTATGGATATGGGTAGTAATAGGGGTATGGGTATAGGTCTCTGTAGTAATAGGGGTACGAGTATGGGTAATAATATGATTCAGGATAGGGTTGCCTCTCTGACTGTGAATAATACCGCTCCTCCACCGGAGGACGACTGCATTGGGGGTTGGCAGCTACTCTATCTTGAATAAAAGTGATCCGACAGATAGAACCAGAGTTAGCAAAATGATATTCCCATGTTTCAAGAGTTGTCCCATTAGTAGTCTTATAAGTGATAAGGTCTGTTCGTCCCCACAAAGAGACCACTTCTTCTTTCGTCATGGCAAGTTTAATATCTGAAACATGACGGGGATGGCATGAAGAAAAAACGAGAATAAGAATAGCAAAAAGAAACAGACAGATAATCCTCTTTCTTTCCATATCCTCTCATCTCCTTCTTACAATCTATACCTATAAGTATACCTTAATTCTCTCTTCTTTTCATCCCAGGATTGACTAATTTAACCATCTCCAAAAACTCATCCCTGGTAAATATCCCTTTCTCCAAGCAACTGGGTGAGGGGTTCCTGTTGGACTACGTGGGACAAGGAGGTTCTGACCCATGTTGAGATTTTTGATAAAAAGTTATTTTGATTTCTTTACGATTCCGATTACGTTCGGAATCGACCGAGCAGCTGGTAGGGTATCATTTTCATAAGGGCTTGAAGGGCGACCCACCCTCTCGAATTCGATATCATTTGCTGAAAAATAGAGAGTAGCCTCCTGTCCTCCCTCCAAATACATAACATTATGAATTGAAATGGGAAGTGATAATAATAGATTGGCAAAGTCATGCCCTGAGTAATGAGACTCCGTAAAGATGAACAAGGCATTCCCGCTTTTGTCTATTCCGAAAACGGCTATGCTCCACGTCTTATCCTGTTTCTTCCAGACATTCTCCTGCTGGCAACTAATCATTCTTATATTCTGGACAAGTGTTTGATACTTGTCCCTGAGTCTCCCAAAATCCTGGCATTGCAGATCAATAATCTGAATCTCAGGGAGGGTGGATTCGATTGGGTTAAACGCCAAAACAGCTTTATAAGCAGGGTTAAGTCTCGGATTATTAATATGGCTAAAATTCTTCATGTAGCCAACATTCCTTATTCCATCCTCTTGGTACATCCCTGCATTAATGGCAGAAAGGAGATTGTGCTTTTGACACCATTTCTTTACCGTCATTTTTGCTTTGCCATGCTCCGAAGCACATAGAAGCCTGAAGGAATGAAACCTCGGATCAATCTTCACAATAGTGATTTTTGAATCCTTGAACTTTGATGCCTCTGGGAAGGTGAACTCTCCAATATGTAACCCTTCGTCAACTTTCTTCCATAAACCATCTTTGCAAAGGATCACATGAGGAGATAGAACCATACTGAGGATCACGGTGAGGATGGCGAGGGAAGCAGTTCTCCGTTTCAATGGTTCCTCTTTTCAATCGTTTACCCCGTTAGAAAGCCTTAGCATTCCTGCCTGTCGGCAGACAGGTATGCTAGGGATGGGGGGAATAGAAAGCACCAGCTCCTTATTGAGCGGGGTCAAAGCCCTGCTCTTTCTCTAACGGGGTTTACTTCTTTTTTTCTCTTTTGCTGAAGACCTTCAGCACAAATCCTTTTCAGGGTCAGTATCCAAATATAGCTGTAATGATAAATAACACTCCTATTAATCCAAAAACCCACCGAGAGAACCCAGAGACAAGAAAAGCTAAAATAATCAAAATAACTCCTATGATAGACCGAAGTATTGCCTCTCCTCTCCCCACATTGAGTATCTTGGCTACTGCTCCCATTATTTCCTACCCTTAATCAAAAAATCATCCATCAAACAGTTAGGATTCAAATCAGGTTGTCTTTTTCCCCTCATACACTCTAATGATCTTCAGCAATTCTTCAAAATCGACATTTCCGCATTTAGCACAAAGATAGAAGAGATGAAATGTTTTCCTCCCTATGGTTACAGCAACACCCTGTAATCCTTGTTCTTCTCCACACTTTAAGCAACGTTCTGCGTTTTCTTCCATCTTATTCAGGTCAGAGGTTGATAAAAGATGGCCTTAATTTCAATCGGAGTGTACTAAATCAGGAACGGGGTGTCAATGAGAATTGGGAGATTAAAAAAATCCTTGACTCTTTTCGTATCAACCTTGTAAGTTATTTCCTAATTGCTTCTCAAAAAAAAGGGATCAGTTAGAGGAGGGCTATAACTGATCCCAATCCCAGTACATCAAATGGGGGTGAAACAAGGGGGTAACTTTGTTTGGTGTACTGGTTTTTTTATGTATTTATTCTATAACAAAGACATTAAAAGAGGATTAAAATTGAATTAAAATCTCTTAATATTCTGGTTTGGTTCATTACAGATTTTGGAAAGGTTTACTCGAATACCCTGCTTAGCCTCTTTTTGACTAACAAAAACAATGTTTCTTACTGAAGAGATAAAAAAAATTTTACTTGAATCTAAGATAAAGGTATTTTCAAATAGAATGACCCGCCATATTGTTGGATAAGATGGTCTCGGGATTGCGAGTATCCCCATTCTCTTTTCCAACATTAAACGCCGCCGCTAAAACCTCTCCAAGGCGATGGTATTTCATGGTTGGCCTGATGTAGACAGGGGGATCAATCTTTTCTGGATCTATCTTTCCATCTGTTAGGCACCCACTCGTTATGTAGGTTTCAACGATCTCACCGACAATGAGAATATGGGTTCTCATATCCAGATCATGGAGCGCCTTGCACTCAAGGTTTATCGGGCACTCTTGTATGAGCGGAGCCGTTTTCAGTTCACCGTAGAAAGTTTTAAAGATTTGCGACTTATCTTTCTTCCTGCCAGAGTAGATGCCACAATAATCGGTCTTCTTGATGATTTCGCAAGAGGGGACATTCACAGAAAAGGTCCCGTTTTCTCTAATACCTTTCAGGGTATGCCGGGCTTTGTTCATGGCAACAGTAATAGCCGGCGGTTTGTATGCTGCGATTCCACACCAAGAGGCAATCATAAAATTTGCCTTTCCATCTACGTTGGCGCCCACGACTAAGGCAGGCATGGGCAGAATGAGAGGTTCCGGACCAAGTTTGCTCTTTTCCATGCTATTTCTCCTTTTGTTTGTTTTATCCTTTTCATTTTTGGTATGGCCCATTACGGCAGGTGGGTTTTCCGAAACAGATCGTCTACAGTTTTGACGGGATTGAAGGTCTCAAGGGGAACTTCCACAAAAACAGTATTCCAGTACGCCATCGATCCGTTCCACAGTCCCGGCAACTCCATCGCCTTAAGCTCACCCTCTTCATGAGACTTCTTTGAAATAAGGACGGCGTTCCTATTGACGTAATCGTTCAAGTCAAATTTTTCTCCCTGATAATTCCTGACACCACATACCAGATCAACGGGGTTGAAGTGTGTGGAGGATTTCCAAATATCTTTTTGCTCCTCCGAATTCAGGTCTAATTGGTTTTGTTCCACAATCTGGAGTGATCGAATTCTATCCTCCTCAACCCAGTAAGGACCTCCGCCAGGCTCACCTTCGTTTTTAACCATTCCGCAAACCCGGAGCGGCCTATTCAGCATCCGTAAGACATAATCCATTTTGGCGGGTATCGAGTCATTCCAGAATCCATCGGGAAAGAAAAGGAATAGCTTTCCCTGGCAAAAATGGACAACCCGTGACAACAGTTCATCATCCACTCGTTTCCTTGACAGGAGATTCAGATGGTGGAAAATCTCATCTTGTAATCTGACAAGATACCCTCCAAGGATCTTCTTGTGAAGAACGGTGATGTCTTTCAGCCGGTCAGGAACAACATTGTCAATGTTCTTGATGAAGACGATATCCCCATCAATGGCGTTGAGATTTTTAAGGAGCGCACCATGGCCTCCCGGCCAGAATATGATTTTCCCTCTCTTGTCACGGACGGGCTTGTTCTCCATGTCCACGGCTATTGTATCCGTAGAGGGGTGCTGTATCGTCACTGCAATTTCGTACTTTACTCCGAAAAGTTTTTCGTAATAGCCTTGTGTTCGAGAAAGCAATTCGCTGAACCTGGATTCGTGTTCTTCGGAAACGGTAAAATGAATCCTGCAGACATTCTGAGTATCCCGGACATAGAGGGCTGCTTCGACGAGATGTTCCTCCAAGGCGGTTCGGGAATGCCCAGGATAGATATGAAATTTTAGCAGTGCCTTGGAAAGCCAGGCATAGTTCAGACCTCGCCGGGTAAGGATGAACTCAAGGATATCGGCGCATCTTCCCTCGCGGATACATCTTTCAACATCTTCTCCCTCCAAAGCCATGACCTTCCTTAAGTCCTCGTAGAAAGCAAACTTGACAACGTCTTCAAGAAATTTAATCGCACCCTCGGCCGAATCGATACTCCCTTTCTGGTACCAACTCCACCAGTCTTTGAACATCCGACTCGCAACACCCGAGGCTGGAACAAACTTGAGCATCCGACCTCTCTCAGCAGCCTGCTCGTGAAGTGAAATCAACGCTTCCCTCTCATCCGGAGGTATTTGTACAATGCCGTCTCCCAGGCGTGCGGGCCCTATTAACCTGACAGGCTTTGCTCCTCTACGGAATGTTTCAAGCTGCCTTAAGACTTCTTGAACACTAATGCCTTTTGCAGCAATGGCCTTTAAATCCTCACCCGAAAAGAAACTTAAAGACATCTCCCAGTCTCCTTTAGAGCTGTGGTAGGTCTAATATATAATAAGATGTAGAATGGGACAAGGGGTCCAAATTAGGTAATGATTCCATAAGATAAAACTCAAAACAGGGAAAAAAGGGCTCGGTTATTGAGACCTCCCGCATATATGCTTCTTGAAATTAAGGGCTCGTAAATAAACTAAAAATCAAACAGCCTAGATAACTTCAGCAACGTGAAGATTGGCGATTCGATCCTACCCTTCTCCAACAATGATTTCAATAGGTTAGCTTAATAAAGTAACCTCCTTTTAACTTATATTTTCCATAAAACCAAGCTTCAAATCTAAAATTTTCAACTCATTTCCTCCCTTTCCAAGGAGATAATTTAAATTTTCTTAAAATCATAAAAAAACATTGACAAATATAAAAAAATCTGATAAATTTTATAAGTTTTTTGCGAAATTTTTTCTTTAGAAGTGTTTGACTTTTAACCCATTGAAATGACTTATTTTTAGTTGAGTGAGGTAAGTAATGCCTACTATTAATCAACTGGTTCGAGAAGGAAGGAAGGGTGTCAAGAGTAAGACTTCTGCCCCCGCTCTTACGGAATCCCCTCAAAAAAGGGGGGTTTGTATACGAGTTTATACAACCACTCCCAAGAAACCTAATTCCGCTCTTCGAAAAGTTGCTCGAGTGAGATTAACCAATGGAATCGAAGTGACCACTTATATTCCAGGAATTGGCCATAACCTCCAGGAACATTCCGTTGTCCTCATCCGGGGAGGAAGGGTGAAAGACCTTCCAGGAGTTCGGTATCATATCATCCGTGGCACCCTAGACTCCGTAGGCGTCCAGGACCGTAAACAAAGCCGCTCCAAATACGGAGCTAAGAAACCAAAATAATTAAACTTCTCTTCCAAAACCATACATAAAAAGGAAGAAGGGGTCTTTATGCCTAGAAAAAGAGAAGTCAAAAAAAGAGAAATATTGCCGGATCCAAAATATCACGATACGCTGACATCCAAATTTATCAATGGGATCATGCGCCGTGGGAAGAAGAGTTCGGCAGAAGGGATTTTTTATCGTGCCCTCGACATCATCAAAGATAAAACTCATTCAGACCCGGTCAAGGTTTTTAGCCAGGCGATGAATAACGTAAAACCCCTCATTGAGGTGAGACCTAGGAGAGTGGGAGGGGCTACTTACCAAGTTCCAGTAGAAGTGAGACCGGAAAGAAAAGTCGCTTTGGCGATTCGTTGGATCATTGGCTTTTCAAAACAACGATCCGAAAAGACAATGGAAGAAAAGCTTTCAGCAGAGTTAATCGATGCAGCCAATAACCGGGGGGCTGCTATTAAAAAGAAAGAAGATACACATAAAATGGCCGAGGCAAATAAAGCTTTTGCCCATTATCGTTGGTAAGGAAACGAGGGACTTATTGTGTCAGATATGGCTTTAAAGGAACATACGAGAAACATTGGCATCATGGCCCACATCGACGCTGGGAAGACGACGACGACGGAGAGGATTCTCTATTATACTGGCGTTACGTATAAGATTGGGGAAGTGGATCAAGGTTCTGCAACCATGGACTGGATGGAGCAGGAAAAAGAGCGAGGAATCACGATCACCTCTGCGGCCACCACTTGTTTCTGGAAAGATCATCGTATCAATATCATCGATACCCCTGGCCATGTGGACTTTACGATTGAGGTGGAGCGATCCCTTCGCGTCCTGGATGGAGCCGTGGCTGTCTTCTGTGCCGTGGGAGGCGTGGAGCCCCAATCCGAAACCGTATGGAGACAGGCGGATAAATATCGGATCCCGAGGATCGCTTTTGTCAACAAGATGGATCGCGTCGGTGCAAACTTCCAGGGATGCCTTCAGATGATGATGGATCGTCTTAAGACAACCCCTCTGCCCATTCAAGAAGACGATTTTCAAGGGGTGATTGACCTCGTCACCATGAAGGCCATCATCTATGATCCCCAAAGCCTTGGGACGAAATATGATGTGGTGGATATTCCGGAGACCTATCTCAAAGAAGCCTCCATCGCAAGGGAATATCTTGTCGAAAAACTGGCAGAGCGAAACGACTATCTCATGGAGAAGTTTATTGATGGCCACGAGATAACAGAAGAAGAAATCAGGCAGAGTCTGAGAGAGACCACACTCCAGCTGAAAGGAATTCCGGTTCTTTGCGGTTCCGCCTTTCGTAATAAAGGAGTTCAACCTCTTCTCGATGCCATTATTAACTACCTTCCATCCCCACTCGATATCCCACCCGTAAAAGGAATCGATCCCCAAGGAAAGGAACTCGCCTTCTCCGCCAATAACGGTCATCCTCTCTCGGCTTTAGCCTTCAAAATCATGAGTGATCCTTATACCGGACAATTGACTTTCTTCCGAATTTATTCGGGCTCATTGAAATCCGGGGATTCCGTTTTCAATTCTATCAAAAGGAAAAAAGAACGGATCGGCCGCCTGCTCAAAATGCATGCCAACAAACGGGAGGAGATTCATGAAGTCTCTGCCGGTGATATCTTTGCTGCCGTAGGCCTCAAATATACGACGACAGGAGATACGATCTGTAGTGAGAAACAGCCGATTGTTCTCGAGGCGATGACCTTCCCTAACCCGGTGATCTCCATTGCGATTGAGCCGAAGACAAAAGGGGATATTGATAAACTGGGGATCTCCCTCCAGAAGTTGGTTCTTGAAGACCCTTCCTTTAAAGTAAAGACGGATGAAGAGTCAGGCCAAACCATCATTTCAGGAATGGGTGAACTTCATCTTGAGATTATCGTCGATCGACTCCTCAGGGAATTCAAAGTCGAAGCCAGTGTCGGGAAACCTCAGGTGGCTTATCGAGAAACGATCACTAAGGTGGTGGAAACAGAAGGACGATTCATTCGTCAGTCAGGCGGAAGGGGCCAGTATGGTCATGTCTGGTTGATTCTTGAACCGCAGAAGCCAGGAAAAGGTTTTGAATTTGTCAATCGGATCGTGGGAGGAGCCATCCCTCGAGAATATATTCCTGCTGTCCAGAAGGGTGTGCTCGAAGCCATGGAGAGAGGAGTCTTTGCAGGTTATCCCATGGTCGATATCAAGGTGACCCTGATCGATGGCTCGTACCATGAAGTGGATTCCTCAGAAATGGCTTTTAAAATTGCTGGCTCTTTGGGTTTCAAGGAAGGGGTGCGCCAAGCCAGTCCCATCCTTCTCGAACCATTGATGTCCATTGAAATTATTACTCCGGAGGAGTTCATGGGCCAGGTCGTGGCGGACCTTACCTCCAGGAGAGGCAAAACAACAAAAGTGGAATATCGTGGAGGGACCAACGTGATTATTGGGGAGGTCCCCCTTGCCAATATGTTTGGATATGCAACCGACCTTCGGTCCCTCACTCAGGGAAGGGCAATTTTTACTCTGCAATTTTCTCATTATAGTCCTGTTCCACCTTCTGTGAGTGAGGAGATCCTTTCTCAATTGAAAAGGGACGCCTGAGTGCACCCCAAAACCTAAAGGAGGGTTTGAGCCATGTCGAAGCCGAAGTTTGAGAGGACGAAGCCGCATGTGAATGTGGGGACGATTGGTCATGTGGATCATGGGAAGACGACGTTGACGTCAGCGATTACGAAGGTATTGGCGACGAAGCATTTAGCTTCCTATATGGCGTTTGATCAGATCGACAAGGCGCCGGAGGAGAAGGAGAGAGGGTTAACGATAGCGATAGCGCATGTGGAGTATGAGACGGCGAAGCGTCATTATGCGCACATTGATTGTCCGGGGCATGCGGATTATATCAAGAATATGATGGTGGTATCGGCGGCGGATGGGCCGATGCCGCAGACGCGGGAGCATGTGTTATTGGCGAAGCAGGTGCGGGTGCCCTATATTGTGGTGTTTTTGAACAAGGTGGATATGGTGGAGGATCCGGAGTTATTGGATTTGGTGGAGTTGGAGGTGAGGGAGTTGTTATCGGGGTATGATTTTCCTGGGGAGGCGACTCCTGTGATACGGGGCAGTGCGCTCAAGGCATTGGAGTGTGGGTGTGGGAAGCCGGAGTGTCAGTGGTGTAAGGGGATTTGGCAGTTGATGGATGCGGTGGACACGTTNANGGAGATAGACAAGCCGTTTTTGCTGCCGGTGGAGGATGTCTTTACGATCTCGGGGCGTGGGACGGTGGTGACGGGGCGAGCGGAGCGTGGGGTGATCAAGGTGGGAGATGAGGTGGAGGTCGTAGGGATCAGGCCGACACTGAAGACGGTGTGTACGGGGGTGGAGATGTTTCGCAAGACCTTGGATCAGGGTCAGGCGGGGGATAATATTGGGGTGTTGTTGCGTGGGGTGAAGCGTGAGGAGGTGGAGCGTGGTCAGGTGGTCTCCAAGCCTGGGTCGATTACCCCTCATCGGAAGTTTAAGGCGGAGGCCTATATCTTGACGAAGGAGGAGGGGGGTCGGCATACGCCGTTTTTTAATGGGTATCGGCCTCAGTTTTATTTTCGGACGACGGATGTGACGGGGGTGGCGGTATT
>PDVH01000248.1_pt1 | contig 13717 bp, 12 predicted proteins | sample 1369781 | NCBI WGS metagenome assembly PDVH01 (sample SAMN07795378, study PRJNA414565) | Alkali sediment metagenome, whole genome shotgun sequencing project. | isolation source: glacial lake sediment | place: Bosnia and Herzegovina: Donje Bare Lake | collected 2016-06
CGCGAAGGTTATCATCTGTCGCTTTGGGATTGTGCTTGGCAAGCGAGGTGGTGCGTTGCAGCAGATGCTTCCAATCTATAAGGCCTATCTGGGGTCTCCCCTGGGCAGCGGCAGGCAGTGGTTTTCCTGGGTACATGAGCAGGATCTCGTCAATATTTTTCTATTCCTCATTGATCAGAAAGATATCGAGGGGCCCATGAACTGCACCGCACCACAGCCGGTGCGCAATTCCGAAATGACCAAGGCAATTGGTGAAGTGCTGGGTGTACCGACTTTGCCTTTTGGTGTTCCCGGTTTTATGATGAAGATTATTCTGGGAGAATTCGGGAATGTTCTTTTAAAAGGTCAGAAGGCAATCCCCGGGAGACTTACACAATTAGGCTTCCAGTTCGAGTTTTCAACTATCCATGCCGCGTTGCAAGATCTCTTAAGCAAATGAAGAGGGCTGAAGGGTGTGTAAATTACGCCGCTGGTAGCAAAAAGAGAACCCATTCTGCTTTACAATTCCAGAGAAATTTTCTATCATTGAAGAGAATAACCTAAAATCCAAGGGAGATATATATGAAGCTGAGTGAATATTTCGAGAAAAGAGAAGGAGTGGGTGTTCTTTCCACTGCGGATGCCCATGGAAAAGTAGACGCTGCTCTCTATGGGAGACCGCATTTTTTCGACGACGAAACTATTGCGTTTATCGCCGCTGAGAAATTAACCCATGCCAATCTTCAGTCAAACCCTCATGCAGTCTATCTTTTCAAGGAAATGGACCGATATGAAGGCAGGAGGCTGTATCTCACTAAAATTCGTGAAGAGAAGGACAGCCCGCTGATTGAAGAAATCCGCCGTAAGAAATATCCCGAAGTGGAAGGCAAATACAAGACAGGCCCCAAATACCTGATCTATTTCCATCTGGACAAGGTCCTGCCGTTGATAGGCGGGGGAGATTGAAAGTATTTCAAGGCTAACTCATGGGAAAGATCCCCATCGGCATAAGCACCTGCCTTTTGGGTGAGAATGTCCGCTACAACGGAGGACATGCGCTGGACCGTTTCCTACGGGATACCCTGGGCAAGTATGTTCATTATGTGCCTGTGTGTCCCGAGGTGGAATGCGGTTTTGGCATTCCACGAGAAACTTTCCGACTCGTGGGTGACCCAAAGCAACCGCGCCTGATGACTAGTCTCACGGGCGTAGATAATACGGATCGGATGGAGGCCTGGGCCAGAAAGCGCGTGACCGAGCTTGAGAATGAGGCCCTCTGTGGGTTCATTTTTAAAAGCGACTCTCCATCGAGCGGGATGGAACGTGTGAAGGTATACAATGACAAGGGGGTGCCAAGAAAAATCAGTGTGGGAGTCTTTGCCCGGGTCTTCATGGAGCACTTCCCATTGATACCCGTCGAAGAGGACGGCCGCCTCCACGACCTGATACTGAGAGAGAACTTCATAGACCGCATCTTCACCTACAGACGCTATCGTGAAATTATGGAGGATAAGAATCTTGTTCGGAGACTCGTGGATTTTCACACCAGGAACAAACTTCTTCTCATGGCGCACAGCCCAAAGCATCTTAAGCAGATGGGATACCTTGTGGCACATGTAAGGGAACTCTCACCAAAGGAACTAATCAGACAGTATGAGAAACTCCTCATTGAGGCAATGGCACTCAAGCCTTCAACAGCGAAGCATGCCAACGTCTTGCACCACGTGATGGGCTACTTTAAGAAAAACCTCTCCGCTGATGAGAAACAGGAGCTCCTGGACGTCATTGACGAATACCGTCAGGGAATCATTCCCCTGATTGTGCCTTTGACTCTCATGAACCACTATGTAAGAAAATACGATGAGTCTTATCTGAAAGAACAGGTCTATCTAAACCCCCATCCATTGGAGCTGCAACTCCGCAACCATGTGTAGGCAGGGGGTTTAATTATATATCCCTGATGTTCCATCGTTCGACAATCCATGAAGGGATATATAGGCGCAGGAATCCTGTTGCAAACTCTAATAGAATAGTTTATCTCTCGGTAAAAAGAATAAATCAGGCAAAGCTATGATTCATTGGAAAATGAAAATTTTCTTATTTTTTCTCCTGGCATGGTTTTTTATAATATCATCTGCGTCGGCAGACGGCACTTCACACCCGTCTTCCACACTCAATGAAAACAATTTGGCACCCATCACCGGGATTGTCGAAAAAGCAATAAGCGAAGGCAAGACACCGGGAGCGGTCGTACTGATCGGGAATGGCGGTCAGGTCATTTATCGCAAGGCCTTTGGCTACAGCTCGATCGAGCCAAAAAAAATCGCTATGACCGAAGACACCATCTTTGATGTAGCCTCTCTGACAAAAGTGGTTGCGACAACTACCGCCGTGATGCAGTTGGTGGAAAATGGAAAACTCCGTCTTGACGCCCCCGCGGCAAAATACTGGCCCGCATTTAAAAAGAACGGCAAGGGACGAATAACCATACAGCATTTGCTTACACACTATTCAGGGCTGAAGCCTGAGATCCGCATGAATCCTAATTCGCGCGGATACAAAATAGCAATGAACAAAATAATTGCGGAAAGGCCGATTTATCCTCCCGGGAGCAGTTTTACGTATAGTGACATAAATTTTGAAGTCCTCGGTGAAATCGTCCGCCGTGTTTCCGGACAGCCGCTCGACAAATATTGCGACAAGCACATCTTCAACCCGCTGGGAATGAAAGATACGGCCTTCAAACCTTCAACTGCTTTAAAGTCCCGCATAGCGGCTACGGAGTACCGCCGCGACAAGATGTTATGCGGCGAGGTTCATGACCCGTTATGTTACAACATGGGCGGGATATCCGGTCATGCGGGCCTTTTTTCCACTGTTGACAATCTCTCCATTTTTGCCCGGATGATGCTTAACGGGGGTAGTATGGGAGGGGTAAAGATATTAAAACCTGAAACGGTTGATCAGATGACAACACCGCAGTCCCCGCCGGGTACAAACAGACTGCGCGGGCTTGGCTGGGACATAGACGCACCCTTTGCCTCTAACGCCGAAGCGATTTTTCCCGTCGGCTCTTATGGCCACCTCGGCTATACGGGCACGGCGCTCTGGATCGACCCTGTGACTGAAACATACATAATCGTCTTGACAAACCGGGTGCATCCTGCCGGTGGAGGAGACGTGACGGCGCTCCGGACAGAAATAAAGAAAGCGGTTTCAGATACGCTTGGGCCCCTCTCAAACTATCAGATACTCAACAAACGGCCGGCAGCCGCCTATTTTGTGAAAGAGGAACCTGTCAAGTCTGACAGAGGCAGTGTAGGCATATTACGGACCGGTATTGATGTGCTTTACGGTGAACGATTCTCGGCGCTGGCCGGTATGCGTGTAGGACTCGTAACAAATCACACGGGCCTGGATTCGGAGGGACGGCGTACTATAGATCGGAAGGCCGACAAAAAAATACCGTCTTCCAGAGACAGAATTACGGGATTGCCTGTATACAGCCTCTACGGTAAAAGCAAAAGGCCACGGGATCGGACGCTCAAGGGACTTGATGCGCTGGTATTCGATGTTCAGGATGCCGGCGTCCGCTTCTATACTTACATCTCTACAATGGGTTATATGATGGAGGCGGCAGCGAAAAAGGGCATCAAGTTCTACGTGCTTGACAGGCCCAATCTCATAACTGCGTCCTTTGTACAGGGGCCGGTGATGGATAAGGATTTGAAATCGTTCACAGGATATTTTCCTATGCCCATCCGGCACGGAATGACGGCAGGTGAGCTTGCAAGGATGTTCAATGCCGAGTATAGGATAGGCGCGAGACTCACTGTCATCAAGATGTCCGGCTACAGGCGCACACAGTGGTATGATGAAACGGGACAGGTCTGGGTCAATCCTTCGCCCAACCTCCGCAGCCTTACTGAAGCAACACTATATCCGGGTGTGGCGATGGCGGAGGGGGCAAATGTCAGTGTCGGCCGGGGAACGGCAGAACCTTTTGAGGTTTTAGGCGCGCCGTGGATAGAAGCGGAGAAGCTGTCTTCATATCTCAACAGCCGCAACATCCCCGGCGTACAGTTCATGCCGGTGGATTTTACACCCAAAAGCAGCATCTTTGAGAATCGCTTATGTCACGGATTCAGGATTGTCCTTACAAACCGCCAGGTACTTGATTCCGCATTCCTTGGTGTAGAGATAGTGTCTGCTCTTTATCGGCTGTATCCGAAGGACTTCAAGCTCGATGATACCGTCGATATTATAGGTGCATGGTGGGTCCTTACCGCGATCAGGAAGGGGGAAGACCCGCACTCTATCGCGCTCCAGTGGCAGAAGCCGCTCGATCGGTTTCTCGATCTAAGGGCCAAATATCTGCTCTATTAGCTCTGTCATTGCCACCACCATGGAAAGGTGATGATCTGGAACGCCTATCGCTGACTGCCTTTCTGCTGGATTCACAGCCTTTACCGGCAAGATACTTTTTATCGGGTAGACGTGCTTTTAATATTCAGCATAATGTTCAGATTCTTTTTTGCTTCATCGTAATCTGGCTGTAACTGCAGCGCTTTCCGAAGGTGATCAATAGCTTCATCCGTTTTGCCTTTCTGCGCCAGGGCTACAGCTAGGCTATTGTGCGCTTTCGCAAATTTGGGATTGATCTGGAGCGCCTCTTCAAAATGAGTGATGGCTTCATCAATCTCTCCCTTATATGTCAGGGCGACACCCAGGCTATTGTGAGCTTCTGGAAGATTAGGTTTAATCTGGAGTGCTATGCGAAAATGATGGATTGCCTTATCGAGGTTGCGTTTCTGTGCCATAATCAAACCCAATGTGATGTGAGCTGCCGCGATGTTTGGGTTTAGCCGCAGTGCTTCTTCAAATTCAGGAATGGCCTCATCAAGCCGGCCCTTCTGAAAGAGAGACAACCCAGCTTGCATCCGGCCTTCTGCGCTTTTCGGGTCTGCCGGCTTTTTATTTGCTATTTCGAGAATATTCTGTCTCGGTTTCATCTGTCTGTTAAGCGCTGTTTTCAGGTTCAATTCCGCATCATGAAAATCCGGTTTTATTCGCAGCGCTTCACGAAAATGGATGACGGCCTCATCTGTTCTTCCCAGGTAAGACAACGCGATACCCATATTGTTATGGACTGCGGCAGCATCGGGTTGTATCCGCAGGGCCTCAGCATACTGAGAAAGCGACTCCTCTAGTTTTCCCTGCCTCGCCAATGCATTGGCGAGGTTGTAACGGGCTTCAAAATCGTCAGGCTTAATTCGCAATGCCTCCGTATAATGGAGAACGGCATCGCCGTATTTGCCCTGCTCTGCCAGAGAAGCCCCTATATTGCTGTGCATCACATAATTATTTTTTGTAACGCTGATGGCATGTTCAAAGAGGGTAATGCTATTATGCCAATGGCGAACCTGGAACATCGATACGGTCATTAAAACCCCGATAACGCATCCTGCCGACAAAGCGAGGGCAACATGGCGGTAGCGCCATCTGGCCAGGAAATCCGGCATTGCCCAGGCGATTATCATGAATAGACCTATCAGAGGTATATAGGTGTACCGATCAGCAATGGACTGATTTCCGACCTGCACCAATCCGATGACCGGAACGAGGGTCCCCAGGTACCATAACCATCCGGTCATCACGTAGGGATAATGCCGCACCGAGCGTATAGCAATTAATGTAATCAGAATCAGCAGCAGGATGGAGCCGCCTGCCTGCCATATGGGTATCATGTCCGGATAGGGATAAAAAACCGCCAGATTGCCCGGCCAGATCATCTTGACCATGTATGAAATAAAGGAGACAAGGGCATTACTGATCCTGGTTCCGAATGGCAGAGATTCTATAGGGGCAATACCGGTCCATTGCGCGTAAAGAGTGATGCCAATAGATGCGGCCGAGATGATGAAGAGGGGGATCTTTTCAATAATCAGTCCGATGTTTGATTTTTTTTCATCCTCATTTGCGGCAGTTTGCAGACTGGTTGAGCTTATATTTAAAATTGACTTTCTAAACTGCAACCGGCCGATAGGCCAGAAATCCAGAAGGAGCAAGACAAACGGCAGGGTTACCAGCATCGGTTTAGACATGAGGCCGAAGGTAAAAAATAAAATAATCGGCAAATATCTATAAATTCCCGGATATTCTACATAACGGACATAAGCCCATAATGTTAACATAAAAAACAAGGTGCTCAGCACATCCTTGCGCTCCGCTACCCAGGCCACAGATTCAATGTGAAGGGGGTGTATGGCAAAGAGTGCGGCTACAAAGGCACTCTGCCAGGTAAAGCCTGTCATCCGCTTTAAAATAAAGAAGAGTAAAAGCGTATTTACAATATGAAGAAATAAACTGGTCAGATGGTGACCGGCCGGATTTGAGCCATAGAGTTGATAATCGAGCATATGAGAAAGCCAGGTCAGCGGGTGCCAGTTGTTCACATTTACGGAAGTGAATGCCCATATAATGCTATCCGTCGTCATCCTTGACTGCACATGACGATTCTCGGTGACATATTTGTCATCATCATAACGAGCGAAGTCAAAACTGTGCACCTGCCAGAAGACGGCAATGGTAATCAAAGCAAGAAAAGAGGAAATGATAATATTGCGACTTTTGAAATTTAGTTTATGCATAACTGTATTAAGTAATATAAAAAGTTTTTTTTACAGTTGTCCGTTCTCAAACAAAAGGGTATCTCACCTTTTAGTAAGAGTTAAATAATGGCTGGTTTGAGCTTCACTTTGGCAGTATCATCTCCACCAGGGTCGCCCAGTAGCTGGCGCCTGTGGGCAGTATCCTGTCGTTGAAATCATACAGGGCCTGGTGCAGAAGGCCGTTTTCTCTGGTCTTTCCGGCGCCGATCCCCATGTACGCCCCCGGTCTCTCCTTCAACAGGAAGGCAAAATCCTCTGACGTCATGACCGGTGTGATGTCTGTGAAAACCCGGTCACTTCCCACAACCGCAGTTGCGGCACGGACCGCCGCGTCTGCCTCCTTATCCGTATTGACCAGCGTGGGATAGCGGCGCTCGTAGGACACGTCGACGGCAACATCAAAGGATGTGGAAAGGCCGGCGCATATCTCCCGCATGCGAGACTCCACCCGGTCCTGCGCTGAGGGGAGGAAATGGCGCGTTGTTCCCCGGAGCCTGACTGTATCGGGGATTATATTATAGGAGGTGCCGCCATGGATCTCCGTGACACTAACCACTGCCGCCTGTGTGGGATTTACGTCGCGGCTCACGATGCTCTGGAGAAGATTGACTAAATAGGCCGATGCCAGAATGGGATCCTTTACATTCTGGGGAGTAGCGGCATGGCCGCCCCTTCCGGTAATCTGAATGTCGAAGACATCGTACGCAGCCATCATAGGACCCTTGCAGATGGCGAAAGTCATTTCCGGTAGAACGGGAAAGTTGTGCAGGGCGAATACCGATTGAACCGGAAAAAGGTCGAATAGCCCTTCCCGAACCATTCTTCCCCCTCCTCCCTCATTTTCCTCGGCAGGTTGGAAGATGAAATGGACCGTCCCGCGGAATGTATCATTCCCAGCAAGATACTTTGCTGCCCCTAAAAGCATGACCATGTGGCCGTCATGGCCGCAGGCATGCATCTTCCCCTCGTTAAGGGAAGCATAAGGAAGACCGGTGGCCTCTGTAATATCGAGGGCATCCATATCAGCCCGAAGGCCTATGGCCGGGGACTTTCCTTTTCCCCTTTGAATGGTTGCCACGATGCCTGTGCCCGCAAGGCCCCGATGGATATCAAGACCTAAGGAGATCAGCTTTTCGGCTACGTAGGCTGACGTCCAATATTCGTAAAAGGCTGTCTCCGGTCGGGCGTGGAGCTCATGACGCCACCGGGTCATTTCCTCGATCATTTCCCCGATCTTCTCATGAACCGCCATCGTCAAGTTCCTCCCTGATTAATGAATCCGGCAGCGAGCGCAAACACCTTCGCTTGCTGCGGCGTAAGCGAGCGCAATATTATTCCTTGTGGATCGAATCTTCTCCGCAGTTTACTACGGAAAGCTTCGATTTTTCACACGGGCTAAAAAATGAAAATAGATATAAATCTTAAATGTGGCACACGATAAACAAATACACTAATGATGTCAAAGGGAAAGTTATAATTTTTATACTATTTTTGACTTAAATCTCTATACAGTTGCGGCCGGTTAAGCCTTTAATAATGTTGGAGACTGTTTGGATCTGCCATCAGTTTTCCTTGCTTAAAATATCCAATCTTAATAATCATTGACATAATCACCCGGATAACCTATAATATTTTCACTTTTAGAGCCGGTTTTGGCCATATCCGTATGTCCCCAGAGCCTGGGAAAGGTTACTGGGGATTTCTTTTGTACCTGATAAAAGCTGATCTCATAAGAGGCATGGGCCATTTCGGGCGAAGGCAGGTGAAATATGGCAAGGCAAAGTCAAAATAAGTTCATCAAGCGGCAAAAGGAACTTGAGCGCATGCGAAAGGCAAAGGAAAAAATGGCGAGGCGACAGAGCAAGAAAGAGAAGATGATGGAGTCCGATGAACCCCTGACATCCGATCAGTCCCTGGAGACCTCAAATAGTTGAACACCAAGAATCAATTACTGCTACGATGACGGACGGACGGGCCAGGTTTATGCCTGGCCCGTAAATAGAAAAAAAGTACCGGAAAAGCTAATGATGCGATGTGGTCTCATTTACTAGCTGCTAGTTCAAACTGCTTCAGGGCTCAGAATGGAATCGCGATATCTTTAAAATATAGCGTCTATTTTCAGTTAATCCCAATTTAAATCACAAAGGTCCGGTAGTATTTTTTGATCTGCAATATAAGAAATTAATTGTACAAACTAAGAAAAAATCTGGTATAGTACTAAAAATTTAATGAAGGAGAGGTTATGAACATCTACGTAGGCAATTTGTCTTACACCGTCACAGAAGAGGATTTACGTCAGGGTTTTGGGGCCTTTGGGCAGGTAGCGTCAGCGTCCATCATTAAGGACCAGCACAGCGGTCAGTCCAAGGGGTTTGGATTTGTCGAGATGCCTGTGGCAGAGGAAGCCCAGGCAGCCATAAGTGGGATGAACGGTAAGGAGATCAAGGGACGGAAGATGAATGTGAATGAGGCTAAACCCCGCTCCGATGATCGCCGGGGTGGCAGCGGCGGGAGGCGTCCCGGAGGAGGCAGACCGCGTTATTAGCAAGCAGTCCCCCTTATAAAGAAGTGCTGTACCCATAAGCGCAGTTAATTTTTATAGCTTGATATATGAGGATACTGAGACGGTTCTGATTACTCAGAAAAATTAGAACCGTCTTATTCACACCCCAGATTACCTGATGCCATGAATAAGCACCGACATTTATTTGTTTTCATATTACCGGTCATTTTCATAACCAGCCTATTTCTGATTTCCTGTATGGAGGGAGGGCAAGTCATTTCCAAGCCCGATGAATTCACACGCGTCTATGAGGCCAGCGAGGATATAATCCTCAAGGCTTTGGCACAGGTCTTTAAAGAGAAGGGTTTTGGAAATGCATCGATAAATTCCGAAAAGAAACAGGTGGAATCTGGTTATCTCATCCAGGATGATTGGAGAAGTAAAAGCATAGCACGGGTAAAAAAGATCAACTGGAAAGAATGTGAAGTCGCCCTTTCCGTCAATACGGAAAAAAAGACCTCATCAGGCTGGGAAATGCGAAGGCTCCTCGAAAAAGAACAGTACGACAAGTTGTTTCTTGCCATTGAGCTTCAGATTTATCAGGAACAATATAAACTCAAAGAAGACAGGAACAACCCTTAACTTTTTCTATATCAAACTCAACTATCACCACACCGTGTTTTGAGTGCGGCAATGTCAGCCGGAGCAAGTTCGAGTGAATCTGATTGGTTCAGCCGGTACATAATCGCCTCGCGGTTATTGTTGTGGATCAGTCCCAGTGCGTGGCCGAATTCGTGAGCGAGTACCCGCACGAGTCTCCCGCTGTTATCAAACTGATAGATTATTATCGTCTGCCTGCCGTCCTTGCTGGTATAATTCCCCTCACAGAATTCAGTACCCAGCCTGTTGCCCTCATCCCGGTAATTAACCACGTCAAGGTTATGGTTGGTTGCAATCTCATTTATAACGACTACCATGCTGTTGATTGTATCAGCCATCCTTTTCATTTCTTCCTGTCGCTCCTGCAGATTTTGGTGAATGGAATTTAACTCATCCTTTTCCGCCATCAGCCGCGTGTAGCTATATTCGGAAACTCCGCCCTGTTGACGCCCGGATTGGATGCCGGCATTAAAGGCACTCACCCTTGCTTTGTAGGCGTTAAAGTCACTCGCAAGTGCAGCATTTTTTTGTTCATACTCTGATTTTAGATTCTCAAAGTGGAACTTTAAGTCGTCATAGGAACTTTTGGTATTTCCAATTTTGTAGTTCAGATTCTTCAGTTTGTCCGATGCCTCCTGCCGATAGTCATAGACGAGATTGACCTCAATAATGCCTTTGGGATCCTCCCGGAAAAGGTCACGGGAAAAAGGTTTCCCCCATATTGATGCGGCTTTTCCAACCGCCTCTGCAAATTCTTGGCGGCTCAGGCCGAACCTCTCATCTATCGTGCCTATGCGGTATGTCAGTGGCTCCTGGCATGGGCGGGGTGTTCGGAAAAAGATTATGACGAGAATAATCAAGGTGATAAGAAGGAAAAGGATCCTCAAGCGAGATGTCCCTGATGTGCCCAACCTGCCTGAGTGTTTGATTGCCGGTTTCATGTACGTAAAAAGAATGTCTTTCTGATTCCCTTCCTCTTATAGCAGGGTCAGGCTAAAATTTTTCCGCTGATCAAAAATATTTTACTTATAACAAACCCGATGATAATGTCTCTGTCAAGTTTTCATTCATAACTCATCTTCCTGCAAGTCTTAAATAATGCTGTTGTTTATACATCAGATTGATATCAGGGCGGGTTTCAAGATCAGGTATGCCAATACTTTCTGTTATGTAAGCGCATTTGATCAACAATATATTCCATTTCCTGGGGAGTGACAATATTTTGATTGATGAAAAAACTGCCGATCCGCGGTTGCAGCATTTGCTGTCTTACGAGTAGAAGTGATTGCTGATAGGAACGGATATAGCCGCAGCGAAGGGCGCATTCACAGAATTTCTCACCGGGGTTTCTCAGAGTGAGAATGGAACGGATATCATCCTGCGTGAGCCAGTCCCATTGGACGGCAATGCTGCCGACCATTGGCCGCTGCCTTTTTTGCCACACAATAGCCTCTATCAGGCTTCTCATTGAAATGATGCGGCCGTAGTATAGATACCGGCCAAGAAAAAGTTTGGTTTTTGGAAGATTTCCCTGCCAGAAATGTTCTCTCAAGCCGTGGGATCTGCTATGGCGGTAATCATTTCCCGGACTTTTATGATCATGCGTTCTTCGGTTTCTTCCGGTTGAGTCGGGTTTGGCGGTTCTCTGGAAGCTATAATTCCACAAAGAATATTTCCGGGGGCTTTCAATAAATGCGCTCAACTGGTCATAGGCGAGCGTTACCTCTTTGAAGCGTTCTTCAAGGCTTAAAGCAGGTTCGGCGAGAGCTGCGGCCCTGTCGGGGTGGGTTTCAAACGCCCGCTTACGATAGGCTGCCTTCAGCCCGGGCACCTTGAGGTATTTCAGAAAATCGGCGGAAACGGTTACATCGGTTCCGAATAAAACAGAGCAGGCGTTGAACAGGTCTGTTGGTGTGGATACCGCATTCTCCTGCATTTTTTCTCCTTGTTTACTACCTTTCGATTCTTCCAAATATATAAGCAAGAAAAGTGCCACTACTTTGAATTATAGTGAACATCAAAATCAAATTGCCAGTCCCTTTCCGCCTTCGCGGGTATAAATTGAAGTTAGAATCCGATTATTTTTTAATATAACACGTTATCTTATACTATGGAATGTACATAAATCACAAGAAAGAAAAGATACTGATTTTTCCGAAGCCTCTGCCACAGGTGTAAAACCGCACTCCCGGCAATTGACTTTGCCCCTGCTTTTTACATAACATCCCTGAGTCAGCTTTCCATCTGGATCGACATTGATCAGCACATCATCATGACAGTGCCAGCTGTTCCCGATCATGTCCTTCAGGCATCGCTCAGAGTTGATAATAGGGTAGGATTTTTTTAGCCGCATAACGTTTTCCAATGCGCTCTTCCGCTCGTCTGGTAAAAGAGCAAGGGAGGATTCAACCTGGTCGTACGGGTAGAATAGCTGCACTGATAATCCCTTCACGGCCGGTACATGCTTCAGTTTTTCCGCCAGTTGATCAAGTTCGCGCCAGTTGAGCCGGTTCATAGTGAAATGTACCAGCACCCGGGGATGATCGGCAGACTTCAGGTTCGACCATATCCGTTCGAAAGAGCCGCTTCGCAGGCGGTCATGAGTCCCGTTCAGTCCGTCTATGCTTACCCAGACTATATCTGCCGGGACATCCAGGGGAAATGTGCCGTTCGTAGTGACAGCCACCCGGAGAAAGCACTTCTTTGCGTACATAACCAGATCATGAAGACCATGGTTTCCATCGCGCCAGAGAAAGGGCTCGCCTCCTTCAAACACTACAATTCTTGTACCGTACATTTTTAGGGCGTCTAATGCGGCCACAGCGCCACCCCAGGTTATATGGGAATTATTTTCTGCGGCTCGCCCGTGAAAAGGACAGGCGCTGCAGGACAGATTACAACGATAGGTAAGCTTGAAACTGGCAAGCAGAGGTATTCTCTGCCTGAGTATCTTTCTATGGAAGTAGAAATCAAGCAGATCTAATGCCCAGAGCGGACGGCGAATTCTTTTCAGCATGATGTATAACAGAATACGTCATTGCGAGGCGTTCCGAACGTAGTGAGGGAACAGCCGCGGCAATCTTATGGATTATCAATGTATAATCAAAAACTAAGTGGCCTCATATGTCACAACAGATACTTTTTATCAAGCCCATTTCTCGGCCGTTATATCAGTGCCAGGCTATCGGCTACGGCAAGTCCTTTGCGGCTCGGTCTCAGATAGCCATCCACGATTTCTACAAACCCGTCTTCCTTCAATTTTGCCAAGATATCCTTTCTTTCCGTCCAGTCGTAAAAGGTATACTTCCTGGAAAAATCGTCCATGTGGATTCCTTTTTTCGTACGAAGGCCTAAAAACAAGGCCTCGAGACACAACTGCTCCGGACTCAGCGTCTCCGACAACTTGACAGGTGGTCTGCCTTCTTCAGTGTCTTGAACATAGCGTTCGATGGAGGAATGGTTACACCACCGCCTGTTTTCCCGGAAGGAATGGGCGGCTGGGCCTAGACCGAGGAATGAGGTCTGATCCCAGTATTTTTGATTATGCCTTGATGCGAGTGCCATGCTTTTTGCGAAGTTGGATACTTCATAGTGGATGTATCCGGCTGACTCCAGCGTGAGGGACGTATTCAGGAAAAACTCGATCTGCATGTCCTCACCAGGCATGTCGAATTCACCTGCAGCATGACGGCTTTTCAGAGCTGTCCCGGGATCTATGGTGAGCTGGTAACAGGACAGATGTTCGACGTCAAATGGTTTGATTGCCTCAACGGTATTCATCCAGGTTTTCATGTCCTGTCCCGGTATTGCATAAACCAGGTCAATACCGATATTTCTGAATCCGGCTTTCCTGGCCGCCTCGAGGGCTGATATGCCCTGTGCCGCTCTATGCCTGCGTCCGAGG
>PDVH01000249.1_pt1 | contig 13703 bp, 12 predicted proteins | sample 1369781 | NCBI WGS metagenome assembly PDVH01 (sample SAMN07795378, study PRJNA414565) | Alkali sediment metagenome, whole genome shotgun sequencing project. | isolation source: glacial lake sediment | place: Bosnia and Herzegovina: Donje Bare Lake | collected 2016-06
ACGTCGATGCCGCTCGCCTGCCAGAAACGCGTGTCAGCCGTTACGTACTTGTCGTAAGGCGCTTTCACGAAGACCTTGATGGTGACGGACCTGCCAGTTTCATGGAGGTCGTAGCCGATGACCTGCCCTACGTTCAGCCGCCGATAATAAAGGGGAGAGCCTATCCCCACGGACCCGAGGTTTTCGGCCTCGAGTATGAACCGCCGGCCCGGTTCCTCTATGGAGATGGGAGGTGGCACTTCAAGCCCAACGAACTCATGCTGCGCCTTCGTTGACTTCCCTACTTCAATCCCGATATAGTTCCCGGACATCAACGTCCCGAGGCCGGATATCCCGCTCAGGCTGACCCTTGGCTGCTCGATGTAGAATTTTGTGTCTTCCACGATGAGTCCCGCAGCGCTTTTGTCTATACTTGCCGTCACCGCAACCTTTGCAAAGTCTTTCGAGAGCTTCACCTTCGTCACCTGGCCGATTTTGACATCCTTGTATTTTACGAAGGTTTTTCCCGCTTCGATTCCCTCGGCCTCCTTGAAGACGATGGTGATCGTCGGACCTTTTGACAAGATCTGCTGGACCGCGATCCCGACGGCGACAATAGCTGCCACAATAGGTATGATCCAGACCACGGAGAACCGCATTCGCTTCCTCGGCACGGCGACCGCCTCCGGGACGTTGTTGATATCTGTATGGTCAGTCATATTGCCTCCTTATTCGTTACTCGAATCCCATATCGAGCGGGGATCGAAGGTCTCGGCAGCAATCATGGTCAGAACAACGACTGCTGCGAAAAACAGCACGCCGTACCCCGGCTCCACCGACATAAGGGGCTGGAGCTGGATGAGGGCCACGGTAAAGGCGATGACAAAAACGTCGAGCATGGACCATCGCCCCACGAACTCAACCAGCCGGTAGAGCCGGATCCGGTCGTTCTGCCCCTCGATTGAGCGGCGTTGAACCGTGATCAACAGATAGGCCAGGGCGCCGAGTTTGGCAAGAGGAATCATCACGCTCGCGATCAGCACGATCAGCGCCAGAGGCCACGATCCAGTCTCGTAGAGGAGGACGACACCGCTAAGGATAGTATCATCCTCTGTAGACACCAGCGTGTTCGACACCATCACCGGCAGTACGTTCGCCGGAATGTAGCATATAAACGCGGCGATGATGAGTGCCCAGGTACGCTGAATCGCATTGTGCCGGCGAAGTTCAAGCTCCTCGCCGCAGCGCGGGCAGTGCCCCGGCTCGGCGATTCTCAGTGGTCGTGACAACAGCCCGCAGGACTCGCACGATACAAGCCCCAGCATGATGCCCGTAAGCACGCCTGCCCTCATGGGTTCACCCCCTTAGAGACAGCCGATTCGTTGCGCATCGCCGGCGTCTCGCCGTTGGCCCACTCAAGTCGTTCCCACACCTCGTGCGGATCGAAGCTGACCGTCATGGCGGCTATTAGAAGGACGAGACCTCCCGCGGCGAACATCCCTATGCCGGGAATCACCCTCGCCAGTTCCGCGATCTTGATCAGCGCAACCATAATGCCCAGCATCATCACCTCTATCATCCCCCATCCCTCGTGCCACTCCGACCAGCGGAGCAGCAGGCCCGCCCACCAAGGTACCGGAGAACGCCGTGCGGCGAGGAGCACCGTCAGCATAAATCCGATATGGATGGCAGGAGCAAACACCGCACAAAACGCAATAAGTAACGCCGTGATCTCCTGGCCCTGCAACCACATCTCGACCGCACCTCCGAGAATCGTCGTGCTTGCCTCACGCCCCACGGCCTGAAGTCCCATAAGGGACGTTGTGTTCGCTATGATAAGAACTATGGCCGCGGTAACCGCGAGGGCCAGCGTACGATCCAGGGAATCGGGCTTGCTGGAGGCTACAGTGTGGCCGCAGCGCGGACAGCGAGCCTTACCCCCCGGAGGGAGCGCAGGTATGCGCTGCAACAGGTCGCAATCCGGGCAGGCCATAAGATCTCCAGGCAATTGTGACATGCTGTTTTCCCCGATGGTTTGATTTATACCTAACATTAAATCCTTTGCTTCTTTTTGCCCCTAAGTTCTTCACGCCTTATGTTACGGTGCGTAACCGGCCGCTCACACCGCAGGACGGTCGGAAGACCTGTTTTCGGCTCTCGGCACCCAGCTCCTTGAACAGCCTCTGAAAATCGCCGGACTCAAAAAGGATTTTAGGGGCCGCGGCCAGCCGTCACTGAGGAGGGAGCAAACTATCCGGTTTTACCTTCCCTTAATTTCGCTCCTCAGGGCTTAGTGACATTAATCATGATAGCATCCGTGACCTGAAGGACGACCTGGTCGCCCTTCCGGATCTGGTCGAATTTTTGCACGGCGTCACTGACCTTGAAGGCCTTTAAGGTCGTTCCCTTACCGTCAGTCATGTCCAGGGTGATCGTCCGGTTCTGGTAGTCGACGGCTGCCACATTGGCCACGACTCGTTTCGTTTCCGTTGCAATTCCCCCCGGTCCCTGGCTCATCGGCGCCAGTTCGATTGTCTTATTCTGTGCCGCCATGGGGCCCCCTTCCGCCTCCCGCACATAGATCGCGATTTCCTCGACGCGCTCCGCCTTCACCACATCGCCGACCTTTATCTCATTAAGTCTCTTTGCATAGCTGGCGTCAACCGTGAAGGTCTTGCCGTCCCCTTCGAGGACAACGGTTTTCTTTGCGTAATCAACAGATTTAACGGTGGCGGTCCACCCCGATACGGCAACGGCGATGACGCCGGGCTTCTCCACTGGTTTGGTCGATGCACAGGACAGCAATGTAATGGCCACCGTGCAGGTGAGGAATACAACAAACAATTTTTTCATTTCAGATTCTCCTGGTTTCATCATTTAAAAAATTAACTTAAACAGTTTTTCCCTCTTTTGTCTTTGCCCCGCCTTTCTTCGCAGAACCCTTTGCCTTTGACATTAATGATTCCCAGAATGCGAGATATGCCTTTGTCTGTTCCGTAGCAAATGACGCCCACGCCTCCAGTAATCCCTGGGAAGATTCGAGACAAGATTTCCAGACCTTCTCCGGCTCCATCCCCTTTTCTTCAAATGATTTATAAGCCTCAGAGGTCTTCTCGAGACAGCCGAGACGGGCATCCAGCAATTTCATGTAGCCTTTCTGCCAGCCCCTCGAAAATTTAATAAATTCCTCAATTCCCTCCTGAGGCGGAATAAACCCGGCGGGCGCCTCCTTCAGCAACTGCTGCCAGACTTCCAAAGCGTCCCCCCACGGAGGTTTACCCATAAATGGGGGCATCCCCGGCATCTTGAATGATTTAGCAAACATCTCCGACATATCTTTGTGTACACCTGTCATAGAATCCGACCATGCCTTAAAGAGTTCGTCGGGCTTACCTTTTCCCGCGCTCTCTGCATAATCCATCCATGCCTTCGTCATTTTATTATACATCTCAATCCCTCCAAACATGAACTCAAAACTATCCTTCGGCAATCTGGCGAAGAAATCCTAGGACGGCCCCTTTTCGCTCTCTTTACTGAAAGTCATAATGGCACCTCCCTTTTCGTCAACGTTTGTTAATATTGTTCCCCTTATTTCTTCAAGTACGATGACATGACAAGTCGTGCCTCCCCGGATATGACATCAATACCCTCCTGGTTTTTGACCTCCGTCGAGAGCGTTACACGTCCTTTCTCCGGATCCCATTCAGTAACCTTGGCACTGGCCGTCACTTGATCCCCCGGCCTGACGGGTGCACGGAATCGTAACTGCTGGCTCAAGTAAATTGCCCCCGGCCCCGGGAGCATCGTTCCCAGAACGGCGGATATCAAACCCGCAACCAGCATCCCGTGGGCTATTCGTCCTTTAAACATGGTACCCTTCGCGTAGTCATCATTCACATGCACAGGATTGTCATCACTCGATATTCGAGCAAATGTTTTGATATCGTCGTCGCTTATTATCCTGGTCAGTGTTGCTTCCTCTCCAACGGTAAAACTGGTGCGCTCCTTTATCATTTCCACATGTACCTCCCACTTCTTCAGGCTCCTCCCAGTGACTCCTGAAATCCTCAATCCATTCAATGTGCACAGCAGTTATTGACTTAGCCAGGTCTACCCATTGCTTCATCGCCGCCGGTACATCCTTCAGTGGGCCGATAAAATCACCTATCGCAATCCTGCAGGCACTGACCATCACGACGTTCTTTACGCCTATACACATACCCCTGACCCTTTCAAAGAATGTTTGTTTATAAATTTAACTGGCTGCCGCAATTTGCTCTATATCTTCTTTTTCTCTAACAATGCTTTCCCCGCGTCTACCCTCGACTCATAGATGTATGGCGCTACATCACGCTTCTCCCTCAGCATCCCCTGAAATCCATGCTTTCAGGAGAGTGTGGGCCACTGCGAGAACTACGGGGCCGATGAAAAGGCCGATGATGCCAAACGCTATCAGGCCGCCGATGACCCCGGCAAAAATCATAACCAGTGGCAGGTCAGCCCCTTTTTTTATAAGGACAGGACGGATGAAGTTATCGATGGTCACCGTAAGGACCGCGAAGACGAGCAGGATGCTTCCCCATAGTGCCCCATCTTTAGAGTAGACCCAGATCAGCGCGGGAACAAGCACCAGGGCCGGGCCTATCTGCGCCAGGCAGAGCATAAACATCACCGCTGTCAGCAACGCCACCGCCGGTACTCCGGCAACAACCAGACCGATACCGCCGATAGCTGCCTGTATAATCGCCGTGACAACAACACCCAGGGCCACGCCACGGATCGCTTTTTCCGCGAGAAGCATAACAGCCACCCCCTGTTGTCCTGACAGGCGGCGGGCAAAATTAAGGATCCCTGTGGATGTAGCCTCGCCCTTGGCATATAGTATGGCTGCAATAATCACTGTCAAAAAGAACTGGAGAACCAACATCCCGACACTGCCTGCCTGGGCTACAAACCAGCTTAAGATCTGCCGGGAATAGGGGGCCAGGTACGTGAAAAGTTCTTCCGGGCCCCTTTGTGCAAACTGTCTCCAAAGACCGGCAAGCCTCGGACCGGCCAAAGGAATGCCTCCAAGCCACTCAGGTGGTGGCAGCACGGTGAAGGTTGACAGAGACTTCACCCAAGTATAGGCATCATCCGTCCCATTTATGATGGCTGCAATGGCAAGCAAAACGGGTAAGACGACAACCAGCAGAAGTGCAGCCGTCATGATTGCCACCGCAAGCCAGCGTTTATTCTTCACCCGCGCCTGGAGGGCAAGCAGAACCGGCCAGGTTGTCACAACGATCATGCCGGCCCAGATAATCGAGGTAACGAAAGGACTGATAATCCACACAACGGCGCTGATAAGTATGCCAATCGAAAGAACCTGAAGTGTCGTGCGGGTTACATCGTGAGGCGCTTGAACCGCTCCATCAGTGGCTACTTTCGGGGCGTTATCAGGATTCACGTCGTTATCGCACATGAGTTCTCTCCTTTCTCCGGGACAACCGCGCCGATTCCCCTGTTGTACTTGCACATGGACTGCTAGCTCAGGGCGCAATCACTCCTTGGGCTTGGGTTCCCTCTTGATTCCCTTGACGCCGTCCATGAACGTCACGATCCGCTCGGACCAGAACTTGAAGGCTTCTTCGGCGGAACCCCACTTGGAAAACCGCTCACCAAAGCTTGCCGACTTATCGTCCACGGCCATGACGATCACATCGTTGGTCGTGGAGTCAAGGATCATAATCTCCGCGCCTGTTGCGCCGCTTCCGCTCCAGCTATCCGTGGCTCCCTTCTTCACGGCACTGACGGCCAACCCGATGGGAAGGATCGAGGTGACAGCACTAACACCGGGGCTACTTGCCTTAACGTTAGTAATGGCAATTCGAATCCTCGCAACGTCCGGGCCGGGTTCGGTAACGATCGGGTACTTGTCCTTGAAGGCCGCCACAAGCGCCTGGTTGAATTTATCAGCCAGTTCCTTCATCTCCTGGGGATCGATGCCCTTGTATTCGGACTTGTCAGCGAAGAAGAAGATGACGCTGTCCACCATGAAGTTGTTGTATACTTTTAAATCCACCCCGGGCTTCAGCCATCGAAGCTTCGCACCGCCTTCCGGTCCGGGCTTCAATTGCTTATAGACCTTCGGTTCCCCGAGAAACCCGGAAAACTTTTTATCTTCTTTCGCCATCACCGGGGACGCCATGAAGGCCAGCCCGATTACAATCGCCATAATCATTCTTATCGCCGTTTTCATAATTTTCTCCTTTGTTTTTTGGGTTTGTTTATTAGATGCCAAGGCCATCAATACACACGTTGCCTTGTGTATAACCATCGGGGTCTCCTCCTGAGGGCTCTACCCTCGGTTTGATTACCCCGAAAATGTAAATAACGCTATCTTAAATCACATCTAAAATAATGATTTTTGCATTTTTATGCGACAGATATTTCCCTGATGCTCTCTGCGAACCTAGGTATGTCTTTTTCTGCCCTTCTACAGATGCCGGCATTCCTTTTCGATTTGGGCTCGGGTTGCTTCACTGCCAGTCTCTTTCTCCGCAGAGACCAAAGGCATAAGCAACTGTCCTTATTAGGATAAACAGATATATATTCTAACAAAAAAATGTCAATAGCAACTTTAAAAAACCTTAATTCTGACTGCTAAAAACCTTAGAAAATACAGGCCAAGGGAAGTCTGACTCTTTCTCATTTGTCTTTCGTTTTGATCGTCTGCCTCGATCGTGAGTTCGCGGGCCGCCCCGCGGAGGCAGCGGCCCGTGCGGAAATCACGGTTTCACACATTTTGCGCCACCGCGCATCTCACAGAGGGCAAAACTCAGCCTTTTTGCCCAGAACTGAAGAGCGTCGTCTGCGTTGTTCCAGTCACTCCAGAGCTTTGACAGTTCCTTGCCGCCGACACGTCTGTCCAGCGCTGCGCCAAGCAGTTCTCCGGTGTTGGCAGCGGTGATTACGATTTGTGCGCTTATTTCGCCCACTCCAGCCTGCTTACCGGTAGCGGTGTATTTAACTAAGGAGAGAGCCATGCCAACAGGCACGATGGTTGAGAGGGTATTGCGGACCGGCTTCGAGCTGTCGGCATCAACGATGGCCATCTGGATCAACAAGGCATCCGGGTCCGGTTCCTTTACTATCTTGTAGTCCTTTCCCAGTTCCCGCGTCAGATAGACAAAGGCATTATTGGCGAGTTTTTGGTAATTCTCCCGTTCATCCTTGTCCAGTACTCCATCCTTGCAGACCAGAACCGGATCAATCAAGACCTTAGTATAATGTTTGAAATCCGCCTTCGGGTTCACGTAACGGTAGAGGGCCTGGTCATCGGTTCCTGGCTTGAGGATATCGGGGTTGATCAGCGGAGATTCCTTGACATCTACGCTCCGCGCCTGATAGCTGCCCACTCCGCAGCTAGCCAATTGCAGTGCAGCAGCCACGACCATTAACAACATTGCCACTGTTTTCATTCTTTTCATGATAGTTCTCCTATTTTAATGTTTTATCGAAAACTCGGAGTTCACTGGATCTCCATCTTTCCCAGAACATAGAGCTTGCCATCGATAGACCTACAAAGTTTGGTCAATTTGCCGGAACCAGCGGAATTCTGTCAGCCAATTCGTACCTCACGATCGCGCGAATCTTGCTCTCAACCTGCAGGTAACGGGCGACCTTGGTAGCCGGCAGCACCTTGTTCAGCTTCGGCACGTAGGACTGCATCTGCTTCACTTCGTCCGATTGAATAGCGAGGAATTCTGACGTCAGCTTCTTCGCCTTTTCGTTGTTCATGGATTTCGCATTCCATGCATCGGCATACGACTTGATCATCGCCGCAGCGCGCTTGTTAATCGCCTCAAGGTCCTTCTGGTAGGCCTCATACACCGGCCAGAAACCCTTGGCTTCCGACTCGGTGAGCTGCATAGCCTCCGCCACGACAAGTTTCTTGTCTGCCTTGACCTTGTCACGCAGGAACTGCATGTTGTCTGCCGGTTTGTCGGCCGGGGCGCTCTGGGCAAACACCGGTATTACGAACAGTACAACAATCAGGAAAACGACGGCCTTAGTAAGTTTCATCATAACGATCTCCTTTCTTCCTTAAAAAATTAGGGTTACGCTAACCCTCATATTGGCTTAATAAACGGTTTACCTTCTTCAACGAACCTTTTCTTCCGTCTTACTGTTGGTTGGATAGAGATTTTATGGCCATACGAATAGCGCCAAGCAGGGCCTCTTCATCAAAGGGCTTCCGCAGATATGCAGTGGCTCCCAGCATCATCGCTTTTTCCTCCATCCCGGCACGATCATGACCGGTTATGAATATCACGGGCATTCGCACACCTGTGGCTTGCAGCTCTTCTTGAAGTTCAAATCCGCTGATCCCGGGCAGTCTGATATCAATGACCAGACACCCCGGGTTGCCTTTGAAATCCGCTAAACGAAACTCTTCTGCCGACCCGTATGTTTGAACAAGGTAATGCGCGGACCTGAGCAGCCGCCGCAAGGCATTGCGAACGGACGCATCATCGTCAACCACGTAAACGGTTTGTGCCACGAGAATCATAGTATGACCTCTGATGTTGGTTAGCTAGAGCCAGAAGCTATATAGCAACGGGTATTTTTCTCTTTTCCTTTTGCCATTACATACATCTTCCAACGACGCAGGTAAATTGGACCTTGGTCCTATACACACTGGACTTTGGTCCAATATGGACAAGAAGGGGAAATATTCGATTTAAAAGGGGGAAACAGAAGACGGTCGGCTACTTCGTCGGAAGGGGTTTTATGCCCGCTTTCTCGGCCATCCGGACAAGATCGGCAAGGGACTGGGCTTCCATTTTTTTCATGATCGATGCACGGTGGACCTTGATGGTTTTTTCAGCCGATGCGAGCCTTTCGGCTATATTCTTGTTCGCCATACCCGTTATGACGCAGGCAAAGACCTCATGTTCTTTCGGCGTCAGGGAGAGGAGCCGCGCCTGAATATTTTTCAATTCCTCTCGTTCTGCTTTTACCTGACTGCATCGATCGATGGCTCTGTAGACGGCATCGAGCAGGTCCTGTTCGCCGAAGGGCTTCTGGAGAAAGTCCACCGCGCCGGCTTTCATGGCACGTACACTCATCGGGACCGTGGCGTGACCAGAGATAAATATAATGGGTAAAAGGATGCCCGCTCCGGACAATTTCTCCTGCAGGTCGAGGCCGCTGATTTCAGGCATCCGCACATCGAGCACCAGGCATCCCGTTTCCTCCCGATGACCGGATTGTATAAACTGCTGGGCGGAGACAAATGATTTTGCCGTGAGGCCCACGGATTGAATGAGCCTTTCCAGGGACCGCCGGACGGAAGAATCATCATCGACGATGAAAACGACTGGCTTGGCATCCTTCATTGCCTCACCCCGCTGTCGAACGGCAAGGTGAAGAAAAAAGTGGCTCCCATGTCCGGATTGTTCACAGCCCAGATCAAGCCTTTGTGGGAATTGACAATTTCTTTACTTATGGCGAGGCCCATGCCCATCCCATCCGATTTGGTGGTGTAAAAAGGTTCGAAAAGCTTGCCGACAGGATTATCTTTAATGCCGGGCCCGCAGTCTCTTATGGACACCTCCGCAAACCGGTCATCATGCCGCAATGTCCTGATGATCAGCCTGCGAAGATCGGGACTCGCTTCGTTCATGGCCTCTGCCGCATTCAGGACCAGGTTCAGGACGACCTGCTGCAGTTGAATCTGATCACCCCATATGGTTGGCAGCGAGGAGTCGAATTCTTTTTCGATCGACACAGCCGTCAGGGCGGTGTCGTTACGGATTATATTCAAAATGTCTTCTATGATGCCGTTCAGGCTCAGTGGCTGGTACTGGGTTTTCTCCTTTTTCAAGAGTGACCGGATTTTCCGGATCACCTCCGCAGCCCGGTTGTCGTCCCGGACTATATCCCTCAGTATCTCGGCGATCTCCTCCATGTTGGGATTGTCCTGCTCGAGGAAACGCTCTGCCGCCTGGGCATTACTGAGAATCGCCGCTAGGGGTTGATTGATTTCATGCGCCAAGGCTCCCGTGAGTCCTCCGATCGTTGACACCCGGGTGATGTGGGCAAGATTTTCCCTGAGCTTCCGCGCCTCCGCCTCGGTCAGCTTCCGGTCTATAATGTCACGGACGATCGCCCACATCCCGATGTTGTTGCCCGTTTCATCCTTGAGAAGAAAGGTTCGAAGTTCGATCGGGAATGCGGTCCCGTCTTTCTTCCGATATTCTTTTTCATAGACATCGGAGTACCCACGCGTCAAAACCTGCTCTTCGACAATCTTTAGCTCGAAATCATGCCACTTTTCCGGCGTGATGTCACTGTAGGTCAGCCTCAGTAGCTCGTCATTTGTGTAGCCCATCATTTCCTGAAAGGATTCGTTGCATTTCATTATCCTCCCGTCCATGTCGACCAGCACGTAGCCGTCCATCATGCTTTCGTACAGGCTGCGGTATTTCGCTTCCGATTCCCTGATCGCCTCCTCTGCCCGCTTGCGCTCGGTAATGTCAAGCGACAAGCCCATTATGCGATCCGGCTTCCCGGTCGATTTCAGAAAGCGCTTCCCGCGGGCCCCAATCCATCTGATGCTTCCATCAGGGAGCACGATCCGGTAATCACAGTGAAGGTTCTCTCCGGACCGGAGTGCGTGCTGCACGTCCTGGTGGACCCGGTCCCTATCCTCGGGATGTATCACCCTGAAGTAACTTTCGTAATGAATCTCTTCGTCCGGGGCAAAATGAAACAGCTCCCGGCTCTTTGGCGAAACCCAGACCTTTTTAGTATCGACCTCCATTATCCACAGGCCTGCCCCCACGGCGTCTGTAGTCAGACTCAGGCGCGCCTCGCTTTCACGCAACGTCGTTTCGGCATACTTGCGGATGAGGGCGTTGATGAACATCTGTGCGACCAGTTTAAGCCGCTGAATGAGCGGTTCCGGCCAGTAGCGTTCCTGCTGCATAGTATTGAAGGACAATGCCCCGATGGACGGACCTCCCCCTGGGGACAGCGGGAAAGTCAATGTGGTCTTTATGCCTAAGTGACGCCAGACCTCCTGGTCTCGGGCCGCTTCGGCCGGAAGTTCCTCCATGGATGAAACGACAACTATCCTGCCTGCCTCCAGTTGCTCCTGGCACCAGGGAAAATACTCATGGGCATACATCGGCTCGGGAAGGGGCGGACCTCCAAGGGGTCGATAGAGGTGGGTCATGGTGAGGATACGAGGGGTTTCCATCGACCACTGCCAGAGTGCGGAAAGATCCAGCCCCAGGCATTCACAGACACGGCGCTGTGCATCTTTTATTTCGCCGTCTACCCGGTCTGCAGGCAGGTTGACAAAGCGCCCCGAGATCTCCGACAGGAGCATCTCGAACCTGAGCTGTTCCTCCAATTGCAACCTGTTCCCCCTGCGCTCCAGGGCATTGACAAGGATCTCACCCATCAGGCGCATCCGGGGGATATACTCTTCCGGCCAGGTCTGATGCCGGCGTGTCTGATGTATCGTAATTATTCTCGAAATCCTGCCGCTAACGGCCACGGGGATGGCCAATCTGGATTTTGTACCCAATGCGGCATAAGATTGCCTGTCCATCAGGGCTTCTTCAGGATAATCTTCCACCCGGCTGATGTTGATATGCTCCCCCCGCATCAGTTTCCCGTAGGTCCACGGATACAGTTCGGCGATGTTTATCTCCCCCGATACCGGCTCAACGCCTTCGCCATACACGGCATGAGTGACTCTGACAAATGCCCTGTCTTCCTGGACTTCCAACAGAGCACACAGACCGACCTGGAAGAACTCTAGCATCTGCCTCAAGGCATGATGGATCTCGCTGTCGAGCTGATCGAAAAGGGTGGCCATGAGCCGTGCAGAAAGGTCCGACAGCATCTCTTCAAAACGGAGACGCCTTTTCAGGTTCTTCTCTGGGGTTTCCCACTGCTCAATCTGCATTCGACCTCGCACAGTTTATGCCATAAATTTAAAATATGGTTATTAAAATGCTTGATTTTTTGGCGCGCCCACCAGGAGTCGAACCTGGGGCCTTTGGATTCGTAGTGCGATCCAGAGCATTTTCACCAGTTCTTACCAGATCTCACCACTTGTTACAAGTTATAATTATATCAATGAGTTGTTTGTTATTCTGTAATACTCACCGATATTGATGAATATCGCTGTTAGACACCTATGTGGACACCTATATGGACACCAAAATAGGGATCAATTTTTATTGATGCAATTTAGTGATTTTGTCCAAATTTAATTTTTCATTTTATTAAGGATCTTATTTATTACATCTACAAGTCGTCGATTCATGAGATGAGATTATACCGATGATTACGAATTGAAATACTCAAGGAAAAAGGCAGAACTATTTCTGACCCTGCCTTCACGTGTCGCGGTGGCTGCTATTTTTGGGACCGTCTTCTCATTGCTGCCAGCCGGATGCTAATTACCTATCGGCAGCGGGTGATCAGGATTTCACGACCTGAGATAGAGCTGAGTTGCTACTATTTTTTTAGTATTTCCAACTGACGTTGAGAGCAAAGACACTTATGCTTGAGCTGCTGTAGTCGCCGGCCAGATGGCCCGCAATCCCCCGGTTCTGATCGACGGACATGTTACCCATCCACAAGAGTTCGTAGTCCGCCCCCAGCGTCAGATTCGGGGTGAAGGCATACTGGGCGCCGAGGGCAAACCGCCAGGTCTCCCCCATGGGGAGGGTGACCGTTCGCTTGTTGTCATCAACAGCGGAGCTGTCATAGGCGACCCCTCCGGAGAACGTCCAGACCTGCGTAGGCCGGTACTGCGCGCCCAGGGCCACGTGCCAGGTGTCGTTGAAGTCATTATTCACGGTCAGGCTCTGTGGTGTGTTCGAGTTGATCTGTATATCCACGTACCCAAAATGGGACCATTGCTGCCATCCGATATTTCCCATGATTGCCCACTGCGGGTTCAGTTCGTGGTAAGCGCTGAACATGACCATCTGGGGCACCGTTATGGTCATATCCAACGGGTTCGTGCTCAGTCCCCTATTCGCCAGTGCGGCCGACAGCAAGGGGCCGAGGCCATTGAACTCAGGCACTGCGGAGAAGTCCAGCTTGACTTCCGAAAGCCAGGTAAGCCCGAAGCGCGTTCCCTTCTGCGGCTCGACCAATATCCCCACGTTTGCGCCGTAACCCCACTCCCGGTCGCTGTATTTGAGCTTTCCGTCCGGCCTTGTATCAAGTACGCTGTTGATGCCGATCTCGGCATCGATATTGGCGCGCATGGCATTGAGGCCCACGCCGAGGGAGAGCCAGTCGTTTACCCGGTAGCTCACCGCGGGTGTAAGTGTCATCCCGATGAGACTCGCTTTCTGGACATAGTACCGGCCAACCCAACTGTCACCGTAGTTCTCGCTCAGGCCGAAGTAGGAGAGGGCCCCGAAACCGATGCTCCAGTCCTGATTGATTTTTTGCACGACGAATAAGCTCCCTCCGGGCATCAACCCCACGGCGTTGCCGCCGTCGTCACCGGTAACGGTCGTGCTCGAGTTAGGGCTGAATTCCATTTTGCCGTACAGAGCCTGCGCACTGACGAGGACTTGGGACTTGTCCAGACGGCTCATCCCCGCCGGGTTCGTAAATACTGTCGAGGCATCCTGGGCGCGGGCGGCATAGCCTGCCGCTGCCAGACCCACGTCGGGCGAGCCGAACTCGTAGAGTGCAAT
>PDVH01000252.1_pt1 | contig 13663 bp, 11 predicted proteins | sample 1369781 | NCBI WGS metagenome assembly PDVH01 (sample SAMN07795378, study PRJNA414565) | Alkali sediment metagenome, whole genome shotgun sequencing project. | isolation source: glacial lake sediment | place: Bosnia and Herzegovina: Donje Bare Lake | collected 2016-06
ATTAAAGTGTTGTCCTTATGCATTGAGATAAATTGGAATAGATGGTAAAGAGATTCATCGGAAATGTTTTTTGATGCTTCTAATCAATCCCGAAGAAGGCTCTGTCTTATGAATTACCTTGCCGAAGCTATTTTTTTTGTGGTTGGAGTTTGTTTGGGAGTATTAGGCGTTTATCTTTTACTCAGGTCGAAGGGGGCCACTCTGACCGAGAGAATCAGAAACAGAGAGGCACAGTTTCAGGAGTTGCAGACTTCTTTTGAGAAGATGAAGGAAGAAATTTATTGTCTGCATGAGGAAATTAAATTGCAGTCAGACAGACGCTCAGCAGCGGAGGAAAAGAATACGCGTATACCTGAGCTTGAATCTGCGATTTCAACTAAAGAGAATAAAATAGCTGAGCTGCAAAAAGATAATACCGATTTGAAGGAAAAGATGTCGGAGGTTGAGACGAGCTTCTCGACGAGGCCCGACAGAAATTGTCTGATGCATTCAAGGCACTATCTGCGGATGCACTCAAGAGCAGCAATCAATCGTTTCTGGAACTGGCAAGAGAGACACTGGAAAGGTACCAGGAAGCCGCCAAGGGTGATCTGCAAACACGGCAGAAAGCCATTGATGAACTTGTCAAACCATTGAAGGAGTCCTTGGATAAGGTTGACGGTAAGATTCGGGAAATTGAAAATGTACGTACAACCGCTTACGTTTCTCTTACGGAGCAGATAAGGTCACTTGCCACAACTCAGAACCTGCTTCAGGCTGAGACGACAAACCTTGTCAGGGCGCTCAGGGCACCTATAGTACGGGGACGCTGGGGTGAAATCCAGTTGAAGCGGGTGGTCGAAATTGCCGGAATGGTTGAATACTGTGATTTCTTACAACAGGAATCTGTTACAACTGAAGACGGTCGCCTGCGTCCGGACATGATCATAAAACTTCCCAATGATAACAATATTGTGGTAGATTCCAAGGCGCCCTTACAGGCTTATCTCGAATCATTGGAAGCCCCGGATGAAGCAACTCGTGTAGTGAAATTGAAGGAGCACGCCCGGCATGTCCGTACACACCTTATGAGTTTGGGGACAAAGACATACTGGGATCAATTTAGGCCGACTCCCGAATTTGTCGTGCTCTTTCTGCCGGGTGAGACCTTCTTCAGTGCGGCTCTTGAGCAAGACCCGGGCTTGATAGAGTTTGGTGTCGACCAACGGGTTATCCTGTCTACACCTACTACCCTAATCGCATTACTGAAGGCAGTTGCATACGGCTGGCGCCAGGAAAAAATTGCGGAAAATGCCCAAGAGATAAGCAATCTCGGCAAGATACTCTATGATCGCATCAGGGTTCTAGCCACACATTTTTCAGAAATGGGTAAAACCCTTGATAGAACTGTAGATCTCTATAATAAAGCCGTTGGTTCACTGGAAGGGCGGGTACTTGTCACTGCGCGCAAGTTCAAAGAGCTGGGAGCATCGACGGGAGAAGACATAGAAGTCATGGAAAATGTGGATAGATCCACGAGGTCATTGCAATCGCCTGAAATGGCTGCTGATCTGTTGGAATCAGGAGATAGTGATAGTTAGTTTGTTGAGGAAGAAGTCATGAAATATTTACAACATAAAAGATTGGAAGATTCTGGGAAGGCAGCTTTAATTAAACGGTTTTTCTGTATTTTTGCGTTCGCTTTCTACGTGGCGTTATTGACATCGACGCCTGCGAGGAGTGACCTTCCTAATATGCTTGAACCGCCTTCTTCCGATTCGATGATTTCATCTGTTAATGTCACAGGGCCGCTTAATTTTTGCGGAGAGTCCGTTCCTCTGGATAAACAGGAAGTGCGTGAGCGACTGGAGAAGGAACTGCTGGTTACTCTGTGGAATCGTCCTCAGATTATTCTCTGGATGAAAAGATCCGGCCGTTATATGCCTTTTATCGAGGACACATTGAAGCAGAATAATATGCCGGAGGACCTTAAGTATCTGGCAATAATAGAAAGTTCGCTGATATCCCATGTGAGTTCTTCAAAGGGCGCAAAGGGATACTGGCAGTTTATGGAAGAGACAGGAAAAAGGTATGGCCTAAAGGTCGACTCGGACATTGATGAGCGCAGAAATTTTTTTTCATCCACCAATGCTGCCATCAGTTATCTGAAAAAGCTTTATGGGGACCTCGGTTCGTGGACGCTTTCAGCGGCAGCCTACAACATGGGAGAAGAAGGTTTGAAAACAGAGATGATGGTTCAGAAGGAGGGTAACTATTATAATCTCTATCTCCCGGTCGAGACACAGCAATATATTTTCCGGGCAATTTCTGCAAAAGTGATTTTATCCAACCCTAAAAAATACGGATTTGAATTGACGAAGGAAGACCTTTATTCACCCCTACAATTTGATCGTGTTGAATTGATGTGTGATCAGGATAGTCCCGTTTCTATAATCGCTCAGGCTGCAGGGACATCTTTTAAGGTTATAAGGGACCTGAACCCTGAGATAAGGGGACACTATCTCGTCAAAGGGCGACATGTCATTCTGGTTCCTAGAGGTGCTGCTGAGGGGTTTCAGGTCAGGTATGAAGATCTGTTAAAAAAATGGCTGGCAGAATGCAAAGAACACACATATGTGGTCAAAAAAGGCGAGAATCTTTCTTCCATAGCTGCACGCTTTAATGTGCCGCTGCAAGCGATACTCATCTGGAACAATCTTGGAACTAAAAAACATGTTAAGCCGGGCGATAGGCTATTTATTTTTCAGGACGAAGGAAAATCTAAAAAATAGGCAACAATTTGATATGACCATCGCATCAGGTGAACCCTAAGATCAGGGATTTTATCAATATTGAAAAGAAATTGAAAGAATCACTGAACATTCATGAAGAACCATATTGCACTATGGCTTTGAACATACTTTTCTCTAAGTAATAATCATCATAATATTGTGAATATCTTGACAATCTGAATTTAATGACTATTAATTAATAAAGAAATATAAAGGGAGAGGAGGATAGGAAGGTATGAAATTCAAGCCATTAACTAATTACGTGTTGGTTTCCCATGCTAAAGAAGAAGAAAAGACCTCAGGGGGTATTATAATCCCTGATACGGCTAAAGAAAAGCCGCAGGAAGGAAAGGTGATCGCTGCAGGTCCCGGGAGACGTGATCGTGACGGTAACATGATTTCCATGGAGGTGAAGGACGGGGACAAAATAATGTTCGGTAAATTTGCCGGAACTGAAATAAAGATCGATGGTGTTGATCACGTTATCATGAAAGAAGATGAAATATTTTGTATTATAGGTTGATGAAAGGAGTTTGTAAATATGGCGGCAAAAGAGATCAAATATGATGCGGTTGCCCGTGAAAAAATTTTGAAGGGTGTGGATACCCTGGCGGGAGCTGTTAAGGTGACGCTCGGTCCTAAAGGCCGGAATGTAGTCATCGCAAAATCCTGGGGTTCCCCGACAATCACCAAAGATGGAGTCACGGTTGCGAAGGAGATAGAACTGGGGGATAGGTTTGAGAATATGGGTGCGCAGATGGTGAAAGAGGTTGCCTCCAAGACCTCTGATGTGGCAGGTGATGGCACCACTACCGCAACAATCCTGGCTGAGGCTATATATCGTGAAGGGTCTAAGCTTGTAGCTGCCGGCATGAATCCCATGGCCCTCAAAAGGGGTATCGATAAAGGTGTCCAGATTGTCGTAGATGAATTGAAGAAAATTTCCAAGCCCATAAAAGACAAGAAAGAGATTACTCAGATTGGAACCATATCCGCCAATAATGACCGGACAATTGGTGAGATCATTTCTGAGTCGATGGATAAAGTGGGCAAGGAAGGTGTCATTACCGTGGAAGAGGCAAAGTCGATTGAGACGTCCCTGGAAATTGTCGAAGGTATGCAATTTGATCGAGGTTATATATCCCCATATTTTGTAACGGATCCGGAGAAAATGGAGGTTCGCCTGGATGATCCATACATCTTGCTCAACGAGAAGAAGATAAGCAGTATGAAAGACATGGTACCCATTCTGGAGCAGATAGCTAAAATGGGGAGGCCATTAATGATCATCGCTGAGGATGTGGAAGGTGAAGCACTGGCAACCCTGGTCGTCAACAAAATCCGTGGCACCCTCAAATGTGTGGCAGTAAAAGCCCCCGGTTTTGGTGATAGAAGAAAATCGATGCTTGAGGATATTGCCGTTTTGACAGGGGGGAAAGTCATTACGGAAGATTTAGGCGTTAAGCTGGAAAATGTTACTTTAAATGATTTAGGGAAGTGCAAGCGTCTTACCATTGACAAGGATAACACGACTATTATTGATGGAGGTGGAAAGAAATCTGACATCGAAGGCAGGGTTAAACAGATTCGGGTTCAGATTGAGGATACCACATCGAGTTATGATAAGGAAAAATTGCAGGAACGACTGGCTAAGTTGGTTGGTGGTGTTGCGGTGATCAAAGTGGGTGCGGCTACGGAATTTGAGATGAAAGAGAAGAAGGCACGCGTTGAGGATGCGTTGAATGCAACACGGGCAGCCGTAGAGGAAGGCGTTGTACCGGGCGGAGGAGTTGCATATCTGCGTAGTTTGCCTGCCCTGGGAAAAGCCAAGGTTGCTGATGATGAGAAGTACGGATTGAATATTCTTAAACGGGCCATTGAGGAACCGACGAGGCAGATTGCTATCAATGCGGGATTCGAAGGGTCAATCGTTGTGGAGAAGGTGAAAGCGGGTAAAGAAGATTTTGGATTCGATGCTGAAAATGGTAAGTATGTTAACATGACGAAGGAAGGCATTATTGACCCGACGAAAGTATCCCGTTTCGCCCTTCAGAACGCCGCCTCCGTCGCTTCGTTGCTCTTGACTACAGAAGCCATGGTTGCTGAGAAACCTAAGAAGAAGACGGCACCGGCAATGCCGGGAGGTATGCCGCCGGACATGGGGGATTATGACTACTAATTAATAGGTTCAAGGTTAAAGATTCAAAGTACAAGGTTCAAGGCAGGGGCTTGAACTAATAAGAAATCCCTCCTAACTCCCCTTCCACAAAGGGGGGAAGGAGGGATTTTAATCTGTTAGGTCTTTGGCAGTCTGTATTAATCCTTTCAGAAGATTAGACATCTTATCAAAATCAAGAGTATCGATAGAATCCCTTGCTGTGTGATAATTCGGATTTCGGGAAAAGGCAGTATCAGTAATCATAACGGCTGGATAACCCATTTTCCAGAATGAACGATGGTCAGAAAAGTCGACACCGGGGATAAAACTGACCGTCGACAAGGTTTCAATGGGGATACTGGAACCTTCGTTCAGGGAATTTTTAACCTTTTCCACAAGGTTCCTCGAACGCAAATTGCCTACAATGGCTATGAAATTGGGAGTGGATGGATATATAAGATTCATCAGGGGAAGGGGGAAAGTCTGACCGCCTTTTTTATCGGTATAATATCCTAGCATTTCAAGGGAAATCATGGAGTTAATATTTTCATTCCTACCTTTAGCCTCCATTGCATAGACATAGCTCCCCATGTATTTAGATCCGAACACGGGAGGTTCTTCAATGACAAAAAAAATAAACTTTAATGTCCTTGCGGGTGAAAAGCTTTTCAATAACCGGCACATTTCGAGCAGGATGGCAACAGCGCTGGCATTGTCGTCGGCACCGGGCGTACCATATACGGAATCATAGTGCGCTCCGATTATAACCGTTTCATCCGGAAGTCTTATACCGTTTATTGACACAATGATGTTGCTGTATTCTTTTCCGTCATAATTATAGCTTTGAAGTGCGGGTACAAAACCAAAATCTTCAAGGCAGGAGACGATGTAATACTTTGTTGCTGTTATTCTATCATATTCATATACACTCCTCGAACCAATATGGACGCTTAAGTGTTCTACATGCTTATATAAGCGGTGAACGTCTCCACTCTGAATCAAGGCCGGTCTGGTAACAGATACGGAAGGAGTAAATCGTATTTTGAACACGGAGTAGATAAGAAATGCGGCAAGGAAAATTATGATTAAAAAAATATAAAAAATCATTTTTTTCATCGGTAAGAGCAATTGCCATTTATTCTTTACAAACTTTTCTTTAATATCGCTTTTGATATTATATCTTAAAAAAGAACAACATAAAAATTATTTTGATGTTTAAAGAATGATGACTCATGTGCAGCTGAAAAAAAAGTTAAGGATCTGCGTACGGTTTTCCTCTTGAAAAGAATATTCCTTTAGGCTATAGGAAACTAATACCGGGGCGGTTAACTCAGGGGGAGAGTGCTACCTTCACACGGTAGAAGTCACTGGTTCAAATCCAGTACCGCCTACCAATGATATTAAAAGCTTAACCATTTGCGGTTAGACTTTTTGTTGATTAGTAAGTTGTAAAGAGTTCCTCTAAAATAGCATATTCCAGATCTGCAAGCTGCTTTCCTTATTCATTCATTTCATAAGGTCTGCATATATACTTCAGTATTACTGGATCAATTTTTGAGTTTGTCAGGTATATAATCTTGTTCACAGACAGTGTATTCTCTTTGTTTAGTCTTGCCTCAATTAATCTCTTATATCCGTTCCCAGTCTGGTATCCTGGAATCTTTAGTGAACATGAATATAAATAGAAACAAACTTTTATGAAGAAAGAAAAGAATGCAGAACAGCTTCTCATCGATGAATTGAAAGTTATTCTCATGAAGCTTAATGAATCGGAAAAATCAGAATCTCAGGACAAGGAAATCCAAGGCGCTCTTCAAGATTTGTTGTTTGCCATACTAGATGCCATTCCTCACGCAATCCTGGGTTTGAAGGATCGTATGATTATCTCTGCCAACCATGCAGTGGAGACTGTATTTGGCTGGCAGCCTGAGGAATTAGTTGGTCAAAGCATCAGGGTCTTATACCGATCTGAAGAGGAATATGAAGAAATATCAAAACGCTTTTATCCCGCTCTTGAACAGCGGAGAACATACTTTGATGAGTTTCCCTTCCGGCACAAAGATGGACGGGATATTATATGCATGGTTGGTGCATCGAGAATAGGTGAACTTCTCAAGGAAAGAATGATTGTGGCCACTTACGAAGACATTACCGCGCGCAAGAGTGCAGAGGAAGAGTTGCGGGAACATAGGGGATATCTCGAAAAATTGGTGGATGTGCGAACGAATGATCTGAAGAATGCCAATGAGCTGCTTAAACATGAAATTGTCGAACGTAAACAAGCGGAGGAACTTTATAAAACGCTAGCAGAAAAATCTATCACCGCCGTTTTTATTATGCAGGACGGAAAATTTCGCTTTATTAATGCCACCGCTATCGGCTATGCCGGTTATAATCCAGAGGAGTTGATCGGTAAAAATTCCATGTTCTTAGTACACCCGGAGGACAGGGAAGCGGTCAAGAAAAAAGCCCGTGAGATGCTGCAAGGAAAAAACACGACACCATATGAATACAGAATTGTAACCAAACAGGGACAAGTCCGGTGGGTAATGCAAACGATTACTTCTATTCAATATGAAGGGAAGCGCGCCATTCTTGGTAACGCCATGGATACTTCCGACCGCAAACGTGCCGAGGAAGAGCAGCACCGTCGTGAGAAACTTCAGGGTGTCCTGGAAATGGCCGGAACCGTATGCCATGAAATGAATCAACCGATGCAGATCATATCCGGATATTCTGAGCTCTTGTTAATGAAGACTTCTGAAAATGACCCGATCTATAAAAAACTTAGTGCAATAACAGAGCAAATTCGCAGGATGAGTACTATTACGAGAAAATTAATGATGATTAAAGATTATAAAACACAAGATTACATTGGTTTTAGCCGAATTATAGACATTCATAATGATTCTGACGTAAATACTGAACAACCTGAAAAGAAAATTTAAAAAACGGTCATAATGGTCACTATGCGTGAGAAGAAAATCCTGGTCGTAGACGATGAAGTATCCATTTTAACTATGTTAAAAGAGTTTTTTAACTCTGAAGGCTATTCGGTTCGAACCGCTAAAAGTGCTGAAGAAGCATTGAAGATCCTTGAAGGAGAAAGTATCAAGGTCATGTTTTTAGACCTCAGACTTCCCGCTATGAGCGGTATTGATCTATGCTGGAAAATTCGGGAAAAGGATCAGATTAGCATTATCTATGCTTTTACCGGATACAGCACTTATTACGGTCTTTTAGAGTGTCGCGCTGCCGGGTTTGATGATTTCTTTGTCAAACCTGTTGAAACTAAATTACTCTTGCACGCAGCTGAAGAAGCATTTGAAAAACTCGCAAGGTGGAAAGTTCGTTACTATGAACTTGTATAAAGGAGTCATCCCTCACTAAGCTACAGATATTTTCAAAGTTCCCCCCCTGCCCAGTATGTCATGAATATGTATATACCCCTTTAGTGAGTTCTTTTTGTCCACAACAACGAGGGCGGTGATCTCGTCCTTTTGCATATATTCTATAGTCCTGGCAAGAGATGCATTTTCCTCGATAGTCTTGGGTGACGGTATCATTACATCATCAATGGTCTTGTCTCTGAAATCCTCACCTCTTCTCACTAGGCGTCGCAGATCGCCGTCTGTTAGTATACCGGTCAAGCGATTCTTACTATCGGTGACAAGAACGAAACCCCTATTTCCTCTGTCCAGTTCCTCAATTGCCTGCATGACGGATATTCCGGATTGAACCTTGGGTATCTGTGTACCTGTTATCATGACATCTCTTACTTTGGCTCTCAAGCGTTGTCCCAGATTTCCTGCGGGATGAAATCTATAAAAATCCTTTTCATTGAATTTTCGTTTCTCAATTAGGACGGCCGCCAGGGCATCTCCCATAGCTAAAGAGGCAGTAGTACTTGAAGTTGGGGCCAGGCCGAAGGGACAGGCCTCTTTCTCCACACCAACGTCGATCACAATATCACTTGCTTTTGCAAGTGTTGAGGATAAGTTACCAGTAAAGGCGATGAGGGGTGCACCAATCTCTCGGACACTGCCTATGATCACATTAAGCTCATCGGTTTCTCCACTATTTGAAATTGCTAACATAACATCAGCTTTCGTAACAATGCCCAAGTCTCCGTGCATGCCTTCTATGGGGTGGAGGAAAATGGCAGGCGTGCCGGTGCTCGTAAGGGTAGCTACAATTTTTTTCCCGATCAATCCGGATTTGCCTATGCCAGCTACGATGACCCTTCCCTTTGACTTGTAAATTATTTCAACGGCCTTCTCAAAATTGGCATCCAATTTATCGATGAGATGCAAAATACTCTCCGCTTCAATTTTCAGGACCTCTTGAGCCCGCTTTATTGATTTACTTCTTTTCATTCACTGCTGCCTTTCTGCCGTGAAAATTCCATATTCTCTCTATCGATTTGCAGGAGAGCATTTCCTTCTGTCACTCAACTATCAGAAATTAAAATTCATGACAAGGTCGATTTTTTTAATGGCAGATATCTCGACATTCCGCCGGTGAAATTACGGGTGTATCACCTGTATGATAGATATGATGTGTTTTATTGACACCTCATGAGCTTATATTATATTAAAGAAGCAAATCATGGTTGTCCCCTTCCGCATGTGGATGGGGCTTTTATATTTTCTGGAGCCTTACAGTATGATGGCTTTCTTCAGGGGCAAATGGCACTGGTATATCGGTATTGGATTTGGGTTACTGTTCCTCCTCCTGCTTGCCATCCGTCTCGATGTATTTAAGTGGGGACAGTCCCAATTCTTACAGGCAAAAGATGGGACAATCCCCGGTTTACGCAGTTCTCAAGCGTTTCAAGATAAAGAAGCATGGATGAATATTTCTCAGAGCGGACGCAAGATCGGGTATGCCCACAGGCTTTTTTCCAGTACCGAGAAAGGGTATCATTTTGTTGAATCCGTATTCATGCAGATCAATACCGTGGGTGTTTTACAGGAGATGACCTTCAAGACGGACGGGTATCTGAATCCCGATATGACCCTGTCTTCTTTTGATTTTTACCTTCGTTCGAGCCTCTTCAGTTTTAAGGCGCATGGAGTTGTAAACGGTAAGCAGGTCAGTCTGTATACGGAAATACCTGGTTCCGAGAAGAAAACGGTCATTGCCCTTAAAGAAGAGCCGCATCTGGCCAATGGTATTCTTGAGTCCGCCCGTATTGCTGGAATGAAATTGGGCGAAAGTAGGAGTTTCCATGTCTTTGATCCGGCAACTATGGGCCAGAGACCCGTAAAAGTGACAGTACTGGGCGATGATATGCTCATGGTTATGGGTAAGAGTCGAAAAGCCAGGAAAGTCTCTGTTGATTTTATGGGAGCCAAACAGTTTGCCTGGATTGGGGAGGATGGCGATATCTTAAAAGAACAGGGTATTCTGGGGATCACCCTTGAACAGGTTCCAAAACATCAGGCATTAGGTGGGCTTACTCTCACATCGGGTGCTGACTTGACAGAAATTGCTTCTGTTCCATCGAATGTTATCATTGATGAGCCCGGTGCACTGACATCGCTGAAGGTGAAAATATCCAATATAGAGAAAGATAACCTCAGATTAAACGGAGGCAGACAAACATTAAAAAAAGATATACTGTTCATTCAGAAGGAGGCAATTCCAACGCGACCCCATCGGGAAACAAATATGACCGGTAATGAGAACTTTCTCAAGCCAACTCTCTTCATACAATCTGACCACCAGAAGATCGTAAGCAAGGTACAGGAAATTATCTCTCCTGAGAATCCGGTTGCCGTTAAGGCATCAAAACTTGTAGCATGGGTGTATAACAACGTGGAGAAAAGACCTGTGCTGTCAGTCCCCAATGCCCTTGAGACATTGAACAACCTGGTTGGCGATTGCAATGAGCATGCTGTTTTGCTGGCAGCTCTCGCACGTGCCGCAGGCATTCCGGCACAGGTGGAAGCAGGCCTTGTCTACCAGAGAGGAAAATTTTACTATCATGCCTGGAATGTACTTTTTATCGGAACATGGATTACGGCGGATGCCGTTATGGGTCAGATGCCTGCGGATGTTACGCATATTCGATTTGTTCGCGGGGATGCGGATCAGCAGGTCGATCTGATTGGCGTTATAGGGAAGGTGCGGATCAAGGTTATAGAGAAATCAAGATGATAGAATTAAAAAATCTGACAAAGCGCTATGGAAACACTCTGGCTGTGAACAATATAAGTATTTCCGTCGCGAAGGGTGAAATATTCGGTTTCATCGGCCCGAATGGGGCAGGAAAGACCACCACAATCCGAATGATGGGCGGCGTCCTGGCGCCGACGGAAGGCTCAGTCATTATCGATGGGATTGATATGGCCGATGATCCGGAAAACGTAAAGAGAAAGATCGGTTTCATACCGGATAGGCCCTTCCTCTATGAAAAGTTAACGGGTATGGAATTCATGAGGTTTTCGGCAGACCTTTACAGCGTTGATGAGCGGATATTTTTAGAGAAGGCCCATGCGCTCTTGAAGAAGTTCGCCATATTTGATTGGGCCCATGAGCTCATAGAGTCATATTCCCACGGCATGAAACAGCGGCTTATTATTTCCGCAGCGCTCCTTCATGACCCCAGTGTCATTGTTGTGGATGAGCCAATGGTGGGTCTTGATCCCGCGGCCATAAGAATGGTCAAGGATATGTTGTGTGACCTAGCTAAAAATGGGACAACCATTTTCATGTCTACCCATACACTGGCGGTTGCCGAGGATATCTGTGATCGTATCGGCATCATTCACAGAGGATCAATTATTGCCATCGGCACCACAGACGACTTGAAGCGGGATGCCGGGATTCAGGAAGCGGATCTGGAAGGAGTGTTTTTAATACTGACAGAGGAACAGACAGTTCCATGAAAGAGATTATCACCCTGTTAAAGGCTCGTTTCTGGTCTTTTAAAAACGATGGTTCTTCGAAAGACGCAAAAAACCGCAGATTAAAAGGGCTCCTGGTTGGTGCAGTGGGTCTGATTTTCTGGGCCGGAATATTCATCATATTTTATCGTGTCCTGGTCTATTTTCAGGGTGTGGCGGAATTCGGTGATATCCTTGCACGTAAACTCATGTCTATGGTGCTTGTAACGTTATTTTCGCTGCTTATCTTCAGCAGTATAATCACATCTCTCACAAAGCTGTACCTCAGCAAAGACCTTGTTCTCGTTCACTCCATGCCTGTATCCACATCGAAGATATTTCTTGCCCGATGGTTTGAGAGCACTCTCGACAGTTCATGGATGGTAATTATTTACAGCCTGCCGGTATTTCTGTCCTACGGCGTTGTATATAAGGCAGGTTTGTTGTTTTATACTATGGTCTGCTTGACGATCTTACCGCTTTGCCTGATTGCCTCAGGTATCAGTGCCCTCGTCGTCGTTATGGTTGCTGTGTTTCTCCCGGCAGGACGTCTCAGGACTTTCTTTGTTTTTTTAGGTTTTGTATTGTTTGTAATTCTGATTATGGCATTTCGTTTAATAAGGCCCGAACGTCTTGTCAATCCGGACGCCTTCACATCTCTTATTCTTTATTTAAAATCACTTGAGACACCGGGATCACCCTTTCTTCCGACAACGTGGATCTTCGATAGCATACAGGCGACCCTTACAGGATTGATGAGCAGCGCCATCTTCAATTTGATCCTTACATGGAGTTTTACAGTCACATTGATCTTTGTAATAACCTGGATTTCGGGGGTTACGTATTTCACCGGTTATTCGAAGGCACAGACGACAGCTGAGCGACTGTTCCCTTTTCGCGGCCCGAGAGGCAGAAGGTCAGCGTATATACTTAATCGTCTGTCGGGTCCGGCGAGAGCCTTCGTCGTGAAGGAAATTAAGACTTTTTTCAGGGATCAGACCCAGTGGCCTCAGATATTCCTCATTGTTGCACTGATTGCTGTATATCTTTATAACTTTTCCGTCCTGCCCTTTACGAAATCTCCTATAGGAACCATATACCTTCAGAATCTCTTCTCATTTTTAAACATGGGTCTTGCAACATTTGTTCTCACAGCTGTTGCGGCACGCTTCGTCTATCCAGCCGTGAGTACCGAAGGGGAGGCTTTCTGGATCGTAAGGTCATCGCCTATTCAGATACGGACGCTTCTCTGGATCAAATTTATCATTTATTATTTGCCGCTGCTTCTTCTTGCTGAGATTCTTATTATTGTCTCTAACATACTCCTTCATGTTACGCCGTTTATGATGGTTCTGTCCGTCACGACTGTTTTTTTCATTGTTCCGGGGATTGTCTCCATGGGGGTTGGTTTTGGTGCCGCTTATCCTGATTTTCAATCTGAAAATCCGGCACAGTCTGTAACAAGCTTCGGAGGCCTGCTATTTATGATTATGTGTGCTGGTTTCATAGCGGCTGTTATTGTTATTGAAGCAGGGCCGGTCTATTCAATCTTTATGGCAGGAATTCACAGAGTAAGCCTGTCTCCGCTTCAGTGGATATGGCTTGCCGGTTCATTTTCTCTTGTTATCCTTCTTTGTATTCTTGCGATTATTGTGCCCATGCGCTGGGGAGAGCGGTGCCTGAGCAGAAATGCGTAGATGTGTTATTGTAATATTACCCACAGGAAGGCATAAAGGAGCGCGGGCAGAAAGTTTCCGATTTTTATTTTTGTAATGCCCAGCACATTAGTTCCGATGCCCATGATGAGCAGGCCCCCGGAAGCTGTGACCGCATCAAGTACAGCG
>PDVH01000253.1_pt1 | contig 13639 bp, 14 predicted proteins | sample 1369781 | NCBI WGS metagenome assembly PDVH01 (sample SAMN07795378, study PRJNA414565) | Alkali sediment metagenome, whole genome shotgun sequencing project. | isolation source: glacial lake sediment | place: Bosnia and Herzegovina: Donje Bare Lake | collected 2016-06
TGCACCATCCATCCTGATATGACGGGAACCATCATTGTGGAGTAGCCATGCTGCAGGAGATCTCATATTACCTCATCTTTGGCAGGCCGTTCATCCTCTATCTCGGGATCATCACGCTCGGTTCATTCCTGGTCACCGCATCGATACCCCTGCTCCGACAGTATGGTCTTGCGAAGATCCCGTTCCCCTGGCACATGAGAATGGCGGGGATCTCCATTGCACTGGGACTCCTGCACGGAGCGCTGGGAATGGCATTGTACATCTAACAAAAGAGCTGAATTTTATAAGCCGGTAATCCTGAGCACTAAGCCGACAAGAATACCGAACATCGAGCTGGATGCTGAGAGCATGGCAAGCAGGATATAACCGGCAATCACCCCGATTTTGATCGGGACGTATGTGCGGTTGAGGTTCAGGCGCCGGACCGCACGAAACGATCGTGCTTCACTCGACACTGCGGGTTTGTTCTTCCTGATCCTCATCAATAATGCCACCTCTTTAAAATCCCAGAGTGGGGGGTCCTCCATGACCCATTTGGCAAGTTAGGGGGATCCGGAGGATTGATATGACCACTGAAAATACTACGTCGACCCACTATATAATTATTTTCAATGACTGAAAACAAATAATCTCACGATGTTTCACAATCCCCCGTATAATTATTGTCAAATATACAAAATCCCTGCACCTTGGCGGTCTGTCAATGATAACATCCCTTCAGGAACGTGAATTAAAGCGTACTTCAGTAATTGGATAGCGTCACGCCGAGGGGGAGAGTTGAACTCCCGAGGTGCAGGGCACCAATGGTTTTCGAGACCATCGCCTTACCGGGCTAGACTACCTCGGCACCGGTTCAGNTNATTNTAATAATAGTTATTCCTGTGTGTGTTCACTGCAGGTTAATGATCGTGCCGGACGGGGACGTGCTGGAATTTGTGGGTGAAGATGGCAGCACCTACGAGGACGCGCTCAAACAGCTTGGGATCAACCCTGATACTGTCCTCATTATCAATGAACGGAACAAGAGCATCCCGCAGGATGCTGCCATCAAAGAAAAAAAAGTAACTATTGTGCTGACCTGTTCGCGGGGCTGACGAAAAAAGGGTTACCCCATGGGGGCGCCGGGCATTCCTGCCGGCTTCCTTTGCTGGGTGATCATCATATCGTCGACACGGATGAGCATCGCTGCAGTTTCCGAGGCGCTCTGGATGGACTGCCGCTTTGATCTCAGGGGTTCGAACACGCCTTCCGTGTACATGTCCACAATTTCACCCGTATAGACATTCAGCCCTGCATTCTTCTTACCCTTTGCATGGGCGTTTTTCAACTCGACGAGCTTGTCGATGGGATTGTACCCGGAGTTCTCTGCAAGTGTTCTTGGGATGGACTCGAACGCGGCTGCATAGGCTTCGAGCGCGAGCTGGACTCGTCCACCGACACTTGCTGCATGGTCCTTGACTTTCATGAGCAGCTCGGTCTCCACTGCACCGCCCCCTACAACGAAGGTACCGTCCTCCATCGCGTCCATGACAACCCGTTTGCCATCATTGACAGCCCGCTCGAGTTCGTCAAGCAGGTAGTCTGTCGATCCGCGCAGCAGGATAGTGATCGCCTTGGGGTTTTTGCACCCGCTGATCCGGATGATATCAATCTCATTATCTTCCTGAACAGATTCAGCAATGCCGAGGTCCTTTGCGGAAAGGTCTTCAGGCTTGTTGACAATGGTTGCATTCAGCGCTTTTGCAGCATACTTCAGGTCATTTTCCGGAATATCATCAACAGCAAGCACCCCGGCCTTTGCAAGGTGGAACTGGACGGGATCGGCGATCCCCTTCTGGCAGAGAAGGACGTTTGCGCCACTCCTGATTACGTAATCGGCGAGTTTTTTCAATGCCTCGCCCTCCTGTTCGCTGAACGCTGCAATCTGTGTGGCCGTCGAGATCTTGATCTTTGCCTTTACCTGCGTCTTGGTAATCTCGAGCGGGGTTGCGATGAGCGCGACCTTCGCTTTTGTTACCTTCTTGGGCATTCCTTCGTGGACGCGTTTCTTATCGATCACAACGCCGTGGATCAGTTCAGCATCATCGATTGACCGTCCCCGCTGTTTTTTCACCATGACATCGTCTTCATCGATGGTGATTTTGCCGTTCACCGTTTCTGCAACTGCAGTTACGGCGTCGACTATAATAACATCAAGTTTGGATTTGATTGCCTCAATCGATTTCCCGGTGATGGCGGTGTCGCAGATTTTTGATAACGTCTTTTTGTCAGTCGGTTCCACCTTGAGTGCGAGCCCGTCAACAATTTCGAGCGCCTTCTCCATGCCGAGACGGTATCCCGCGGAAATCACCGTCGGGTGGATGCCCAGCTCGAGCAGGTTCTCCGCCTGCTCCAAGAGTGCGCCCACCAGTACGACGGCGGTCGTGGTTCCATCACCGACCTCATTGTCCTGCGTCTTTGCAACTTCTATGACCATCTTTGCGCCCGGGTGCTGCACGGATATCTCCTGCAGGATCGTGGCGCCGTCATTGGTGATCACGATATCACCGGTCGATCCGACAAGCATCTTGTCCATGCCCCGGGGCCCAAGCGTTGTCCTCACTGCGCCGGCAATTGCCTTTGCAGCAGTAATATTCGAGCGCTGGGCTTCTTTGCCGTAATTACGCTCCACATTGCTGTAAAAGATGGAATTGAACTTCTATATAAATTATAGTGATTGTCAGGTCAAAAAATAAATGTTCAGTCAATACGGGATATCTTGAAGAGCGAATAGACCGGCACGCCCTCAACATCCTTGACGCCGCGCTTGTCAAATATGACCCAGATTGCAACCGGCGTTGCACCATGTTTTTTGAGGTACTTGACAACTTCTTTCATCGTGGTAGCGGAAGTAATCGTATCGTCCACGATGATGCAGCGCTCACCGGCAACCGGGGCAAAGTTGCCGGAAATTGAACCGACCGGGCGCTCGCTCGTGTTCTGCTTAGCCGGGTGGTAGATGGCAAGTTTTGCATCCTCCTGCACCGCGATCAAGGTGGCAAGCGGGATGCCGGAGATCGCGATCCCTACAATCACTTCGGCTTCGCGGGAGGTTTCATCCTTTGGCAGGTTTTTATCACAATAATATCGGCTGAGCAGCATGAGCGCGGTTTCTTCAAGAAGCGGGGCGGAGCTGCTCACCGCGGTCCAGTCGATATGCACGTCTTTTGGGGCAGCAGCTCCCTTCACTTGGGTCAGAAGCCAGGTGACCGTCTCCATGGAGAGCGAGAGTTCATCGGCAATCTGACCGGGGCTGTGACCTTCTGAGAGCAGAAGTTTGGCTCTTGCGATCAGGTCATCAAGGGAAGACATGAACAAGAGGTTTCAGGTTTCTATTTAATGGTTCTTTTGATCGGAGAGCCGCAGACAGGGCATTCCCCATATGTTCTGGAGAACCTGCCGCACCCGCTGCACCGGAATTTCCATATCCGTTTTTTTGCGCCGCGCTGCTGGACGGGATGCGTCACGACACCGAGTTCATGTGCAACGTTCTGGACGGCAAAATCATCGCTCAAGACTGTCGCCCCGAGGTCAAGGGCAAGGGCGAGGATATCGCAGTCGGTCGCTGAGATCTTCTCTGCATCGCCTGTTTTTTCTGATGCTTTCCGGACCTGCCTCACATTCGTCGATCCAGGTGCCTGCACCTTCAGGCCCTGCACAAGCAGTGTCTCGTACCGGCCCTTTGACCGCATGTCCACGAGTTCATTGACGACCGAAGGTGTTGTATACAGGTCACCAAAAAGAGGGTATTCGATAAAAAAGAGGGAAGTATCAAGCACCGAACTTTGAGAGGTAAGCGGCTTTTGCACGTCCCACTACCGTCCCAGCGCACCCGCGATCCTCAGGGCAGCACTGTACTGGCTGCAGCCCCGTTCTATCGTATCACTGCAGACAACTTCTCTGATTCCCGCTGCCTTAAGGCGCACGTACGCCCCGTTGGTGAATACGCCGTGGACGCATGCGGCATGCACATCGCGTGCGCCCTGTGAAGCGAGCAGCGCTGCAGCGGTGGCAATTGTGCCGCCGGTTGAGATGATGTCGTCAACGATCACTACCGAACGTTTGGCTGCGGAGAGATCCTTATGTGCCATCCGGACTTCATCACCGGAGATCCTGGTCTTGTCAAGGTGGTCGCAGTCCCAGTTTCCAACCGCCGCAACCGTCTCTGCAAACACCGTGGCACCGTCATCCGGGGCAAGGATGAGGGGGTCGTCAAGATCCATTTTTTTTATATAGGTGCCAATGTCGGGAGCAAGTGAGACGTCTGTCGAAGGGATACCGAAATATGAGTTTACTTTTTTATCATGGATATTAACGGTAATGCATGCAGCGGCACCGCGGCTGACTGCCAGAGCAACCGCCCGTGCACTGACCGGCTCTCCTGCTTTGAACCGTTTGTCCTGCCGGGCATATCCCATGTACGGTATGATGAGGTGGTTGTGAGAGTTCTCGCAGGTATCGATAAGGAGCAGGAGCTGGACGAGCGAATCGCTGTCAACGATACTGCCCACGATCACCATCTCCTCATCGAGCCCGCCGGCGCATACATAGAGTTCGCCGTCAGGAAATCGCGAGAATTTCACGTCTACGACCGCAGTCCCCAGTTCGTCCGCGATCCGGCTTGCAAGGACCTGGGACGCCTCAGTGCCGATTACCTTCATGATTCCCCCTGAGATTACTGGGCTCCCCTACGACCGCTGTTCAGGGCGATCAGGAGCCATTTTAAAACGTTATAAACGATTCGTCCCGCCGGCAACTAAACCTTGCGTTCTGTAAGCAGCTGAAACTACTTAAATGATCTCGTACACATTATAGGATGCTCAATTTAAGTAGAGGATACTCCCATTATGGATGCACCCGAAACTCCTGTCATCTCCGAACAAAAAATTGTACCGGAGGTGCCGGCAGGGGCATCATCCCAGATCGATATCCCCGCCAAGCTGATCGATCAGGTGATCGGTCAGGAACATGCGGTTGATGTCATCAGGAAAGCCGCAAACCAGCGCCGCCACGTGATGATGATTGGCAGCCCGGGGACCGGGAAGTCCATGCTCGCGAAAGCGATGGCTGAGCTGCTGCCCAAAGAGGAGCTGCAGGATATCCTCGTTTACCCCAATTCAGACGATCCCAACAACCCTGTCATCCGGACTGTTGCTGTCGGGAGAGGCAAGCAGATCGTTGCCGCCCACAAGGCCGAGGCAAAGCGCAAGATCCAGTTCCGCAACACCCTGCTCCTGCTTTTAATCATCGGGATCATCGGCTACGCGTTCATCACGTACCAGTGGCTCATGGGCATCCTTGCAGCTGCATTTGTCTTTATGGCGCTGCGGTACAGCACCCCGCGCGAGGAAACGATGGTGCCAAAACTGCTGGTCTTCAACGACAATACCAGCACGGCGCCGTTTATTGACGGGACCGGTTCGCATGCGGGAGCGCTTCTCGGCGATGTCCGGCACGACCCGTTCCAGAGCGGCGGGCTCGAAACGCCTGCGCATGACCGGGTCGAGGCAGGTGCAATCCACCGGTCAAATGGCGGTGTCCTGTTTATCGATGAGATAAACATGCTGGATCAACACTCCCAGCAGAGTCTGCTGACGGCACTCCAGGAGGGGGAATTTCCCATTACGGGGCAGAGTGAACGTTCCAGTGGTGCGATGGTCAGAACCGAACCTGTTCCCTGCAGGTTCATCATGATTTCGGCAGGAAACCTTGATGCCGTTCAGGGTATGCATCCTGCACTGCGTTCACGCATCCGCGGGTACGGGTACGAAGTCTACATGTCAGACAGCATGGAGGACATCCCCGAGAACCGGCAGAAGTACGTACGGTTCATTGCACAGGAAGTAAAAAACGACGGCAAGATCCCGCACTTCGATCCGAGTGGTATCGAAGAGATCATCCGCGAAGCCCGGCGCCGTTCGGATCGCAAGGGCCATCTCACATTACGGCTCCGTGACATTGGCGGGCTGATCCGTGTTGCCGGTGACATCGCACGGCAGGAAGGCGCACCGCTCGCAACCGGAGCCCATGTTGTCGCGGCAAAAAAGACAGCACGTTCGATCGAGGACCAGGTCTCTGACGTAATGAACCAGCACTTACGGGAGTATGAGATGGCGGTTGTTGAAGGGACGCGGGTAGGCAGGGTGAACGGGCTGTCAGTCAGGGGCAGCGACGCAGGCTCAGTGTTGCCTATTATGGCTGAGGTAACCCCTGCACAGGGAGGCAGCGGGCAGATCATTACCACGGGCATATTGGGGAAGCGTACAGAATCCTGGATGAAGGATGAGGAATCGATCGCCCAGCAATCGATCAAGAATGTCAGCGCGCTGATTAAAAAGTTCACAGGGAAGGATGTCAAAAATATCGATATCCACATCCAGTTCATTGCCTCACATGTCGGGGTTGAGGGGGACTCTGCATCCATCAGCGTGGCAACCGCGGTGATCAGCGCCATCGACGGTATCCCGGTACGGCAGGATGTTGCAATGACCGGTTCGCTTTCGGTACGGGGAGAGGTGCTGCCGGTGGGTGGCGTTACGTTCAAGATTGAAGCGGCAGCAAAAGCAGGCATCAAAACGGTACTCATTCCGCGGATGAACATGGACGATGTTTTGATCGAAGAACGGTACCGCTCTCTTGTCACCGTTATCCCCGTTGATACAATCGATGATGTCTTTAAATACGCGCTCGTCCCGCAGAACACCGAAGGATTCCTCTCCAAGCTCAAGAAGATGGCGATGCGATCCACGGAAGCGCATATTGACATTCCTGCCATCAGCCAGACCATCGCATGAGCGAACCATCGGCAATCAGGTATTACGACCTGCGGCATGTGACGGGGCAGGGGACCCTCATTGACATTGACAACGGCGTCGTGGAGTCTGCCGGAACATCATTTTTCAACAGGGCAATTCTGCGGGTGCTCGGTCCCCGCGGGTGGGGAATTCTTCAGATCGACAATTTCTCTTTACACTCAAAGAAAAAATTCAATTCCCTGCTCCTGTCCGCATCCCGGCTCGCATCAATCACGCAACAGGACGTACACCTTTCCGACGCAACATACAGGGCACTCGATGTCCCGGCAATGCAGGAAGATCCGAGGGACGTGAGCATAGAAGAGAAGACCGGGCTGCTTGCCAAAATTGAACAGGCAGCCCGCCACCCCCGCGTGGTAAATACACGGGCCAACTATATCGAGCGGTCAGAGCATGTGACGTTCTCGGACAGCTCCGGGCACGAGTTCTCGTACGAGATCTGCAGGTCGGGGTATAACGTGCTGGCAGTGGCGTCGCGCAACGGCACGGTGCAGATGGGGTTTGAACGGCGCCATTCCATCAGGGGGTTTGACCTCAGGCACCGGCAGCAGGATGGGGAGAAAGCTGCACAGACAGCTGTTGCGCTTCTCGATGCAGGTCATGCGAAAGGGGGCAGGATGCGGGCAGTGCTGGACCCGGAGCTTGCCGGGGTATTTGCCCATGAAGCGGTCGGGCACGCGAGCGAAGGGGATCTCGTGCAGGAAGGCAGTTCAATCCTTTCAGGAAAAACCGGGGAGCAGATTGGCAATGAGAGGCTGACTATCATCGATGACCCGTCGCTTCCCGAGTTCGGGTTTGAACCTGTCGATGCGGAAGGAGTGGCAGTCCGGCGGACCGAGATCATCAGGAATGGTGTGGTGAATGCGTTCCTGCACAGCAGGGAGACCCTTGCTGCTGTCGGTAATGGTGTGGCAGGGCATGCACGGGCGAGTGCGGCTGAGCCACCGCTCGTCCGCATGAGTAACACGTTCATCGAGAACGGTGACGCAACGCTCGATGAGATCATGGCGGCTTGTGGCAACGGCATCCTGCTCAAGGGATCCCGTGGCGGGCAGGTTGACCCGGGACGGGGCATTTTCCAGTTCAATGCGGAATACGGATACCTGATCGAGAACGGCGCGTGCACGAAGATGGTAAGGGACGTCTCGCTTGCAGGCGAGATTCTCTCGACCCTGCATGATATCCTGCTCTGCGGTAACGACCGCACGATGCATCCGGGATACTGCGGCAAGGGAGGGCAGAGCGTGCCCGTCAGTGACGGGGCACCTCATGTCCTGCTTGGCAACGCGGTGGTGGGTGGCAGTGGCGTGGATTGACCAGGCCCTCAAAGAAGGTTCGCGGCTGGTTGATGAGGTTGAGATCTTCTATGCCGAGGGTGTTTCAGTCTCGGCTGACCTGAAACGGAAGAATGTGAACATTGCCACAAGATCAGAAGAATGCGGGCTGGGAATCCGGACGATTGAGAAGGGGCGGATCGGATCCTCGAGCACCCACGATCCTAAACAGTGGCGGAAGTGCCTTAATGCCGCAATCGCGAGCGGGAGGCTTGCCACCCCCCAGCAGTGGGATGGCCTTCCGAAACAGTCTGTTTCTGACACTGACCTGTTGTGCTATGATCCGTCGCTTACGCCCGACCCGCAGGTTGCCTACGGCCTGCTCGGACAGATGCTCGAAGGTGCCGCCCGGCACCCCGCTGAGATTACATCGGGCTCAGCGACACTCGCATCCGCAACAGACATCATCGCCAATAGCAGCGGTTTACGGTATACGAGCCGGCACACGGGGATTTATTTATCACTGGACGCGATCCGGGACCAGTCCACCGGCTCCGAATTTGCACACTCCTGTTTTATGGACACCGACCCCTCTGCTGTGGGTGAACGGGCAGCATTTCTTGCCTCGCACTCTGTAGGGGGAAAGGACATCGCGAGCGGCAACTACGATGTCCTGCTCTCCCCGATCGCATACGCAGAACTTCTCGGGGCAGCTTTTATCCCAGCTCTTTCCGGAAGGAACGTCCATGCGGGACGGTCGTACCTTGCCAGTCGCCTCGGTGATGAGATCATTGACGGGCGGATATCAATGTATGACGACCCGCTCCGGAGCAAAGGGCTTGTGAGCGGGTTATGGGATGCCGAGGGCATGCCAACAAAAAGGGTTGAATTTGTACGGGGGGGAATCCTTGCGTCGTTTGCTTATGACCTCCGCACTGCGTACCGGTATGGCAAAGAGAGCACCGCGAGCGCGATCAGGAACGGGGCCACCGGTGGAACCGCGATCGGGCACCATAACTTCACGGTTGAGGGACCCAGGACCTCTGTCGCGGACGAACGCGTGCTCTATGTCCACAGTCTCGTAGGCGCCCACACGGCAAACCCGATGAACGGCGATTTTTCTGTCGAGATTTCTAACGCGTTCTGGATGGAGGACGGCGAATTCCAGGTGCCGGTCCGTAGTGCGATGCTGACCGGCAATGTCTTTGATATGCATAAAGAGATCGGCGGGATTTCAGAAGAGGACCGGCAGATCGGATCAATGGTGCTTCCGTCGATAAGGTTAATTTCCCAGCGGATTATTGGTAAATGAACATGAGCGCAGTCCTTGTCACCATCATGATCGTTGTCGCGGTGGTCGCCATCGTGTATTATCTTGTGAAAAAATTGTCAGTGCTCCTGATCAATGCAGTCCTCGGCCTGATCCTTTTGTTTATCCTGAACTTTTTCCATATGATGAACTGGATTGGCAAACCCGACCTTGGCTACAGCCTTGCCACGATCTTGATCTGTGGAGTTGGCGGGCTCCCCGGTGTTGTAATCCTGGTATTGCTCTCGATCCTGGGGATTAACATTTAACGTTTTCTCACTATGTGTGATCGTCAGGAAATGCCAAAAACCCCTGATTTTGCAGAACAAAAAAATTGAATTTTGATTAACTTCTGATATTCAGAACACATTTGCTTCCGAGTACACGAGCACCTGGTCCTGCTGGATCTCGTACGGCTTGATCTCCCGGGAGTGCGATGACATGCGCATCTTGACGACCTCAAGGGCGAGGTGGACATCCGTGAGATCTGACGGCCGCACATACCGCAGCAGGATCACGGTATCGGCGAGGTACTCGATCAGGGCATGACGGCTTGAAAAGGCGTTGTCCTTGTCGGTCTCCGAAGTCATCATGATCGTGCAGTTCTGGTCCCTCATGCTTTCGACAAACCGGAACATCTCCTGCCGGCGGATTGAATCGGCGTCAAAGAGATCTTCGAAAAGCGAGATGGGGTCGATGACAACGCGGTGTGCGTTGACCTGCTTGATCAACCGGGGGAGTTCATTTTTAATCCGGTTGTTGGCGAGATTGAAATCGGTCGGGTCGAGCTTGATGACAAAGAGTGATTTGTTGAAAAACGGTTTGACGTCCCAGCCCTTCTGGGTCATGTATTCGAGGATCCGCTCCTCCCGTTCTTCGAGGCTGATGTAGATGATATGCTCGCCTTTTTTTAACCCTTCCCAGATGAACTGGAGTGCGAACGTCGTCTTGCCGGTACCATACGTCCCGATGATTGCGCAGATGCTCCCCTGAATTAACCCCCCGCCGAGCATGTCGTCCAGCCCGATAATCCCTACTTTCATCCGTTCTTCGTTCATATGACCACCCGGATGTTGCTGACCTCAAATCCTCCCGACGTGGAAATGCGGACGGCGAATTTGACAAGGTCGCGTTCCTCGAGATGGGGCATGACGCCGCGGAACTTCTCGAAATACATCACCCGCTGCCGGCGGGCCCCGCTCGACTCCTCCCACCGGAAGAGCATGACAGCGTCCATGATGTCGGCAATCTCCTGCTCCTGTGCATGGCTGAGGATCCCCCGGGTGAGCAGCAGGTATACGGTGAGGTTGCGCTGCTTTGACATCCGCTGCAGTCCCCGGAGAAGTCCCGTCAGGTTCTGCCAGAGATGCGGGCTGTGGCACTGTGTGGCGATGTCGGTGATGGAATCAATGATGATGAGGCTGTTTGGCTCGGCAGCATTCAGGGCGCCCGAGAGCTGGGCAAGGATGCCCGCATGGTCCGCCCGTTTCTGGAGCCTCGTAATGATATCCCCGTGGCTGTACCAGTCATCCGGCACCACGCTGTTGTCAAAATACAGCTCGGAGAGATCATCGAACCGGATCCTTTCTTTCAGCTGATCGATCTCGGCTGTGGGGAACGACCGGGCAATCTCCTGCTTTACATCATCACCCATGCGGGTGAAGGTGATATAGCGGAGCTGGGTCGGGAGCCGGGCAGCAGCATCACCGGATGGCGGTGCAAGGGATAAAATATTCACAATCGAGCTGTACACAAATTCTGAGTTGCCTGCCCCGATCTCCCCCAGAAGGAGGATAACAGACCCCGGCGGAATTCCCCCGTCAAGAATCGGATCCAGTGATGATATGCCCGTAGGCATCCTTTGAGCCGCCTGTTGCACCGTTAAACCTCCCCATCCAGTATATCTGTCTCTGACAATTCAACTCTCTTGACGATTTATGATAAAGATATCTGTCAGTCTGCGAAATATCACCCAAAAAACGGCTCTTTGCATAAATACACCAATAAAATATCGGCGCTGACCACATAATTATATAGAATCATCTCTCCTACAGTAATTCGATAGCATCACGGGTGATCCGGTGGAGCGTTGTTGACATGGAAATGAAGGAGCTGATCAGCAAGTTGGGCAAACCCAAAAAACCGGAATTGGCCGAACCAAAAAAGCCTGACGAGCTTCTTCACCCAGAACTTCAACCTGAAGAACAGCAAACCCCTGCTATTCCGGTTGACCGGAAAACGGTGTCCCGGCAATTCCCCCTTTTCCAGCGCAAAGATCAGCAGCCGATTGTGGAATATGACGTTGTCAGGCACGGCCCCCTTGTCGAGGCGCAGGTCCCCGAATGGTACGAGCTTTTAGAACAGTACTGGGTGGAGCCGGGAATGGCCCATGTTTTAATCACCCTGAACCGGAAGACCAACCAGAATGAGTACCTGCTGTTTGAACCCGCCCTCTCAGAATTTGAGTATGAACTGCTTGAACGGATCCATGAAGACCTCAGGGATGTTTTGATCCTTTCCACTGATGAGATCACAAGGGACCGGAAAAAGATCCTTCTTGACAAGATGTTTGACCTTTTGGGCGATTACGGGCTTTCCCTCGAACAGACAACGCTCTTCAAGCTCCAGTATTATTTGATACGCAACTTTATCGGCTGGTCGCGGATCGATGCCCTCATGAATGACCCCCAGCTTGAGGATATCTCCTGTGACGGGACAGGGATCCCGTTGTTCCTCTATCACCGCAAATACCGCAACATAAAGACAAATATCACATTCGAATCCGATATCCTCAACTCGCTTGCCATCACGCTTGCCCAGCGGTCCGGCAAGCATATCTCCACGGGCTCGCCCATGCTCGATGCCACACTTCCTGAAGGTTCGCGGCTCCAGCTCACACTGGGAACTGAAGTCACAACACGGGGCACATCCTTTACCATCCGCAAGTTCCGGGAAGACCCCTATTCACCCATCGAGCTGCTGGATTACGGGACATTTAACGTCGATTCGCTTGTTTACTTCTGGCTTGCAATTGAGAACAACAAAAGCCTCCTTTTCATCGGAGGCACCGCATCCGGCAAGACCACCTCACTCAATGCAGTCTCCATGTTCATCCCCCCGGTAGCAAAGGTCGTCAGTATCGAGGACACAAGGGAGATCACCCTATATCATGAGAACTGGATTGCAAGCGTAACCCGGCCGGCGCTCATGGAAGGGGGAACCGCAATCAACATGTTTGACCTTTTGCGGGCGGCGATGCGCCAGCGCCCTGAATACATTATCGTCGGGGAAGTCAGGGGGCAGGAGGCCCAGACACTCTTCCAGGCAATGAACACCGGGCACACGACGTTTTCCACGATGCATGCGGGGAGTGTGGACGCCGCCATCCACCGGCTTGAGTCAGAACCGTTAAACGTGCCCCGCAACATGGTTCAGGCGCTTAACATTATCAGCGTGCAGGCGCTCATCTACCGCGGGACTGAGCGGGTGCGCCGCGTGCAGGAGATTGTCGAGATCGCCGGACTTGATCCGGCGACGGGCAACCTGCGGGTAAATAACGTCTTTCTCTATGACCCGATCAATGACCGGTATACCTACACGGGCAGGTCCCAGATCTATGCCGAGATCACTGAACGGAGGGGATGGTCCCGGGACCAGCTGGATTCCGAAGTGAAAACCAGAAAGCAGGTCCTCGAAGCAATGCAGAAACAGGGGATCTTTGATTATGTCTCGGTTGCATCGCTGTTCCACCTCTTCCATATCGACCGGCAGCGGGTTTTTGACAACATCTCTGACCTTCGCAAGGTACTCCGATGAACCTGCGCAGCTTCCTTCGCGAACGGATCCGCAAAGACCCCCTCAAGTACCACAACCTGCATACCGACATGATCTCCGCCCGTCTTGGACTGACGGTCGAGCAGTACATCTGGCGGTCGGTGAAGATCTCGCTTCTCTGCGGGACCCTGCTTGCACTCTTTGGCTATTTCTTTGGCAACCTGATCCTGATGGCGCTCAAATTCAACAAGAGCGGATTCTATAATGTCTTCAATATCGCACTTCCCCAGTTTTTCTATACCGCAGCATTCGGGCAGTACATACAGGTCCTCACCGTTGTCATCTGTTTTGCCATCGGTACATATGTTGCCTATGCAAGCCTGCTCAAGTTTCCCACTGTTGAAAAGAGGAACCGTTCTATCCGGATC
>PDVH01000254.1_pt1 | contig 13617 bp, 15 predicted proteins | sample 1369781 | NCBI WGS metagenome assembly PDVH01 (sample SAMN07795378, study PRJNA414565) | Alkali sediment metagenome, whole genome shotgun sequencing project. | isolation source: glacial lake sediment | place: Bosnia and Herzegovina: Donje Bare Lake | collected 2016-06
AAGGGTCATGGCAGCAATGGGCGAGGACCTTGAAAAAGAAAGAACAGAGCTGGAGAAGAGGCTGGGTGTAGCGGAACAACTTATCTCTCACTCTCATCGGTTCATTGATAGTCTTACGCTCTCATCTGAAGCGTTGTATGGTGAGGAGTGAGAAATATGACTGCACATAAAATCCTTAGTGATGAGTCAAACTTCCAGGAGAAGATGGAAGCGAAGACTTTCTTACGTCTGACCAGAGAAGCACTGGACACAGACAATGGGGAAGAATTGTTTAAAGTTTTATTGGAAAGAGAAACATCGTATAGTTCGTTAGAACAATTTTCCTCCTCACTGAGCCCCGAACACATTGCGAAAATGCTCTTCATAGAGAGAAAAATCCTCGATAGACTGAAGAGCGAAAGAAGAAAAATAATCAAGGACATGGATAAACTCTCCCGGCAGATGAAAACGGTGAGAGCTTATTCAGCAAGGTTTCCCTTCCCATCAATGCCCGTATTTTTCAATCAGACGGGCTAAAGCCAATCTTAAGTTTTTAAAAACCTACTCCGATAAGTCATATAAGGATACCCATGGCAATATCAGACTATCAAACAGGCAGCGTCATAAAAAACTACATGAAAAACATGAAGGTGAAGGTGAAGGACAGAGAAGATGGCCTGACACAAGAACCAAAGGATGATCTGGTGGCCATATCCCAGGAAGGAATGAAAAAAATTCTTTATGAGAGGATAGGCGAACAGATGACGGAAAAACTGAAGAAACATGACCAGACACGATAACGTGTTCCGCATTCTTATTGTTGATGATAACAAAGAACTTCGCGAGATACTGGAAGAGTATTTGCGAGACGAAGGCGGCCTGATCGACGGGGCATCAAACGGCAAAGAGGCGCTGACCAAACACAGCCAGGCCCCTTACGATCTTATTATAACTGACTTGAATATGCCCGAAGTCTCCGGCATGGAGATGATAAGAAAGATCAAACAAGAGAATGATGTGACCGAATTTATTATCATCACAGGCTATGCATCTCTGGATTCTGCTGTTGACGCAGTGAAGATGGGGGCTTTCGATTACATCGTGAAGCCATTCAGAATGGAAGAATTGAAGGTGGTTGTTAAGAATGTCCGGGAAAAAGTGGCATTGAAGAAACTGAACATGACTTTGTTCAATAAACTGAGAGGGCTTTACGACGAGATTGAGAGGTATAAGTACAAGATCGGTTTCGAGAATGCAGAGCCTGTGAATACGAACATAGCAGATACGGAGCATATACTCACAGAATTAAAAAGAATCGAAAAAATGGCGAAGGGAAGGTTGTTTATTGACTGATGATGTAAGGCGCCAGGACATGATTTTAACAAGGATATCAGGATGATCGAGGGGTCCAAGGTTCTTTTAGTAGATGATAACATAGAAATCATTGAAATTCTCACTGATTTTCTGACCCTGAACGGTTGCAAGATATACAAGGCTTCTACCGGCAAGGAAGCACTCGAAGTTCTCGGTAAAGCCGAGTTAGAGATCGTTATTCTTGATGTTAAGTTGCCTGATGTCAACGGGATATCCCTCATTGATACAATAAAAATCAAGAATCCTACCATCGGAGTAATAATGATCACCGGTTACCACGATCCAAATCTCATCGTGGAAGCCATGAAAAAAGGTGCCTCTGATTTTCTTATAAAACCTTTTGAATTCGACAAGCTTATCCTGGTTATGATGCGGGTTGTCCGTGAAAGGGGTTTGCTTATCGAGAAACAGAAATACCTGGACACCCTTGAAGATAAGAAAAAGATCGAGATACTCAATAGGGAATTGCAGAAAAAAATTCAGGAATTGACGACAATGTATCATATATCAAACAAGTTCAATTCCCTCAACATCCTCGACGATGTTTATGACAGGATGATTCAAATCATCAACGAAGTCATGGATGGAAGAAGCTGCGGGTATTACATAGTAGATACTGAGAATAATGAGCTTATGCTCTATAAAGAATTGACGAATGGAAATGGCGGTTTTAACAATAAGAGGCTTGCAATCTCGGAGGAGCTTCTTAAAGAGTCTTTTTCGACGAAAAGATATCATGTCAAAGATGATAAGGTATTTCTTCCTCTTGTCATCAAGGGGGAGTATATCGGGTTTGTTATTGTTAACAGCAAAGGCAAAAATGGCAGACACAAGAGCAATTTCTCAGACAGCGACATATTTTTTCTTAAACTTATCACTGAGAAGGCGTCTACCCAGATTGAAAACAGGATGCTCTATGAAAGTCTCTTTGAAGGCGTCCTTCATACCCTCACATCCTTAATTACTGCTATTAACAAGAGAGATTTATACACAGAGGACCACTGTAAGCGGGTTACAGAAACAAGCCTTTCCCTCGGTGAAATGCTTGGATTAAACAGCTATGAGAAAGACGTACTAAGGGTTGTGGGGCCCGTCCACGATGTCGGTAAGATTGGGGTACCAGATGCAATACTTCTCAAACCCGGTAAGCTCACTGATGATGAGTATGCCATAATAAAGGCCCATTCTGTCTATGGCGAAGAGATCATGAACAGGTTTGAAATCCTCTCTCACGAAGCAAAAATGATACGGCATCATCATGAACGTTATGATGGCAGAGGCTATCCCGATGGAATTTCTGAAAACGAAATACCGCGCGGCGCAAGAATCATCGCCGTGTGTGATACTTACGACGCCATGGTCACGAACAGGCCATATAGAAAGGCCCTCAGCAAAGAAGAGGCGGTGAGTGAGATCATTCTGTGTAAAGGCAGTCAATTTGACCCGGAAATTGCCGAATGTTTTGTTGAAATGGTGAAGAATGTCTGAAGACGATACGGACGATAGAAGAGAGTATTTCAGAATAAAAGATCGCTTGGCCATTGAGGTTAGAGCTATAAGCGACGAAGAATTCCTGCAGCTTGAAAATACAATCCGCTATAATCCGACCCAGGTTATCGATAAGGCTTATGACATGCATTTCCTGAAGGAGAGCATTTCAAATGATGAAAAGGAGAAGAGTCAGATCCTTTCCTACCTGGTGATGATCGACAAGAAACTCGACATGCTGGTAGACTTTCTTTATAAGCCAAAAAAGGATGAACTTTTTCACACCAGTTATACGGAAGTTGAGGTCAGCGGCAATGGAATTAAATTTATTACAGATTTAGTAATAAATAGTGGAGACTATATTGAAATCAAGGTTGTGATACCGCGCTTTCCCTATCCCAAAATAACTGCACTTTCTCAGGTTCTCAGGGGTGAAGAATGTTTAGTAAAAGAAACAATGTATTGCGAGGTTATTGCAAGGTTTATCGTGATAAACGAGGAGGATAGGGATCTCCTCATTAACTATATTTTTGTAAAGGACAGGGAGCGCCTGCGTTTAAAAAAAGAGCTTTTTAGCGGGCAATAACGTATGGATATAACCACTATATTCGGTTTGTTAATGGGCGTAGGCGCGGTGCTTATATCCTTCCTTATGGAAGGAGGCCACCTTTCATCCCTTCTCCAGGTACCTGCCATGGTGCTCGTAATTTTTGGCACCTTCGGCGCATCAATCATCACAACATCTTTTACTCAGTTTGCGTCGCTCCCAAAGCTTTTTAAGATCATTCTCTTTGAAAAGAAGCTAAACCCACAGGAACTTATTGATTTGATCTATGATCTCTCCCAGAAGTCAAGGAAGAATGGCCTTCTCAGCCTTGAAAAGGAGCTCGGAAACATCAATGATACATTCTTGAAAAAGGCCATACAGCTTGCCATTGATGGTTTTGAAACAAACAAGATTCGCGAGATTCTCGAGATTGAAATATCCTATATCGAAGAAAGGCATAAGGTTGGAGCGGTTTTTTTTCAGAAATTAGGCGGTTTTTCTCCGCCCCTTGGCATCATCGGGACTGTTCTTGGCCTTATACATGCGCTGGCCAACATGGAGAGCAGCGAGGGTATGGCCAAATCTATTGCGGCAGCCTTCATTGCCACCCTCTGGGGTGTGGCCTTGGCAAACCTCATCTATCTCCCTATCTCGGATAAGCTGAAAGTAAAGCACCAGGATGAGGCCCTTTACCTCGAAATAATCAGCGAAGGGGTAATTTCCCTTGCCATGGGTGATAACCCGAGGGTCATACGAATGAAGCTCCTCTCATTTCTCCTGCCTGACAAAAGAACTGGAGAGGATGTATGAAAAGACGGAAACACAATGAAGAACACGAAAATGCTGAGCGTTGGCTTCTTACCTATGCCGACCTTATTACCCTTCTCCTCGCTTTCTTCATTATGATGTATGTCTTTTCAAAAAAGGATGCCCAGAAATACGATGAGGTGGCAAGCCATTTAAAAACCATTTTCTCAGGTGGTACGGGCTTGGCGGCAAAAGGAAGTGTTACTGCAACCTCCCCAATAGATATGCCTTCAAAAGGTGCATCGAGCGGCGAGATAAAAAGACAGTTAGAGAGCGAACTCATGGACTCAAACCGCAACAAGCCCGGGGGAGAAAATATCTCAGTTCTTTCGGACGAGCGCGGGGTTGTCATACGGGTGCTTGACAAGGCATTTTTTGATGAAGGCAAGGCTGAGCTCAAAGACGGGGCAAAGGGCGCCCTTGACAAGATTGTGCCCATTATCAAAAGCGTAGACAACCATGTCAGGATTGAGGGGCACACTGACAACGTTCCAATCAAAACGAACGAATTTAAATCGAATTGGGAACTTTCAGTGAGAAGGGCTACGGAAGTTGTTCGATATTTTGTTGAAAAACGGGGTTTGCCACCAGAAAGAATCTCTGCTACTGGATATGCAGAGTATCGTCCCATCGTACAAAATAATTCTCCAAAAAACAAATCCCTCAATAGGCGCATAGAGATTATTGTTGTCAAGTCGAACGAAAAGCAGAATTGATATTTGACTTTGGCAGGATTTTTAGGTTCTAATAAATCAATTCAGAAATTTTTAAGATGTGCACGGAGGGAGGGAAGAATGAATGTCGGCAATCGTTGTAAGAGACGGAGAGTCTTTCGAAAGCGCCCTTAAACGTTTTAAAAAACTGTGCGAGAAAACAGGTATCCTTTCTGAAATCAAGAAAAGAGAGTACTTTGAGAAGCCAAGTGTTAAGAGAAAGAAAAAGATGCTTGCTGCAAAGAAACGGGCTATAAAGAAGCATAAAAGAACTATGGACAAGGGCCTTTATTGATGACAGATTTCAAGGCGAACCTACAAAATGGTTTAAAAGAGGCACTCAAGCAAAAAGACACTGTTCGTCTATCTCTTTACAGGATGCTTCTTGCGTCAATAAAAAATAAAGAAGTAGAAAAAGAAAGAATAAGGCCCCTAACAGAGGACGAGTTTATTGCTGTCGTAAAAACCTCAGTGAAACAGCATGTGGAGTCAATAGAGAGTTTCAAAAAGGGTAATAGACAGGACCTTGTTGAGAAGGAGGAAAAGGAACTCGCAATACTAAAAGAGTTTATGCCTTCCCAATTGTCTGAAGAAGAAATTGCCAAAGAGATTGAAGAAGCAATCGTTTCCTTACAGGTACAAGGCCAGAAAGAGATGGGGAAGGTAATAAAATTTATTTTGGAGAAGTTCCCGGGGAGGATTGACGGAAAATTGTTAAGTGGAATGGTGCTTAAGAGACTATCCACCATGTAGGTAGTCGATGAAGCCCTTGTATGACCGACAAAACCCTATCATATCTCGATTATCTTAAACTCCTCGATATCCTTAGAAGCTACTCTTTAACCCCCTTCGCAAACGAATCGATCGCATCCCTCAGACCCCTCATTTCCCTCCAGGAAATCGAATCAAGACAGGACAAGATTGAAGCTGTTATTGAACTCGTGAGGTGGGAAGGAAAGCTTCCCCTCGCTGACATCCCGGATATCAGGGATATCCTCAAAAGGATTTTTATTAAAGATGCCATCATTGAAGAGAAGGAATTCCTTGCTATCGCAAGGTTCCTGAGAGCCTGTGATGACCTGTCAATCTTTCTGAAAAAAGCCTTCAATAAAAAACCTTTCATCGAGGAGATTCTCCAGCGACTTAAATCTTTAACCCCTGTGTATCGTCGTATTGCAAAGACCATTAATGCGGAAGGCTTTATTGAAGACACAGCCTCATACGAATTATCCAAGATAAGATCGGATCTTTTTATTTTTCGGGAACGTGTACGAAAAAGGCTTGAAAAGATCATGGAAAGAGAGGCTGTGAGGTCTGTCCTTCAGGACGTCTATATTTCCCTCAGAAACGGCAGGTATGTTATCCCCCTCAAGCCAAACTTCAATGAGGTCTTTCAGGGCATTGTCCATGATTATTCCCACTCGTTGAAAACCTCTTTTGTGGAACCTATCGAGGTGGTTGAGTTAAATAATGCTATTAACATATTGGAAAAGGGTGAAAAGGAGGAAGAGAAGAAGGTCCTCAAAGAACTGACAGTTTTTGTGCGGGGATCTTCCGAGGCTTTGGAGATGGATCTCGAAGTTATGGAGGAGATGGATCTCTATCACTCCCTGGCCCTCTTTAGTGTTGAGTTTAACTGCGTCCGCCCATCAGTCACAGACAACGGGCTTGTTGAGATAAAAAATGCAAGGAATCCATTTATTGCCCTTCGATATATTTATGGAAGGCGACAAAAAGGCAATGATCATCAGTGGACCAAATGCAGGGGGGAAGACTGCGGCTCTGAAGACAATCGGCCTTCTCTCTCTCATGGCGCAATCAGGTTTTTTTATCCCTGCTACAGGAAGCCCCGAAATACCAAGGTTTCGTAATATCTTTGCTATCATAGGTGATGAACAGGATATTGCAATGGAGTTAAGCAGTTTTACCGCCCACATGAATACCATCAAAGACCTCTATGCTCAGGCTCATGGTGGAGAACTGATTCTGATTGACGAAATAGGCGGTAACACAGAACCGCAGGAGGCCTCGGCCCTTTCCATGAGCGTGATCGATGCCTTTGTTGATAAGGGGTGCAAGGTTGTTGTTACAACCCACCTGAACCTTCTGAAGGCCTATGGATATACAAAACCTTTTGCGATAAATGTTGCCACAGCCTTCGATACTGAGACCATGAGGCCTATGTATAGACTTCTTTATGGTACCGCGGGATACAGCAATGCCATCAACGTAGCAAAAAACATTCATGTTCCACCGGAGATTATCGAGAGAAGCTACGAGTATCTTGGCAAACAGGAATTCATGCTGAACGATCTTATCAGTGCGCTTGAACTTGGAAAAAGCAAGGTTGAAGAAGACCTGGAAGAACTGAGACGCATGAAGGGAGATCTAAAAAAGAAGCTGTCACTTGTCAGGGAACAAAAAGACGAGTATTTTAAAAAGTTTGAAGAGAAATGCGAGGCAAAGCTTATTGATTTAGGGAGAGAGTTGGAGGAAGTCAGAAAGGAACTTGCAAAAAAAGAACGGGCATCGTTTACGCGAGGAAAAGAGAAGCTCAGGGCCCTACAGGAGAAGTTTGTAAAGAACATTCCGAAAAGCCAGGAGGTCATCCATGTGGGTGATTATGTCAAGGTACGTTCTCTGGGGAGTACTGGCCATGTTGTTGGATTGGATAGAGAAGGTAAGGCCTTTGAAGTCGTTATGGGTAATGTGAGGACAAAAGTTGATGCAAATCTACTGGAGAAAGTTCCCAAGCCAAAAGGGGCTAGCGAAAAAAGCAGCATTCAGGTTACCGCGGAGAAGGTATCTGTGCCTGAGATTAAAGTTATTGGGATGAGGGTGGAGGAGGCGCTTAAGGAGATTGACAGGTTTCTTGACCGCTCCATTGTCCAGGAGATACCCCAGGTTAAAATACTGCACGGTATCGGTACGGGAAGATTGATGAATGCCATAAGGGAACACCTTGAAGATATGAACTACATTAAGAGTATAAAAAAAGATAGTGCCAATTCAGGCGTTACCATCATAGAATTTACATGAAATCCACAGTTGAAGACCTCCTTGCACGGATAAACATACTTGATATTGTGTCTCAACATATAAAGTTGAGAAGAACAGGGAAGAATTTTGTAGGATTATGTCCTTTTCATAAAGAAAAAACTCCGTCATTTACTGTAAGTATAGAAAAACAGATATATTATTGTTTCGGATGCCATTCAGGCGGCAATGCGATCAACTTTTTAATGAATTACGAGAATCTTACCTTTCAGGAAACCCTTGAAAACCTTGGAAGGCAGTATGGTGTTGAAGTCACCCAGCGGTCCGGTGAAAAAAGAACAAGTACACTCGAAGCGCTTTCAAAGCTCGCAGAGTACTATCATCAACAACTCAAGAACTCCAGACCGGCACAACAGTACCTTGCGAGAAGGGGGATTGATGAAGGTGTCATTGAAGCGTTTCAGATAGGGTTTAGTGATAGAGCAAGACAAGACATAAAAGGATTTCTGAAAAAATCAGGACTTCCCAACGACACTCTCTTGAGCACAGGCATTGTTCGCTTGAAAGAAGGGGAGATGTATGACATGTTCAGGGGCCGGATTGTCATACCTATCTTCGATGTTAACGGACGCGTCATAGGGTTTGGAGGAAGAGCCACAGAAAAAGATGCTTTGCCCAAATACATAAACTCCCCTGAATCACCAGTCTTTTCTAAGAGGTCTGCCCTGTTCGGTATAGAAAAGACAAAGAAGGCTATTACGGAGATGAACGAAGCATTCATTGTTGAGGGCTACTTTGACTTGATCGCCCTTTACCAACATGGCTTTCGAAATGTAATCGCAACCCTCGGAACAGCAATCACAGAGAATCAACTCTCAAGACTTCGGAACTATACAGAGAACATCACGCTCATGCTCGATGGAGATGAGGCAGGCATAAAAAGTGCCCTAAGACTCATTAGTATTTTTTCTGATATGGACATTAACGGCAATATGGTAGTCCTTCCATCTGGCCATGATCCGGACAGTTTTGTCAGAAAAGAGGGTATAGATGGCATCCAAAAGGTGATTGCTGAAAAGAAATCCATACTTGATTATTTCTTCGATTATGCGAAAAACAAGTATGGAGTCGATAAACTTGAAGGAAGGATTGCATTCATAAGGGCTGTTATGCCTCACATTGAAACCATACAGGATGGCATTAAAAAGAGGTTATACATCAAGAGGCTGTCGGAACTGACAAACATCGAGGAACAGCATTTGTGGGATGGACTCAGGGGAAGAAGTGACAGTGCTGTCCCGGATGAGGATCCTTCAGAAAGCATCATAGGTAAGCGCGTAATTGGAATTTTATTCAATAACCCTGAACTTATAAAGATGAGTCAAGAGAAGGGTGTTCTTGAATATGTTAAGGAAATTCGCACCAAAGAGGTATTGACAAAGATTTTTCATCATTTTGAAGAGGGGAAAGAACTGGTAGTATCAAGCTTTGTCCAGACCCTTGAAAAGGATACTTTGCGTGAACTTGTGCTCAGTGCTGTCCTGGATGCAGCAGAATATGATGAGCTTGAGAATGAGAAGATCATTTACGATTATTTCAGACATTTAGAAAGAAAATTCATGATTGATGAAGCTCAACAAATTACTGAGAAGATGGCTGCCGCTGAAAAGCAAGGGGACGAGAAGGAGATGATGGAACTCCTCCGGAGAAAAAGACAGATTTTAGACCTCATGAAATCGCATTCCGCGGAGAGGGATGATCATGGCTAAAAAGGTAGTTGAGGTCTTCACCTTTCATGAGCATGATGATGATGAAAATGGCGATAATTCCGCAAAGAATAACGAAGGGCAAGAAAACGTATTCGATGATAGTATACTCTTGAACCCTGATTGTGAAGATGATATCGATTTGATCGACAGCGATAGCATCGAAGAAATTTTACGTGAGGAAATTTCATCCCCTCGCGACCCAAGCCTTGCAGATCCCACAAAACATTACATCAAAGAAATGGTGAACATGGCGTTGCTTACAAGGGAAGAAGAAAAAGAAATTGCCATGAGGATTGAGAAGTCTAAAGAAGAAATAAAACGGATCATCATATCTTTCCCGGGAACCTTCAGCGAATTGCTTCATGCCCTTGAAAGTCTGAAGACTCCAAAGGGTAGGGTTACCGACATATCCGATGAGGTCGATGAAGACGAAGTGGAAGATGGAGAGCTTGAAATTCAGAAAGAGCGGTTAATAGGGCTGCTTGAGAGATTGGATAACCTATTAAAGAACTATGAAAACTGCGATGGGAGAAATAAAAAGAAATTTCATAAAGAAGTGGAAACGCTTATTCTTGAGATAAATCCGAGCAAAAAAATAATAGAGAAGATAGTCAAAAGAATGAAGCGGTATGTTGAAAAGATTGAAAGACTTGAAGAAGATTTCAAGGTGACGAAGTGTATTATTAATGGAGGAAATAAGAAGCTTCTCCCGGTTATCCCAAAAAAATTGAAGAAAATCGAAGATGAGATAGGTATTCCCATAGAGGATCTGAAAGATTGCCTGAAAAGAGTTGAAGAAACAGAGAATGGTTGTGCTGCTGCAAAAAACGAGTTAGTGAATGCAAACCTGAGACTTGTGGTGAGTATTGCCAAGAGATACGTAAACAGGGGTTTGTCATTGCTTGATATGATTCAGGAAGGAAATATTGGTCTCATGAAGGCAGTCGATCGTTTTGAGTATCAAAGGGGCTACAAATTCAGCACCTATGCAACCTGGTGGATACGGCAGTCCATATCGAGGGCATTAGCGGATCAGGCGCGCACAATAAGGATACCGGTTCATATGATCGAGACAGTTAACAAGATCATCAGGGCTTCAAGGCTGCTCGTTCAGGAATTGGGCAGGGAACCATTCCCCGATGAGGTAGCCGAGAGAGTGGGATTTCCAGTAGAGAAGGTTCAGAAACTCATGAGGATTACCCGTGAACCGATTTCTTTGGAAACACCGATTAACGATGAGGAAGACAGCTATTTGCTCGATCTTATTGAAGACAAGAATGTTATAACCCCCCACGATTCTGCATTATCTGAAGACCTGATTGAACAGGTCAAAAGAACACTTGCTACTCTCACACCCCGGGAGGAGAAGGTGTTGAGAATGAGATTTGGGATAGGCGAGAAGTATGACCATACCCTTGAAGAGGTTGGACTGGTATTTGAAGTGACACGAGAAAGGGTGAGGCAGATTGAAGCGAAGGCATTAAGGAAGCTGAAGCACCATTCGCGGACAAAACGACTGAGGCCCTTCACAGATTCATAAAGACATTCGTTCAATAGATAATCAAGACAGAAGTTAAGGCTTTGGTTGTCTTTCAATCCCCCCGATATCCAGTCAGAATTTTTGCTTGACAAAAACAGGTCATTAAAATATTGTATACAAAAAAGTCTTTATTTTTTTCTCCAGGGAGGAACGTCAAATGAATTTTGCATTATCAGAAGAGCAGGAATTCTTTAAAAAAACCATCGCTGACACTGTAGACAGGATGATTGTCCCAAAGGCCCAGGAGATTGATGAAAAGGACGAGTTTCCGTGGGACCTCTGGAGAGATTTTACCGGACTTGGATATATCGGGCTACGCTATCCCGAGGAAATTGGCGGTATGAATGCTGACAAAGTCATGTGCATGACGTTTTACGAGGAGATTGCACGGGGATCCGTTGGTTTTGCTCAGTCTGTGATCATGAACATCCTTATGGGAACATACTTCATTTTCAGATTCGGGAGTGAAGCGATCAAGGAAAGATGCCTCTATCCGGCAATGAAAGGTGAAAAAGTCGCCACCATGTGCTTCACTGAAGACCAGTCAGGATCAGACCTGGGCGCGACCAGAACAACGGCCGTGAAAGATGGTGATGGCTGGAGGATCAACGGTACAAAAATGTGGATCACGAATGGACCAATTTGTGATTTCTGCACTGTCCTTGCGACATCTGATCCATCAAAAGGTCTAAAAGGATTGAACTTTTTCCTGGTTGAAAAGGGGACCCCTGGTTTTTCGAGTGGCCAGGTCTTGAACAAACTTGGTTGTAGGGGAACAGTAACAGGTGAGCTTGTCTTTGATAACGTTTGGGTGCCGAGCGAAAATCTTCTCGGTGAAGAGCTTGGGAAAGGGGTTTTCTATGTAGGTGATATTCTCGACGAGGTAAGGCTTATGACTGGTGCCATGGCCCTTGGGATAGCTCGTGGTGCATACGCTGAAGCCCTTGAATTTGCAAAGAAACGGTTGGCCTTTGGACAGCCTATCGGAAACTTCCAGCTTATCAGGGAAAAGTTTGCCGAAATGGATACTCTTATGAATGCTGCAAGGCTTATGATATATTACGGTGCATGGCTTCTTGAAAATGGACTGGACAGCAGAGTATTAGCTGCTGAGGCCAAGATGTATGCAACTGAAGTTTGTTTAAAAGTGGTTGATGAGTTGACGAGAATTTATGGAGCGAATGCTTTTGCCTATGAATACTCGCCACAGAGATATTTCAGGGATGCGAGATTCCTTCTCTATGGTGGAGGCACCCATGAGGTGTTAAGGGATTTCATCGGAAGAACCCTTATAGGAAAGCTTTAATAGTAAACATGGTTTTATTTTGTTTTTGTTGGTATCACAGAGAATCTGTAATTTGGGAACTAAGGAGGTCAGTAACGTGAATATTATCGTCTTCATAAAACAGGTAGCCGATACTGAGGCAAGAATCATAATAAAAAACGATCAGAAATCCCTGGAGATAGAGAATAAGTACAATATGAATTTCTTTGATTAGTTTGCAGTCGAAGCAGCAATCAAAACCAAGGAGAAATTCAAAGAAAGCCAGATTACCGTCTGCACCTACGGCCCAAAAAGGGCCATCGAGGCCCTGAGAACAGCAATCGCCATGGGGGCTGACCGCGCTTTCTTAATTGACAACACGGGCCTTGAGACTGACGATTCTTTGATTGTTGCAAAGATTCTCTCTGCATTTGCACAAAAGGAAGGATTTGATCCAAACGTGGGGGCAATGATAGCCGAGATGCTTGGAATCCCTCATGCCAGTGCCGTTATCGGTTTTGAGATAGTGGATGGGAAAGCTATTAAAATTGATAACGAGGTTGAAGGCGGTAAGGAAACAGTTGAGGTACAACTGCCGGCCCTTTTTACAACACAGAAAGGTTTGAACACACCGCGGGTTCCCTTGATTACGGGTGTGATGAAGGCAATGAAAGCGGTTATACCGACAGTTGACCCAACGACCCTCGGGTTAACAAAGGAAGATATCGATCTCAGCGCATCTGGCATCGAGATAGTCTCCCTGGAGTCTCCACAGCAAAGACCACCGGTCAAGATCATTGACGGAGAAACTCCAGAGGATAAGGTAAGGAACCTTGTCAGGGTTTTGAAAGAGGAAGCAAGGGCGTTATAGGAGGAAAGAGGCTATGACAAAAGATATATTCGTGTTCGTAGAATACAAGGATGGCAGCGTAAGAAAGGTTTCCCTTGAACTCCTTACAAAGGGCAAGGAGATTGCCGAAAAGAATGGCTCGATGTTGTATGCAGTAGTCATAGGATTCCAGGTGAAAGACGTCGTTGAGGCAGTAAAAGGATTCGCGGACAAGGTGATTGTTGTCGATAATGAAAACCTCAAGGATTATCGGTGTGACACCTATGTGTACGTAATTGAACAGGTGTTG